>Ga0257121_1000549_pt1 | contig 31622 bp, 30 predicted proteins | sample SI106_100metaG_FD_190180 | JGI IMG/M metagenome (GOLD analysis project Ga0257121, IMG submission 190180) | Marine microbial communities from Saanich Inlet, British Columbia, Canada - SI106_100 | ecosystem: Environmental > Aquatic > Marine > Inlet | place: Canada: British Columbia | collected...
AATGAATCATAGTTAAGAGCTGTAGAATCTGTGCATCCATATAAACAATATATACATGAACCATCATCAATATTTGCACCAGAATAATAGTTTATAGCACTAGTATCTGTACATCCATATATTGGAGCTATACAAGATCCATCATCAAAAGTTGCTAATGAATCATAGTTTATAGCTAAAGTATCTGTACAACCTAAAATACATGAATTACAAGATCCATATGTATCTAATGTATTTAATCCTGCAGTAACTGTGACTAATCTATTTGCATAAGTTGAATAATCTGTAATTGGAGCACAAGATTCCCCTGATAACATATCATCTACTAAATCTTCTTGACCAGCCCATCCATCTACAGCATATTTATATTCAAAATCTCCAGCCACAAGATCAACTGTAACAGAGTGAACTCCATCACCATCAGGATCTGACATAGGAACACAACCGCCACACCATCCAAAAACAGGGCTTTCTAAGTGTACATATCCAAAAGAAGAAGTGTCACAATTCATATCTACATTGAAAGTAACACTATATACACAGCTTCCATCATCAATTGTAGCTAGTGAATCATAATTACTAGCTAAAGTATCAGTACAACCATTTATTCCTGAAAAAATTCCACCAAAAACAACACTATCTAAATAATAAATAGTACTTGATGAAGGGGCATTACCAAAATCAAAGAATATTGATAACATATCATATGTATAGCTAAAATCAATTATTGCTGTACCAGTTGCTTCATTTGAAAAATCAAATATTAATGTACTCCAACCATTTGCTGTTGTTACAGTGGCTTCGGTTTCTACTGATTTTGTAGGATCAGTGTGATCTTCAGCTTTTAGTCTTACTGTAATACCTGAAAGTGGTGAATATACCGATGTACTTATTGTTGTTGCTCCACTAGTAAATGGAATTGGATTTAATAAGCCGCTAGGTGTACTTAAAGTTGTTCCTGCCCAAGTTTGAGAACCTGCTGTTCTATCAGTCATTAAAACATTATTAGAAGGATCTAACGGGTCAACTGATAAAGAAGAAAAAGTTCCCCCAAATGGTGTCACAGTATAATCAACTGTCGTGTCATCCCAAGAAATTGGTAAATCAATCTGTGATAAAGTTTCAAGTTGCAATCCACAAGAATTCCAAGGAGCCGAGAAAGTAGTGTCGCTATCTACAACAGCTACTCTATTAACGTAACCCCAGCCATTAGGAGCAGAAGGGTCATAATTAATAACAATACAAGAAAGGTTTGAATCTAAATCCTCTTGTATTGACCAGTTATCAGCAGAATATTTCCACTCTAAAGAATCTCCTGGAGAAAACACTGTAGTAAATTGCCAAATACTATCTCCATCACTATCTGTCATTGCCCAGCAGTTTCCACACCAACCATTAAAGGCTCCATTAACCTCAGGAGTGGTAAAAGGGTCAGTAACCCCTCTCATGTCAAGCTCAAAGGTAACGTTGTAAGACGAGGGTCCTGTGCTACAATCATCACACGAACCCCAACAAACTACCGGAAGCGTTGTGTCTCCAGATACTGTTAGCATTCTATTTGTGTAGGTTTGATTTCCATTTGTGCAACTATCTCCATAATATAAGCTCTCCTGAATTCCCCAGTTATCAGCAGAATATTTGAATTCATAAGTCCCCGCAGATAAAGCAATAGTAACATCCCAAACATTATCTCCATCAACATCAGACATAGCTGCACAGCTTCCACACCAACCATTAAAATTTCCATTAACCTCAGGAGTGGTAAAAGTTGTAGGGTCAACAGTATTCATGTCAACCTGAAAGGTAACATTATAGGTTTGCGCACTTATAAAAAAAGAATTTAAAGAGAAAAATAAAATAAATAAGAATTTGAAGTATTTCATAGGAATATGTTTTATTAGAATATATTTCTTACAAACATAATAAATACTTAGTGTATATTATACAATTATGCAAAAAAACAAAAACACACTAGATTTATATAGATTAGAATTTGAAGTATTTCATAATTTATATGATATTAATATAAAATAGAAGCTCTTAAAAATATAGATAATACTGAAATATATATTGTTAACTAAAGATTATTTAGTCATTATTATTGGAGAAAGCTTACCCTTAAGGATATTATAATCTTTTTCACTCATTAAACCAATATCTAATAAGTCTTTAGATTCTTTTAATTTTGAAATTGCTTCTGATCTTGAAAGGGGTTTGTTATTGTTTACAATTTCATCTATCGCAAGAGCTTTATCAATGTCAATAATAGTTCTTACTGAACTATTAGCGATTGTAGATAATATTGATCCAGAACCTGCACCTTTATTTGGAGTTTTAACATATAAACTTATATATAAAGGCAATGATTTTCTACTATTCCATAATTTATATTCATCACTACTAGAATGAGTTGCAAAAATTGACAAAACTATTACTTTATCACCAGAGAAATTATGTGAGATAAACTCTAAGTCATTATTTTTATTACCTCTTCTTTTTCCATTAACAATATGTGAATAGACATCATTAAAATTGTATTTATCTTTATTCTTTTTTGCATTTCCTAAGGTTAAAGTATCCCCAATTTTAATTAGTAAACCATCTTTTGTAGAATAAGAATCAAATTTTGTATAATTCTTAATATTTTCCGAAAATCCTATATCATTTGCTTGATTATAGGTTAAAGTATTTTGTTGGCAAAAAATTAAATTTGGCATCATAATAGAAAGAAGGCATAGATATTTCATAATTATAGTTTAAATTAAATAATGGGTAAATAAAGTAAATTTAATTAAGAACTTAATTAAAAAGAAGCTCCAAAATTAAATCCAACTTTTGGAACAACACCAGTATAAGATTTATCAAATGGTGTATTAGATGATAAATTACGATTAACATCAGCATATTGCACCCCACCACCTAATAAAAATTCCAAAGAGATAGCATCTGAAAAGATAAACTGATAACCCATAATAAGTCCTAATTGATAATTTTTTATCTCATACGAATTTCCATATGGATACCATATGTCCTCAATATAATTATTATTTTCATCATATTGAGCAAGGTAATAACCATAATCATCATCAAATCTAAAATAACCACCCTTAAAATACGGAGAAACATAAAAACCTTCTAACTGATTTAAGTCAATATTTTTTGATAAATATTTTCTAACTTGAAGCTCACCAGTCCATCCAATTTGGTGATTATTATTATTCCATCCATTTTCAACTAAATGAAAACCTCCACTCAAATTTATTGACTTTTTATTTAATAGTACTTTCTCATAACTTAGATGAAAAGTTCCATCAAAAAAGTGAAATGGACTGTTCTTAATAAGAGAATTTACTTGTGAGTATGAATAACTAACAAATAATATAAATACAAAAAAAAATGATATTTTTTTCATTATTAAAAATTCAAGAAAATTGTATTATATTAAATAACATCTCAAATATAAATATAATTTATTTAAGAAAAAATATTAATATAATTAATTATTAATTAGAACTTATATTGGAAACATTTTTTTTCATAAACGTTTCCATAATAAATTATATATATATATTTGCACAATGACAAATGAAGTAAAATTACTAGCAGAAAAAAATATAATTGAAAAAACTCATTCTCTAATTAATATGCATGGAGTGAAAGTATTAAGTATGGATGAAATTTCTAGATTATTATGTATGTCTAAGAAAACATTGTACAAGTATTTTAAAAATAAAAAAGATCTAGTTTTAAAATGTTTTAAGCATGAACATAACCAAATACTTAAAGATATAGCTAATTTAGAGAATAATCATACTAATGTAATTGATCTATTCTTAGCAATTGATGAACATATTATAAAAATATCTAAAAGTAGCAGAAGAAATCCACAAATGATAGCAAATCTTGAAAGATACCATCCTGAATCATTTAAGGTCATGAATAATCTTCGTAAAATAGAAATGATATCAACTATAAAAAGAACATTAAATAAAGGAATTGATCAAGGATTATTAAGAAAAGAAATTAAAATTGAAATAATAACAGAATTTATATTATCAAATATTGACACAATTACTGATCCTAATATATTTACAAGTAATAAATATAACCTTAAAAATGTTATCAATGAAAAAAGAATACTAGAAATTAGAGGATTAGCTACAGCAAAAGGAATTAATTATTTTGAAAATAAAAGAAAAGAAAATGAAAGAAAATAAAAGAAAAATTATCAGAGCCTTAGTAATTATCATGGCAGCATTTTTACTTATAAAACTTATAATGAGTTTTAAACCAGATAATAGTATTAATAAACTTACAAAGTCAACTAAACTAATAAATACTGAGATAATCACACTATCAAATAATACTATAAAAATCCCAGTAAATGGAAAATTACAGTCTATAAATGAAGTAAATATTATAAGCGAAGTAAATGGCGTCTTCTATGGAGATAATTTTAAATCGGGAATAACATTTAAAAAAGGTGATACGCTAGGATATATTAAATATGATGAATTAGAAAACAATCTTAATAGTCAAAAAAGTAATTTATTGAATCAAGTATCAAGGTTAGTGTCTGAAATTAAATTTGATTATCCTCAATCTTATGATACATGGCTAGAATTTATGAATCATATACAATTTAATAAACCTGTCCCTAAATTACCAAAAATTAATGATGCGAAATTTAGAAATTACTTATCTGGTAAGAATTTTTATACAACATATTATTCAGCAAAAGCAACTGAGGAGAAACTTAATAAACATATCATAAAGTGTGATTTTGATGGAGTACTAAATCAAGTAGAAATTAAATCTGGAACTTCAGTAGTGTTTGGTCAGAAAATTGGGAAAATTCAAGATCCATCAAAACTAGAATTTGAATCAAGCACTAATATCAAAAACACACTTATGATTAAAAGATATCAAGATGTTATAATAGAATCAGATGAACTTGATGGACTATGGAATGGGTCAGTTTCTAGAATTAATAAAACTATTGATCCATCTTCCCAAAATATGAGTGTTTTTATAGAAACATCAGGTAATAATCTATATAGTGGAATGTATGTTTATGGGAACATATTAGTTGGAGAAAATAATGATTCTTATTTAATAAAAAGAAGCCTTATTAATGACAACAAAATCTTTATTATTAACGATAATAAGCTGGTAGAAAAGCAAATAGATATTCTTCAAATAACTGAAGAAGAAGTAATTATCAGGGGGTTAAAAAATGGAGATGAAATTCTAAGTGAACCAATTAAAGGATCTTTTGAAGGCATGGAAATTAGAATAAATAATCAATAATGAGAGACTTAATTAAATATTTCATAAAATATCCAATAGCAGCAAATGTTATTATGTTACTTATCATTGTTTTTGGCTCAATGGGTTTATTTAATCTCCGTAAGACTTTTTTTCCTGAGAGATCATCAAAATTAATTTCTGTTCAAGCAGTTTATCCTGGAGCATCTCCCCTTGAAATAGAACAAATGGTTACTCTTAAGATTGAAGATAATCTTGATGGTATAACAGGAATAAAACGTATTACATCAAAATCACTAGAAAATACAAGTAATGTAACTATCGAGATAAAAAATAATGCTAATAATCAATATGTCTTACAAGATATCAAAAATGCGATTGATAGGATAAACTCTTTTCCTGATCAAATGGAATCGCCATCGATATTTATAATGGAAGATCTAAATCCTGCAATATCTTTTGCTATAAATGGTGAAGTTAGTCTAAGGCAGTTAAAAGTTGTTGCTGAAGAAATTGAAGACAATCTTAAAGCACTAGAAGGAATTTCCAAAATTCAAATATCAGGATATCCAATAGAAGAAATAGAAATTAGCGTAAGAGAGAATGATCTAAAAAAATATAATATATCAATTAAAGAAATAGATGATGCTATTAGAAGTGAAAATATTGATATTACTGGAGGAACAATAAGAACAAGCCAAGAAAATTACAAAATTAGAAGTAATAATAAAAGTTATAAAGACAGTGAAATTGAGGAGATTATAGTTAAACAAATCAATAATAGAATAGTTAAAATAAAAGACATTGCTGAGGTCAAGAGAATATGGAAAGATGTATCTAATAGAAAATACTTTAATAATAAAAAAGGAGTTGTAATTAATGTTTATAATACAAATAATGAAGACATAAGTATTGTTGCAGGTAAGACAAGAGCATATCTAGAAAATTTCAATTCAATAAATAAAGATATAAATGCAGATATAATTCAAGATAGTTCAATCATCATTGAACAAAGAATTGCATTGCTTAATAAAAATGGGATAATTGGATTCATACTAGTAATTATTATACTAACACTTTTTTTACATCCAAGTCTAGCAGGATGGGTAGCTGTTGCAATTCCAATATCTTTTGCAGGTATGTTTATTCTTGCATCATACTTTGGTATTACACTAAATGTAATTTCACTATTTGGTATGATCATTGTGATTGGAATACTTGTAGATGATGGAATTGTAATTGCTGAGAATATTTACCAACGTTATGAAAAAGGAGAAGACCCCTATAACGCGGCTATTAATGGTACAATGGAAGTTCTTCCAGCAGTTTTTTCTGCTATACTAACAACAATTGTTGCTTTCTCACTTTTTTTTATGCTTGATGGAATGCTTGGAGATTTTTTCCCAGAAATGGGTTTTGTAGTAATAGGAACCTTGATTTTCTCATTAATTGAAGGGGCATTTATTCTACCCTCACATATTGCACACTCAAAAGCTCTTAAAGGAAAAGAACCAAATAAAATAATTAAAAAGATTCTAGATACATCAACTAAATTTCTTGATAAGATAAAGAAGAAATTCTATGAACCAGTATTGAAATTTGCTTTAAAAACACCATTTACAATTATTTTAATATCAATATGCTTACTAATAATTACAATTAGTGCTATGAATGCGAGTTTAATAAAATCAACTGTATTTCCTAATATTGAAGGTGATAATATATTAGTTAATCTAAAGTTTGAAGCTGGTTCAAGTGAAGAAAAAACAGTTAAATGGATTAATTACATTGAAAGTAAAGTAATTGAAACAAATGAAATAATCAGTAAAGAATATAATAATGGTAATTCCTTATTTGTAGCTATTGAAAAAACAATTGGAAACACACAAGCAAGTGATGATTGGGCAGAGCCAACAGCTCAAAGTTCTGAAAAAGCAGCTCTCAATATTATATTATTACCTTCAGAAGAAAGAAGTATTGGAACATCTGACATTACAAACTTTTTAAAAGATGCTGTCGGAGAAATTCCAGGATCAGAATCCTTATCATTTGACGTTGCAGGCCCCTTTGGTAAAGCAATAAGCATTGCATTATATTCAGAAGATAATGACGAACTAAATAATGCAGTTGTAATGTTAAAAGATAAAATGGAAAATCTAGATGTTATGAAAAACATCGAAAGTAGTGATCAAAAAGGTCTGAAAGAGATTGAATTAACCTTAAAAAACAAAGCATATCAAATGGACCTCTCAACTACAGATATACTTAATGAAATTCGAAAAGGATTTTATGGATTAGAATCACAAAGATTACAAATTGGGTCAGATGAAGTTAAAATATGGATTAGATATTCTAAACAAGATAGAAACTCAATATATGATTTAGAAAACATGAGAGTAAAGCTTAATGGAAAAAGCTATCTCGTGAGTGATCTTACAAAAATAAATATTAAAAGAGGACTCATTAGTATTGATCATCTATATGGGAAAAGATCTATTCAGATTAATGCTGATCTACTTAACCCAAAGACAGATAACCCAATTACAATTACTTCTGATATTGAGGAATTTATAAAGACAAATATCAAAACTATTTACCCTTCTATAAAACACTCAATAGAAGGTCAAATTAGATCTCAGTCAGAAACAGGTAATTCATTAAAATACTCTGGACCTATTGTACTAATTTTAATGCTTACAATTATTTTATTGACATTCAGGAGCTTCTTGCAAACATTTGCTGTCTTTGCATTAATCCCATTTGGATTTATAGGAGTTGGATGGGGACATTTTATTCATGATTTTCAGTTATCGATGTTCTCATATTTTGGAATGATTGCTCTTATTGGGATTCTAGTAAATGATTCATTAGTTTTTATAAGTAAATTTAATAGTAATTTAAAAAGTGGTATGTTATTTGATGATGCTCTTATTACAACAGGAATGTCAAGATTTAGACCTATACTTCTAACATCTATAACAACAATAGCTGGATTAGCTCCTTTAATATTTGAGAAACAATTACAAGCACAATTTCTAATTCCTATGGCAATAGCAATAGCATATGGATTAATTATGGCTACATTACTTACATTAGTTTTCTTACCTGCATTATTAAAGATTATTAATAAAATTAGATATACTAAAGAGTGGCTATTTACTGGCAAAAGACTTAATCAAGAACAAAGAGAACCTTCAATTAAAGAGATGGAATATGAAAAATTATAATATAAATCTAATGAAACTATTACTGATACCTCTTTCTATACTGATATTAAATCCAGTTTTTTCTCTAGATACCCTGACTTTAGAGCAAACATTCTCACTAGCATTAAAAGAGAATATTGATATCAAGATAAGCGTTAATAATAATGAAAGAGCAAGAAATAAAGCAAATATGGGAAATGCAGGTCTACTACCTAAAATTAATCTTTTAGGCTCTGGATCATATAACAATGGCGAATCAAGTCTTGAATTTGCTACTAATGACTTTACTAGCATTACTGATGCTTCATCAGAAACCTCAAATATTAATGGAGCTATTGAGTTTAGCTATAATATCTTTAATGGCCTGGGGTCTATTAACACATATAGAAAACTCAATAAACAGAGTAATCTTAAATCTATTGAACTACAGATTCAAATTGAACAAATATTAATTAAGAGTGCTAAAAAATATTATGATATTGCATTTTTACAAGAACAACATGCAATAAATTATAAGCTTGTAGAAATTTCATTAGAAAGATACAAGAGAATAAAAACACAAAATGAATTTGGAAATGCTTCACAACTTGATTTATTAAGTGCTGAAATTGATTTAAATAGTGATAGTGTAAATTTAATTAATATATCTATAGATCTAAATAATGCAAAGACGGATTTAAATCAAATCCTAAATAGAAAAATAAAAACAAATTTTAAGGTTACTCCATACCTTAAAATTAATAAAAACCTCAAATTCTTAGAACTTGAACAGCTTGTCCAAAAAAACAATAATAACATTATATTAGAGCAAATTAGACTAGATATAGCAAAAACAAATAAGAAGATAAGTAATAGTAGTCTGATGCCAATAATTGATATTAGTGGTCAATATGGATATAACAATACACAAAGCAATACTAGCCTTATTAGAGATCAGAGCAATTTAGGTCTCACAGGATATGTAAATTTTTCCTGGAATCTATTTGATGGATTTACACGAAAGACAATGCTAGAGAGTGCTAAAATTGCAATAGAGACTAGTAAGCTGCAATTAGAATCAGTCAGGAATGAAATCCAAAAAGACTTAAATGTTACATTTAATAAATATATAAAAAATATTAACCTAATAGAGATTGAGACACGTAACCAAGCATCTGCAGATAAATTTTTTATAAGAGCAAAGGAACAATTTTATCAAGGTCAACTAAGTAGAAATGATTTTAGATTAGCCCAAGTTGACCTAAGTCAATCAAAAAGTAGATTAAACCGAAGTATTTATATAGCAAAAATCTCTGAACTAAATCTATATAGATTATCAGCTCAAATCATTAAAGAGTAATATAATATTATAATTTTGCTTTTAATGCAAAAGATAAAAATAGCAGTTATTGGAGGAGGAGCAGCAGGATTCATGGCAGCAGTCACCGCCAAAGAGAACAATCCAAATGCTCATGTTACTATATTTGAAAAATCAAATAAAGTGCTTTCTAAGGTTCTAATATCTGGAGGAGGAAGATGTAATCTAACACACAATTGCAAAAGTATATCACAACTCATTAAGAACTATCCCAGAGGAGGAAAAGAGTTGAAGAAATCATTTAGTCAATTTAGTAATTCAGATACTATCGAATGGTTTAAAAAAAATAACATTAGACTTAAAATTGAGTCTGATAATAGGATGTTCCCTGAATCTAATTCGTCACAAACAATTATTGATCTTTTTATAAGAAAAACAGAAAAACTCAATATCAAAATCTGCTTAAGTAGTAAAGTAGATAAAATTCAACACTCAAAAGGTAAAATTTCCTTACAAGTAAATAATAAAAATATAAAATTTGATAGATTAATAATATCAACTGGAGGATATCCAAAAATATCAGGTTTTAAATTATTTAAAGAACTAGGCTATAACATCAGCTCTCCAGTACCATCATTATTTACATTCAATATTCCAAATGATGATATGACAAAATTAATGGGTGTTGTAGTTGAGAATACTTCTGCAAAAGTGAAAGGATTAAAACTAAAACAAAATGGACCAGTTTTAATCACTCATTGGGGATTAAGTGGACCTTGTATTTTAAAACTATCTTCTTGGGGAGCAAAAGATTTAGCTGATTTAGAATATCATTTTATTACACAAATAAATTGGCTTTCAGAAAATGAAGAATTTGCAAGAGCAGGAATAAATAAACAATTAACATCTAAAAAAAATATCTATAACAGCAATCCATTTGCTCTTCCCAAAAGACTTTGGCATCATATTCTAGAAAAAGTAAAAATAGATGAACTTCAAAAATGGAACGTACTAAATAAAAAACTTCGTAATAGACTAATTAACACTTTAGTGAATGATGAATTTACTGTAAATGGTAAAACAACATTTAAGGAAGAATTTGTTACTTGTGGGGGGATAACACTAGAACAAATTAATATGAAAACTATGGAAAGTAAAATCCATAAAAATATTTATTTTTCTGGAGAGGTATTAAATATGGATGCTGTAACGGGAGGATTTAATTTTCAAGCTGCATGGACAACAGGCTATCTATGTGGAAAAAATGCTTCTAAATAATTATTATTCACTCAAATATCTTAGAATAGTATCAAACAATAATTAATGTCAAATACACATTAAATTCAAGTATATCTCTATCTATAGTCAATTATTATACTTTTCTCTACTGTACCATCATCATAAATTAAAAAAGAGGGCTCATTTAGTCTAACTTTTGTTACTCCTCCAATTAGATTAATTCTTTGAATAATTTTTTTATTTTTATGACTTTCTAATATAGGCGTACCAGTATTAATAACATTAAAAGAACCAATCATCCCCATTGGTATATGAGGAGTACAGACATATTCATAAAGACCCTCAACTTGTGGAATTAATTGGAAAAAAGTATCAGAAGGAGCCTGCCATATTTGATCAAAAGACAAAGCACCTAATGGAATATTTGAAGATGTAATTGTATGCATCATAGTTGGAAAATCAAGAGGTAAAAAATGAATGGTATCTCCTAGTTCAATATTTAAAGATGAGGGAAGAAATTGCATATAACCATCCCAAACTGTTATAACATGTATTTCAGATCTTAAATTTAAAGATGATAGAGTAATTAATAGAACTAATAGAATATTTTTCATTATTTTTTTTTTTAGAGAGCAAGAAAAAAAGTATAAATATCAAACCCTTACCTGCAGTAAGTTGAGTAAAAAAGTCCATCTGGATCATACCAATCAATAACATTATTACCACATTTCAATGCTAGAATTAATCAAAATTACAAAAATTAGATAAGTTAAGAGAATCTAGCTATGGTTTCAAAATCTAATTCTTGATTATGAACACCACTTAAAACTTTAGAAAATTGCTTGGAAAGATAAGGTCCTATAAGAACTCCTCTTGCACCCAAACCATTAAAAATACCAAGTCTTGGATTTTTTGGATGCATTCCTATAAGTGGTTTACGATCTCTAACTGTTGGTCTGACTCCAGCTACACTAGAAACTACTTCATAATCAACATTCAAAATATCAGTAATTTTTTTATTTAAAAATACCTGACCTTCCTTAGTAAGCTTGTCTGTAAAATCTGTTCTATTATAAGTAGCTCCAACTTTATATAAGTAGTTTCCTAATGGTATTATGTAAACTCCTTTACTAACTATTTTATCAAAATATTCTAATGAAGGAATTCTAATAGTCATCACCTCCCCTTTTGTTGGAGTTATAGGTAAATAATTAAAATAGGGATTTTCTCTAACACGAAATCCTTCACAAAAAATAATAGCATCTGCAATATAGTTCTTATAACTAATTTTTGAATCATTAAATTGAGAGAAATCAAATTTTTCTTCTAACAAAAAATGTTTTTTAGAAAAATATATTCTAGACAAATCCAAAAAATTTATTACATCTAGATGTCCAGCAGGTTCAATAATAGCACTTGATGATGAATCATCTAAAAAAGAGAATGAATTATCAATAATAAATTCTTTTATATAAATATCCATACCTCCACTAATATACTTATCCTTCCATTTGTCATTTGTATCTGTAGAGTCAAACAGTCTAAGAAGAGGAGTTAGATTTAGAAAACTTGAATCTAATTTCTTCTCCAAATCTCTGTATCTTTCAAAGCACTTGGGTAAATAAAAAGATGGTATAGCTGGAATACAACGCTTCATACTTATAGGATTAATAAGACCAGCTGCTACTCTACTTGCTGAAGCTTTTAGATTAAAATCTATAATCATGACACTCTTATTAGCATCTATTAAATCATGAGCCAATAATGTACCAGCTAAACCTTGACCAACTATTATAAAATCAAATTTTTTATTTAATGACAAGTGTCCTATTAGTTATAATTGATTCATTATATATAAAAATACCCTTAAATCATAAAGATCATAAGGGCACTTCTAAAGCTTAATAATTATTCTGTCTCTAATGAGTTAAAATAAGCAGTGATATCTCCGTAAAGTACCAAATTAGTAATCTTCCCTTCATCATTAAATTCAAAAGATACATATAATGGAACAGAAACAGATTTCTGAGTTTCCGTTAATGTTACATTCATATTATAATACATTCTAACAGACCCATCCATCTCTTTCGTTTTTGAATCAACTCCAGGAAGTAGAACTAAAGGTTTAGAATATGTAAAGTCGTACTTTTCCCACATTTTTTTATGTGAGGCTTTACGATCTTCAACAGTTAAAGTATCTTTAGATCCATATGTAGTACCATTAACGAATGCATTTTTAGCATAATATTTATCATAATCTAGATCTTCATTTATCCAATCATCAAAGTAAGATAATACTGTTTCACTATTTGCTTTAAATTTAGTATCTGCTTCACTATTAGTTATAGTTAGATCAGCCTCAACATCCACTACACCACAAGTTTTTAGTATAATTACAGAACATGCAAGAATAACTAATATGTAAGAAATTTTTTTCATAAGATTTAATTAATTTGTTTATATAACAAAGATATGTAAACTAAGATTAAGTATTATGTCGAGCATAATATGTTTAGTGAAGTATTAGTTTCTTATTAATAATACCATTATCAGTTTCTATTTCTAAAAAATAGATTCCATTAACATAATCATCTAGACTAATTTGTTTTGTATATTCACCTATAAATTGTTGTTTTTCCTCAGTATATACTATTTTACCTAAAACATTAATTATCTTAATATTTAGATGCAGTAATTTATCAACATTAAAAGTTTTAGACATCTCAAAAAATTAAAATTTTAATTTCTAACTTAATTCAATCAGAAATTAATCACCAAGATTAAACCCAACAATTAATGAGATAAGAGAACCTGTATTATATGGTTCTTCTACTGTATTATAGGAAGTTTGTGTATTTCCATTAGCATCTGTAGTTATTGTCTGAATATCTCTGTCTCTTATCTTGTCAATTCCTGGTCGAAAAGCAATATTGACTGGTAGATTTATTTCTCCAACCTTAAAATTATATCCTACTGCGATTACACCTCCTATTCCAGATAATGATAAATTAGGACCTAATGCAAATTCTAAATTACTTGATGTTCTTAGTCCAATAAGAGAAGAAACGGATGGTAAAAATAGACCTTGATCTAACCCACCAACCATAAAAACCCATTCAACTAGTCCAGTAACATCATAACCATCAGCAAATCTTGTTTCCCATTGCCAACCATATTGAGTCATAAAAGCAGTTCCAAACTCTCCAAATTCAGCAGCATCATCAGTTAAACGATCTAAATCTTTTGTTTTAATAAAATCAGCTATGGGTCCAGCACTTATAATTGTAAACCCTACCCTAGGACCAGCTAATTTATCTGTTTGAGCACTCACATTTAATAATATTATAAATGCAGAGATTGTTAAGATAATTTTTTTCATTTTTTCTTTATTTTTAAATTCTTATTACAAAAATATATCAATAATAACTATTTACTATGTAGTGCATAGAATAATCAAAAAAGCTATAAATCTAGTTTTATATAGTTTTTAATTACTTTATTAATTTTAGAAACGTTTAATCTATCATCAAAAAGTAATTTAGAGTTTGATGAATTATTGACTTTGCTAGTCATATCCCTTAAACAGTATATATCTTGTACAAGATCAATATTAAAGAGAACTCCACTTTCTGTATAGGAAGTAAGAAAAACTAGAGAAAGATTAATAGATTCTTTAGAAATATCATTTATAATCAACTCTAGAGTTGTATCTTGATCTGTAATAGTAAGTATATTACCATTTTGAGACCATGACCCACCTCCAACAGGCAGATCCTGTTGATCAGACTCCACAAAGTTATTATCAGCATAAAAAGTTAATTTATAGGGTTGTAATGAATCAGGGTTATTCTCAACAGTACTTATAGTTGTATCCATAATAGGAATTCCAAGCATTGATGCAGTCATTGTACCATTAGAACTTACTGATTGAGTAATCCAAGAACCTCCAACAACTCCAAATTCACAAGAACCATCATCTTCTTCTGCATCGATGTTATAGTTTAATGCAATAAGATCTATACAACCTTGCTCCTTTTGACAAGATGAAAAAATCAAAGACAAAAAAATTAGATATATAATTTTATTCATGATTAAATATTTTTAATTAATATTTACAATTATATGGATTATTAATATAAAAGCTATGCAAAGCATACTAAATTAGTGATAAATAAAAAAAATATAAACTTCAGAATATAGATTTTTAAATCTTGAAATCATGATTTTTTTTTAGAAAGTTAAATAGACCCCTTCATTATAAAGATCACATTTAGCACATATATCTGATTCAAATGCACTATTTAAATTAATTCTTTGTCGTAAATCTGTCATCTTAGGAGAATGAAAAACATCATATATTGAATTATTATTTACATTTCCTAAAATATTTTCCTCGGTCCAATCATTAAAACAAAAAACTACATCTCCATTAGATCTAATATACATAGCTGTATTGGGGATAGGACAAAAAGAAAATAACAAAGGACTAATCATTTTTAATATCTTAATTTCTAATTTTTGAAACCATTTTACTCTATACTTCATGTTTTCATAATCTTTAACTGCATGAAGTCTAGAATTTAAATCAAAACCTAATACAGCAAATCCATTTCTTCTCCAAAATTTTTTAAAATGAGAAAACTCATTAAAATTAGCTTGCTGTTTAACAAAACGAAGGACAGTCTTTGAACGCATATACTTAGACTTTCCAATATGGAAAATATTTTCAAGTGTCTTATCAAGATCTAAACCTCCTAATACTTCTTTATATGTATCATGATTAACAGCATGAATACTTAACTCAACTTCATCAAAAACATCATAAATATCCTCTGCAATAGAAGAATTTAATAGATAACCATTAGAAACAAGTTCAAGTGTTATATGTGGAACCACAGATTTTATATAGCGAGCTCTATCAATAATCTTTTTATCTGAAAGAGGCTCATTCTGAAAACTCATAACAATAAGTTCTACTTCATTTCTTGTACTTATCTCATTTATAATTTTTTCAAATACTTCATCACTCATTAATTGCAAAGCCCCTTCAGCTGTTGTTGCTGCGTATGGGCACATAGGACAATTTGCATTACATCTATTAATAGTCTGTAATTGCAAAAAAATAGGGAAATCATGATTTTTTTTATAACGCTTCCATATTCTAAAAAACTTCTTAAAATGACGGATCTGTGAAATCCTGGCAGAAACTATATTTCTTAAAGATTTAAAATTAAAAATGGATGGAATTATATTTATGTTGTTTTTCATAATTATATACAAATAAAAGTAAATACTTTTATTAAACTATGCATAACATTTATTATGTAAAGCATAGTAATATATTTTTAGATAAATATATTTGATGAAAATTAGAATATACTAGCATGCATATAAAATTAATCTCTCCTGGAAGTATAATGTATAGAAAGGAAGGGGGTATTTTTCCTAGACTGCTAAGATATGCCCCATTAACTCTTTCAACTCTTGCAGCATTAGTACCTAAAGAACTTAATGCAAAAATTACTTTACATGATGAAATAGCAAAGAAAATAGATTATAATGACAGGCCTGATATAGTTGCTATTAGTGCGATAACTGGAACAGCAAATAGAGCGTATGCAATAGCTGATTATTATAGAAGAAATGGAGTTACAGTGGTAATTGGTGGTGTACATGCATCATTACTACCACAAGAAGCTAAGAAACATGCTGATGCTATAATTACTGGAATGGCATTTGATTCATGGCCGAAATTACTTAGAGATTTTAAAATGGGAATAATGCAAGAACATTATGATCAAGCAAACGATATGAACTTTTCAAAGCTCCCAATGCCAAGAAGAGATCTACTACCAAAACTATCATATATTTCTAAAAATAGTATTCAAGCAACATTTGGGTGTCCATACAAGTGTGATTTTTGTGCAGTTATTAGTACACAAAAAAAATATTTACGAAGACCAATAGAAGATGTTATTAAAGAGCTTTCTGAGATGAATAGCAGATTTGTTACATTCATTGATCCAAGTCCAATGGAAGATAAAAAATATATTAAACAATTAATGAGGGAAATGATTCCATTAAAAAAGATTTGGGGAGGCTTAGCTACTGTAAAGATAGGTGATGATGAAGAGCTTCTAGATTTAGCTGCTCAGAGTGGATGTAAAGGCTTATTAATAGGATTTGAGACTATTGATCAAGAAGCCTTAAACGAGGTTAATAAGGGATTTAGTGACGTAGAAAAATACAAAGAAGTTTGTAAAAAGCTTCACGATAGAGGGATTTCAATAAATGGAACATTCATATTTGGTATGGATTCACATAAAAAAGATATATTTAAAAAAACTGTTGATTTTGTTCAAGAGAATGCTATTGAACTGCCAAGATATGCAATTTACACTCCATTTCCTGGAACTGGAGCTTTCACAAAATTAAACAATGAAAATAGAATTTTAACTAAAAACTGGTCATTATATGATGTCCAACATGTTGTTTTTAAACCTAAACAGATGACAACAGATGAATTATTTGAAGGAAGTGTTTGGGCATGGGAGCAAACCTATAATATAAAAAACATAAAAAATAGAATAACAAAAGCAGGTACTAATATACCACTCTCTTTAGTTACTAATTTAGGATATAGGTATTATGGAAACCGACTAAGAAATTTTCCTAACCATACAATAATAGAACTTGAGAAACAGTGGAATTCAAAATTACTCTAAACAAATGAAACTAACATTAATACAACCAAGCGTTGGTAAGATAGCTAACAAACCATATATTAAATCATGGACAATGGAGCCATTAGCTTTAGCAACACTAGCAGGCTTAACTCCAAAAGAATTTGAAGTCGAATTAATTGATGAAAGAATTGATGAGCTACCAGAAATATACAATGCTGATATTGTAGGAATAACTATTGAAACTTATACTGCAAAGCGAGCATATGCTATTGCAAAAGAAATCCGTAATCAAGGAATAAAAGTCATTATGGGCGGTATACATACTAATTTAATGCCAGATGAAGTAATAAAACATTGTGACTGCATGTTAGTAGGTGGTGCTGAAGGTGGAATTTGGACACAAATACTTGAGGATTTTAAAAATAATAAACTACAAAAGAAATATGATTCGAATTCATATTTTACAAAGGAATTAGAGCATGTAACTCCACGAAGAGATTTATATGCAAATAAAGGATATTTACCTTTAGGACTTGTTGAAAGTGGAAGAGGGTGTCCTTTTACTTGTGAATTTTGTGCTATTACTTCTGCTCATAAAGGAAAATACAGATATAAATTAGTCGATAAAATAATAGAAGACATAGAAAACATACCTCAAAAAATGCTCTATTTTGCTGATGATAACTTTGTCTCAAAGTTCTCAAGAACAAAAGAACTCTGTGATGCTATGGCACCATTAAATAAAAAATGGTTCAGTCATGGGACAATAAATATGGCAAATCAAAGAGATCTTCTTAAAAAACTTCAGAAAAGTGGATGTTCAAACCTACTAATTGGATTTGAATCTCTTAATGAACAGACATTAAAGAGTATGGGGAAAAGCTGGGCAGTAGTAAAAAGAGGTTATACAGAATCAATTAAGATTTTAAGAGATTATGGAATATCAATTTATGGAACATTTGTTTTTGGTTATGATGAAGATAGACCTGAAGATGTAGAAAAGACATTAGATTTTGCAATAGAGCAAAAGCTTTGTCTAGCCGCTTTTAATCATTTAGTTCCATATCCAGGAACTCCTTTATATAGCAGATTTGAAAAAGAAGGAAGACTAATTGATAAAGAATGGTGGCTAAAAGATGGATATAATTTTGGAGAAGTATCATTCAGACCAAAAAACTTCACACCTCAAGAACTATCACAAAAATGCTATGATGCTAGAATGAAATTTTATAATTTCTCCAATATTCTCAAAAGAGTAGAATTTAGTGCTAACTGTAGAGATCCATTTAGAGATCCATTTCAAGCATTATCATTTGTAAGCGCAAACTTTGTATCTCAGAAAGGCATTAAACAAAGACAGAATTGGCCTATTGGAAATATAATTGATAAGTATGGAAAAATACTCAATTGAAATTGCTAAAAAATCAGATGATACTGATTTAAGAGAAGTATTAAGAAGAACTCAAATGAAAGGAGATATTTCTCTTTCATTTGAAACAAATCCTTCATTTTTCAAGTCAATCTCTATATTAGGAGAAAAACAAACAGTTTTATCAATTAGAGAACTTAAAAAAAATCAAATAATAGGATTCTTAATAAGATCTACTAAAAATGTATTTATTAATGGAAAAATTCAAAAAGTTGGATACTTAAGTTCTATAAGATTACTAGAGGAACATAGAGGAGGAAGGCTCTTAATTCAAGGAAATAAAGAACTTAAAAAATTACTAGAAAAATCAAAAGAAGAGATAAATTTTACAACTATCATAGAAGATAATATATATGCTAGAAAAGTAATTGCTAAATCAAGAGCAGGACTACCTAATTATATGCCAATTGGAATAAATAGAACATTTGCTATAAAACCAATCAAAAAATCAAGACATCAATCTTCTAAAAATATTAACATACAAAAGGGTATTGATGGGTTTTCTATTATGGAGATTGTTAAATTTATTAATTATCATGGTAGTAAAAAGAACTTCTTCCCTGTTTGCTCTAAAAAATTGTTTCAAGAAAATATACTTGAAGATTTCTATGCAAAAGATTTATATATAGCATACAAAAACAAAAAGATTCTTGGAGTAATAGGAACATGGGATCAAACAAAATTTAAACAAACAATAGTTAAGGAATTATCTATAAAATACAAAGTACTAAGAATAATAAATAACTATATACTTACTCATATAATTAATACTCCTATTATATCAAATGTTAATGAAAAAATTAATGCGTTATACCTAAATTTTATCGCTATTAAAAACAATGATACTAATATCTTTTCTAGCCTAATAGATAATATCTCAATTCAGAATGCTGAAAAGTCCTATAATTATTTATTAATTGGAATTGATAAAAATGATCCTCTTTGCAAAAGCATGAGTAAATTTAGATCCTTTACATATAATGCCATTATATATATAGTAGATTACTCAAATATTAATATTAAAAGTAATCAATTAAATTATTTAGAAGTATCAAGATTATAGAGATGAAAAGAGAATTAAAATATAAATTATTGTCTATTGATAAAATCAATAATGATCACATTAAGAGAATGTTTATTTTAATGCAGGAAAATTATGATTATATTAATAAGGATAATTTTAACAATGACCTATTAAACAAAGACTACATAGGATTATTAATTGATAATAAAAATATAATTCAAGGATTTACAACATATTTAATTAATCCAAAAAAATACTTCCACAAAAAATATAATATTTTATTTTCTGGTGACACTGTTATATCTGAAGACTTTGTTGGAACACAAGCACTAGCAATAGGATGGTGTGAGACAGTTGCTTTTTTTATTAGAAAATATCCAAAAAAGAAACTATTATGGTACTTAATGTCAAAAGGACATAGAACATATTTATATCTACCTTACTTCTTCAAAAAATATTATCCAGCAATAGATAAGAATATAAATAATAATCATTATAAAGAAATCATTAATGAATGTTCATCTCATATCTTTTGTGAAAATTGGAATCCAAAAAAAGGTATAGTTCAATTCAATGATAAAGTTGGACAAATCAAACAACAACACATAAAGAAACTTTACAGTAAAAAAAATAGATATATTGACTTTTTTCTAGAAAAAAATCCTGGCTTTAGCAATGGAGATGAACTTATATGTATGGCAGAAATAAGCTCTGAAAATCTGATGCGTTTACCAAAATTAATTTTTGAAAGATCTTTAAGGAATCAACAACATTTAGATAATTATGAAAGCTAGTCTAGCATATTATATTTGGCTAAATAGTCTTAAAAAGTATGATGATGAATTTGCAAATTGTATAAATGATCCACATCATGAACAAGAAAAAATATTAAAAAAATACTTAAAAAATAATTCCAATACATACTATGGAGAAAAATATAATTTTTCTAAAATAGATTCAATAGAAAAGTTTCAAAAGCAAGTACCAATAATTAATTACTCAGATATAAAAAACTTAATAGATAAGATTTGTAATGGAGAAAAAAAAGTTATTAGTAATGATAAAATATTATTTTTTGAAGAAACAACAGGTATGGATAAAATTTCAAAATTAATTCCATACAATAAAACACTAAAAAAAGAATTTTTATCAGCAATTGGACCTTGGATAAAAAGCCTATATCGTGATTATCCAAATATTTTTCAAGGGAAAAGCTACTGGTCGATATCGCCTCCAATGAAAGAAAAAAAACAAACAAACTCAGGATTAGAAATTGGGCTAAGCAACGATTCTGAGTATTTAAATCGGATTGGTCAAATTTTATCAAATCACCTAATATTAAGTATTGATGCAAATATAGAAGCAGAGAAATTTTATATAAACACATTAAAAATAATGTTAAAAGAAAAAGAAATGGGTTTTATATCTATTTATAGTCCATCTTTTCTAATTAAATTAGATGACATTTTAAGAAAGAATTGGGATAAAATAATTCCAAAATCATTAAAAATTAATAAAAATGCAAAATGGTCTGATATTTTCAAAAATGTTAAAGTAATTAGCTGCTGGCTAGATTCAAGTAGTTACCAATTTAAAAATGAAATAGAATCATTTATAGGACAAATAACAATTCAGCCAAAAGGTCTTCTTAGTACAGAAGGAATTGTATCGTTTCCATATAAAAAGAACTACGATCCAGTTTTAGCAATTAAATCTCATTTCTTCGAATTCGAATCACAAAAAGATGGCTCAATATATTTATGTGATAATTTACAAAAACATGAAAAATATGAAGTTATTATGTCTAGTGGCAATGGAATTATGAGATATAGAACTGATGATATTATTGAAGTAACTAATTTTATTGGTAAGACTCCAACTATTAAGTTTATAGGTAGAAAAAACAGATCCTCTGATATAGTTGGAGAAAAGGTTTCAGAGATATCTTGTGTAAAGATCCTAAAATCATTATCTAAACAATTCCAACTTATAAACTATAGAGGTTTTTTTTATATTAGCAAACTACATAAGATATATAATTACAACTTATTAATCTGTACAGATAATAAGAAAATTGACATTAAAAACATAAATCAATTTACTGAAAAAGAATTATGTAAAAATCCATATTATATTCAAGCAATTAATATGAAACAAATAAATAGTTTAGAAAGCAGAGTAATTACAAAGTTAGAATATGACAGAATAATTGATGAGTATTTTAACAATCTAAAAATTAAAAGTGGAGATAGAAAACCACCCGTTTTATTTGACTATATAACATCATCAAGACTATCTCTAAAATTATAACATGGAAATAGATATTAACAAAGAACTAGAAGAAGCAACTAAAAATTTTAAGAAAAATATCCCAAAAGAGTTATTAAAACTTACAAGTATCAATCTATTATTAAAAGATACAATAGTAGATTATCTAATAATAATCCTTAGTATTTTAATCTACCCTCACACTATAATTTGGATAAAGATCTTACTAATCATAATTATTGTTAGCCGACTACATTCACTGGGAGTAATAATACACGATCTAACACATCTTCCTATTAAGAAAAAGAATTACAAAGTTATTATAATTGAAGTTCTTGCTGCTTACCCAGTTGGGACAACAATAAATGCCATGAGATATCATCATCTAAGACATCACAAAGACAGTGGAATGGTAGAGGATCCATATTTTCATCATTTTCAAAACTTTAATAAAAACCATTTTATTATTAAAATATTACGAATTCTAGTTGGTTTTATTTTAATTCCTAGCTGGATATTAAGAAGTTTTATTGGGGGTTTCTGTCTATTAGATAAAAGATTAAGAATACTATACGCAAGAATATTTATGGAACATAAGGGTGAAATAAATAATAAAGATTTAGATGAGATAGAACAATGTTGCAAAGAAGATATTAAGCAAATAATATATTTATCTATTCTATTTTTTAGCATTATAAAAATAGCTGGATTAAGTTTATTCTTTCAACTATATATAATTCCTATACTATTAACAGGAATTGTATCTTATTATAGACTATTAAAAGAACATACATATACTAGAGTATACAACAGAGAATTAAACACAATTATAAAGACAACTAATGATCATAATACTAATAGTGTATTTAAATTCTTATTAGCACCAAGAAATATTGGATATCATGTAGCTCATCATCTTCATCCTCAAGTTGGATACAGAGGGTTAAAAAAGATAAGAAACTTCTATCTAAAATTCAATAAAGAAATTTATAATGGGTAATTGAAAATGAAAGATTAGAAAATTCTCAAATTATATTATTCTTCAATAAAGTTACCTTCATTCCACTCACCTTTGATTGTATCTTTATCTAAGGTAATAAACATACCTTCTCCATGCATTTTATCATACTCCCATCCTCCTTGGTATACATTACCAAGAAAAGAAGTATAAGTTCCTATACCATGCATCATATTATCTTTATTCTCACCTTCATATATATCTCCAGTAGAAGATGTATAAACTCCTACACCATTTCTAATACCATCTTTAAATTCTCCCTTATAGACAGTTCCATTAGCAAATAAAAAAGTTCCATTTCCATTAAAGGAACCTTCAATAAATTCACCAACATACTTATTACCATTAGTGTAAGAATAAGTTCCATTTCCATTTGGCCTATTATCTTTAACTTCTCCTATATATTCATCTCCATTAATATAAGTATAAGATCCTTGAATATTTTCTTTACCATCAATAAATTCTCCAATATATATATCACCATTAGCATATATATATGTGCCTAATCCTGAATATCCATCCAATCTCATTTTTTCACTTATTTCTTTATTAATATTATCTTGACAAGAGAAAAATATTGATAAATAGAGTAAAATAAAAATATATTTCTTCATTAATATAAAATAGTTAATTGTTTGCCATAATTACAATGAAGAAAAGCAACCATATTACAAATAAAGAAATACCGATTTTAGCACAAATTCTCCCAGCTCTAAGATTTCCAGCATCTGAATATCTTTCTGGATCCTCTTTTAAAAGTTGATTGTCTTTTGAAGAAACCGCAAGAGTAACTATTCCCATTATCAGACCTGTAACACCATAACAAAGTCCTCCTAAAATAGATAAAATTCCACATATTAAAGCTGCAGTTGCAGTTGATAATTGTTTTCTTTTTATTTGATTTTTCCAGGAACCTACTAAAGAACAACCACAACCCATACAAACAACAGCCTCATTATGAACCTTATTGCCACATTTCTCGCAAATTTTAGTTTCTATATCAGTATCTTCACTGACTTCTTGATCCTCATCCTTAGCTTCTTGAGGTTCTTCTTTCTTAGTTAAATTTAAAGAAATTTGCTTATATGCTTCACGTAATTTCTCTTGTTCTGTCGTAAAAAAATCTTTTAAATCTGCTGATTGTTTATTGGGATCAAATTCAATTAATAATTTATTAAACCTTATTGTGACTTCTTCTAAAGTTGATTCTTCATTTACACCTAATATTTTATAGTATTCTTGCATAATAAATTAATTGAAAATTTTCAAAGTAAATTTACGTAAAATAATAAGAAAGCTATTAGTAAAAATTAAAAATATAAACCATATATAACAGATCTAAACATAATAAATTATTATTTTTTTTTAATTAGCTAGACTACTTATTCTAATACGATATTCTTCTCAACAGTTCCATCATCATAGATAAAAAGGAGATATTTATTTAGAATTTCTTTTGTTTCTCTGCCAAATATATCAGTCATTTTTAAAAGTTTCTTTTCAGACCCTGTATTAAACGAAGATATATTAACACTAGTATTATTACATAAAATATTTGTGGTATAAGAAGAAGATGTGTTAGGGATAAGAGTTAAAATAGGGCAATAACAACTATCATCTAATAAAAAATTTTGTAACCAAGAAATTACTCTTACACCAACCTCTCCATTACCTGCATTAGGACCACTAAAAATATCATGCGAACCTAAAGCAACTTCATATTTAAGCTTCATAGTTGTATTTGGCAATAAATTATAATGGACATCTGCATGAATGAATGGTGGAGCAATAAGATCTAATTCACCGCTAATAATAATTACTGGGACACTATGATTTAAATCTGAAGAAGTTGGATTTTCTAACCATGGATATAAAGAAATAATAGCTTTAACATTAGGGTCTATATCCGGTACTAACATTGCTCCTCCACCTCCTTTTGAAAACCCACCAACAGCAATAGATAATGTGTCTATAGAGCCATATAAAGGAGATCCTATTCTTTCATTCTCTGCCTTTAAGGAGACTATTGCATCTAATAATGCATCTCTTCTTTGAATATGAGTATCAGTTAGTGCATTGGTACCAATTGTCATAGTAATTATACCATGGGATGCAAAAAAAACACCCCAATTTTGAATGGTAAATTCTGAATTCATAAATCCAGGAACCATAACAATACTAGGAAAATTACCTATATGATCAGGGTAGAATATAGTCCCTCCATTATAACCAGGACCATTACGTATACCTAAACTCTCATCAATAGTATTAACTATAAATGGTCCTGGATTAGTAATAGATTCTAATAATAATGAATCACAAGCTTGTCCAAAGCTAATAAGAGGCAATAAAAATAATACGAATAGAGACTTTTTACTTATCAATGATAATTTTATTTATAAGTTTTTTTGCTCAATTAATTGACCAGTTTGATCATAAGTTTTCCATAAACCAACACCCTTATTGTTTTTAATCGTACCTATAGATTTTAATTGGCCATTTTCATAATACGATTTACACAAACCATCATCCATTCCATTTTTCATACCTCCCTCAAAACTTAATTTCCCATTTTTATAATACAATTTAACATAACCATCTCCTTCTTCTATAATGTTAACTTCTCTTTGTATTTTTCCATCCTCATAATAATACTTCCATAATCCAACTATTTTACTATCTAATAATTTACCTTCAGCTCGCAATTGACCATTTTTCCAATATTCTTTCCATAATCCTTGTTGTAGTCCTTTAGTATCATAATTTCCCTGAAATTGCAATTCTCCACTGTTTGGGTAATAAAAGTCCTGTATTTTATCCCATGCCATTTCCTTTTCTTCAATCAAATTAACTTCATTTATTAACTGTTCTTGTTCTGAATTTTTTGTTGAATTACAACAAAAAATTAGAGGTAAGAAAAGTAATAGTAAAATTATTTTTTTCATATTTCTTTAATTTTAGATATAATAAAACCAAACTTAACAAATTATAAAATAAAAATACTTTATTAGAATTAGTATTATGAAAAACATTAAAATAATTTGGATTAAGTTATCTTCATTATATAGTTATGAGCTGTAATATATTTATATTCTCCTCTAAGTATTATTATCAGCTATCTGAAAATACATTAAATTTGTAGCAATTAATAGATAACTTATGAAATTTGAAGACTTTAATTTACATATTTCCTTAATAAAATCAATTAATGAATTAAAGTACACCTCTCCTACATCTATTCAGGAGAAAGCAATTCCTATAATTCTAAAAAAGAATGATGTACTCGGTAGTGCACAAACAGGCACAGGTAAAACAGCTGCATTTGCTCTGCCAATTTTACATCATCTAATAAATGAAAGAAATAATAAAGATCAAAAAATAATAAGAACTTTAGTTATTACACCTACAAGAGAACTTGCAATACAAATTGCTGAAAACTTTACAAGCTATTCAAAATATAATAATATTACAAATACTGTCATTTTTGGTGGTGTAAAGCAAGGGATACAAACCGATGCTCTAAAAAGTGGTGTAGATATATTGGTAGCCACTCCGGGAAGATTGTTAGATTTAATGGGACAGGGATATATTTCATTAAAAAATATTGGTTATTTTGTTTTAGATGAAGCAGATAGAATGCTAGATATGGGATTCATCAATGATATTAAGAAGGTATTAGATAAGTTGCCAAAAAAAAGACAATCTTTATTTTTCTCAGCAACCATGCCAAAGAATATTATAGGTTTTTCTAATAAAATCTTGCAAAATCCTCAGAAAGTAATCGCTCATAAAACTTCTACTACAGCTGACACCATAAATCAATTTATTTACTTTACAAATAAGAGCGATAAGAAAGAATTACTATTACATATCTTAAAGAATAAAAATATTAATCAGATTCTAATATTTTCTAGAACAAAACATGGCGCTGATAGAATAGTTCGTAACTTAAAAAAGAAGAATGTTGATGCAGCAGCAATTCATGGCGATAAATCACAAAACCAAAGACAAAAAATATTAAATGACTTTAAAATCAATAAATTAAAAGCATTAGTAGCAACAGATATCGCAGCTAGGGGGATTGACATTGAAAAATTAAATTATGTTCTTAATTATGATATTCCTAATGAAGCCGAAACATATGTTCACAGAATAGGAAGATGTGGTAGAGCAGGAAATAAAGGAATTGCAATCTCAATTTGTGAACCCGAAGAAAACACATACGTTAAAGAAATTGAGAAACTAATAAATAAAAAAATAAAATTAGCTGCAAATAATCCTTTTCTGCAAACTGATAGACCAATGAACACACAACAGAAAAAAGATTTTGAGAAAGAAAAAAACAGAAAAAAACAAGAATTCTTTAATAATAGAAAAAGAAGAAAAAAAAGATGATTGAATTCCTACAAAACAATATGATGAAATGTTTCTGGGTAGAAACCTTTAATATTGAATGTTTTGGATGTGGTTTTCAAAGGTCAATAATCTTTTTATTACAAGGAGACCTAAAAAATTCTTTAATAACATATCCCGCATTAATACCAATAATAATATTAATATTATATCTAATCCTACACTTAATATTCAAATTTAAGAACGGTCACAAATGGTTAGTATTAATTTTTATAATTTCTGTGTCAATAATGATAATTAATTTTCTAATCAAAATATTTTAATTTCTATTAAATAGAAAAAAATTAATTTATCTACCAATTAAGTTTATTTTACTATTATTTGTATCTTTAGCAAAAAAATAAATTATATGGAAAATCAATTACAACAAAAATTACCAAATGCAGTAGCAACATTAATATTAGGAATCTTATCTATTTTAGGAAGCTGCTGTTATGGTATTCCAGGTCTTATATTGGCAATTATTGCTCTTATAATCTCTGCAAATTCAAATAAACTTTTAAAAGCAAATCCTGAAGGCTATTCAGATGCTGGAAATCATAAAGCAGGAAGAATTTGTGCTTTTATTGGTTTAGGAATATCAGCATTATATTTTGTGTTCTTTATTGTCTATGTGGTTATCCTAGGAGCTGCAATGTCAGACATCTATAATTTTTAAATATAGATAGCACTAAATTAAGAAGTTATTATTTAAAATTCATACTTAATCTCTTATAGATTAAGTATGAATTTTATATTAATTTAGTATTCGAGTTAATTAATTTGATAATAAAATAGATGTCTGAAGAACTAAAAAATCCAGAGCAAAATAATAATAATCAAACAATTAATATTCAAGCAGAGAATAAATCTAATGGAATGGGAGTAGCAGGATTTATTCTTGCTTTACTTGGATTATTTTTAGGATGGATACCTTTTGTTGGTTGGATTATAGGTTTCTTAGGCTTATTATTTTCTTTTATTGGTGTATTTAAATCTCCTAAAGGATTAGCAATTGCAGGTTTAATTATTTCTATAATATCATTATTTTTTCTAATCTTTTTTTATGGAGTTTTAATTGCTGCTAGTTAAAGTTTCTAAAAATTAGAGTTAGATTTAGAAAATCTCAGAAATAATAATTTAAAATAAGTCAATAAAATTAAGACTTAGTCTATAATTATTTTCTGCTCTACTTTTCCATCACTATATATATAAAACAAGGGACAATTATTCATTTGATTTGTTTCCCTTACTAAAATATCAAAAACTTATTTCATACATGAAAAAAAGGAAAACAACAGTTATTAAGGCATTTAAAGAATTTATTTGGCCTAGAAAAAGAATTATAGCAGTTGGCTTGATACTTATTGTAATTAGCAGGTTATCAAGCTTAGTTCTTCCTTTAAAAAGTAAAGAATTATTAGATGATATTATTCCAAATAAAGATTTTGACGGTTTAGTTTCTATGATATTAATTGTTATAGCAGCAATCTTAATTCAAGCTTTATCATCCTTTGCATTAACACGATTATTAAGTGTTGAAGCACAATTATTAATTTCTAAATTAAGAGCCAAAGTTCAAAAAAAAGTACTCTCATTACCTATTTCATATTTTGACAATAATAAATCTGGCTCTTTAGTTTCAAGAATAATGCGAGATGTTGAGGGTGTTCGAAATCTAGTTGGAACAGGACTAGTTCAATTATTTGGAGGAACAGTAACTGCGATTATTTCTTTTTTTCTATTACTTGATATAAGCGTTAAAATGACCTTATTAGTTCTTGCACCAATCTTGCTATTTGCTATTATTGCACTTAAAGCTTTTAAATATATTCGCCCCATATTTAGAAAAAGAGGTGTGATAAATGCTGAGGTTACTGGAAGATTAACAGAAACAATGAATGGTGTACGTGTTATTAAAGGATTTAATGCTGAAGAACAAGAAAATATAGGTTTTGAAAAGGGAGTAGATCGTTTATTTCAAAATGTTAAGAAAAGTTTAACAGCAACAGCTATTATTACTAGCTCATCTGCATTTCTTTTAGGTTTAGCATCAGTAGGGATTATGGGAATGGGAGGTGTTATGATAATTGAAGGGACTCTAACCACAGGTGATTTCTTATCATTTACATTATTACTTGGTTTCATGATTGCTCCTATAGTTCAGATGAGTAATATTGGAAGTCAACTTACTGAGGCCTTTGCTGGATTAGATCGAACAGAAGAACTCATGAATATAGAATCTGAGGCTAATGATAATCTAAGAACCATTGAATTAAATAAAATTATTGGTGATGTAGAATTTAAAGATGTTTCCTTTTCTTATGAAAAAGGAAAAGAAGTAGTTCATAATATAAGTTTTAGAGCAAAAAGAGGAACTGTAACTGCTTTAGTAGGTTCCTCAGGATCTGGAAAATCAACTATTGCATCTTTAGTAGCTAGTTTTATTAATCCTGATTCAGGTATTGTGTTTATTGACAATCATGATATTACCCAAGTTAGCTTACATTCATTTAGAAGCCAGTTAGGAGTTGTTCTGCAAGATGATTTTTTATTTGAAGGAACAATAAGAGAAAATATCATGTTTCCAAGACCCAATGCAAATAACGATCAAGTTTTAAAAGCTGTATCTGCAGCTTATGTAGATGAGTTTACTGATCGTTTTTCTGATGGTTTAGATACTATAATAGGTGAAAGAGGAGTTAAACTCTCAGGTGGTCAAAGACAAAGAATTACAATTGCTAGAGCTATTTTAGCTGATCCAAAAGTATTAATATTAGATGAAGCAACTTCTAATTTAGATACCGAAAGTGAATCTCTAATACAAAAAAGTTTGGCCGAGCTGATGAAAGGTAGAACAACATTTGTTATTGCTCACCGCTTAAGTACTATTAAAAAAGCAAACCAAATATTAGTTATAGAACATGGTAAAATTGCTGAAAAGGGAACGCATGATAAATTAATAAAGACTAAAGGAAGGTATTTTGACCTATTTACTTACCAGAGTAAAATATAAAGCTAGAAAACTATTGAGTTTTTTACTATAAAATACTACTGATTTCTCTATAAGCTAAATCAAATAATTAATAAATTTAAGAGTTAAAAATCAAGTCACATTTTGCAGCAATAATAAAATCATTTTCATGCAATCCATTTATTTTATGAGTAAATAATATAATAATAACTTCTTTAAAATTTATATGTATGAAAGGGTGATGAGATTCTTGTTCAGCTAAATCAGCAATTCTATTACTAAATATAATTGCATCATTATATTTACTAAAGAAATATGATTTTTTTATCTTTTTCTTTTTAAATACTTCCCATCCTTTATCTAATTGAATTAAAAGTTTTCTTATTTCATTACTTTTTAGTGGAGGAAATCCACCTTGACAAGGGATACATTTTTTTTCAGCTATCATATCTATAAGAGATTAATTATTTTTTACATTTTTTATGAAACATAAACCAAAATAATCTTCTTTGCTCACAAAATTCAATTATTTCTAAAATATTTTATTCATATATCAAATTAAAAAAAAGAGGCCTTATTTTATTAAGGCCTCTCCAAAACTATCTAATAATTTACTTACTGTAAAATAATTTTTTTATTAATTATACCATTGTTATCTGATATTTCTAAGAAATATACTCCTCTAGATTTATTTCCTATACTAACCTTTTTCGTGTATTCTCCAACAAACTGCTCAAGAGATTCTATATAAACAACCTCCCCTACTATATTCAATACCCGAATACTTAATGTCTGTATCTCTTCTGATACAAAACTGATAT
>Ga0257121_1000565_pt1 | contig 31082 bp, 22 predicted proteins | sample SI106_100metaG_FD_190180 | JGI IMG/M metagenome (GOLD analysis project Ga0257121, IMG submission 190180) | Marine microbial communities from Saanich Inlet, British Columbia, Canada - SI106_100 | ecosystem: Environmental > Aquatic > Marine > Inlet | place: Canada: British Columbia | collected...
AATTACTGCTAAAACAACGGCAGGAACAACAGTCCAAATGGCTTCTAATTTATTGTTATGTGAGTAATAAGTTGCCTTAACACCTGGTTTTCGAACATATTTGTATGAGAAGAAAAACAACAAAAAGTTAGTAATAAAGAAGACGGCAATAACGATAATAAAGTTAAGATTTAACAACTCATCCGTTTCAATTCCTTGAAGGGATGCAGCCTCGCCCCTTCCAGTCCAACCGTACTTGAGCATTAAATAAATAAACCCTAGGAATTGAAATGCCATAAATGCAAGCATTAGTTTTGCATTCAAATGATTATCGCGGTCAGTGATGTCGTGCTCTCCTCTGTCTTTCAATTTTGAGCTAAGCTCATACACTCTAACCAACTGCGCTAAAGCGATTACTCCGGTAACAAGGACAATAAGAATAATTAATTTTTCCATTTCTATTTATCTACTGGTTCATTAAATTTCATGATGGATACTCTCATCCAAAAATGGGTGATTCACTGGTGTCAATGGTGACTTGGTTAGGTTTCTGAGAATAACCCATATAAATCCTCCCATAACCAAAAGGGCCATACCAATTTCCAAGGCTCCAATAGTTGCAGTTGATCCTAAAGATCCTCCTGAAACCATAATATATACGTCTAACCAATGACCCGCCAGAATGATTAAACCAACAAAGGTTAGTATTCCTGCATGTCGTTTTGCGTCTCTCGACATTAATATTAACATTGGAAAAGCAAAATTGATCACAAACATGGCAAAATATAAAAACTGGTAGTTTTCGATTCTCATTTGATAATAAGAAACCTCTTCACCTATATTCGCATACCAAATAAGCATGAACTGTGAAAACCATAAGTACGACCATAAGAATGAAGTTGCAAAGGTCCATTTTCCAAGATCATGAATATGAGATTCGTTTACCTTTTCAAGGTATCCGTGCTTTTTTAAATGCAATGTTACCAATATTAAAACAACCATTGTAGTACACCACATTCCTGCAAACGTATACCAGCCAAATAAAGTAGAGAACCAATGCACGTCAATTGACATTAACCAATCCCAAGAAGATGTTGAACTAAAAACAGCAAAAAACACCAAAAACAATGCACCTCTTCTGTAATTCTTGAAATGGAGTTCTGTGCCTCCTATTTTATCTTCCTCTAAAGATCTTTTTCTAAATCCATTTAAAAAGATAAGATAAACCGCAAAATACACAACAGTACGAATCCAAAAGAAAGGCTTATTTAAGTAAGCTGATTTACCCTCAATCATCTCGTCATGAGCTACAACTTCAGGATCCATCCATGAATAGATGTGTGCTCCATCCATCATAGTAATTACAAGCAAGACTATGCCAAACAAACCTATTCCATAAGGCAGGAATCCAGCTACGGCCTCAATAACTCTCTTTACAGCTGCGTACCATCCAGTCTCAGTAGCATAAGCTAGAGCAAGGAAAAATAACGCCCCCAATCCAATAGCGAAAAAGTAAAAGGTGTTAATTAATCCACTCGCCATGAAGCGTGTCATAAAGTGATGATCATCAAAATTCGTTATGATTCCAATTAAGGTCAATAACAACCCTCCTCCTGCAATAAGCAAGGTATTTCGTTTGGCTTTTTTTGTTATTTCAAATTCCATTTTCAACTATTTATTACTTGGTATCTCCTTCTTCTGTTTCTACTGATTCTGGTTCTTCCTCAGCCATTGATGGTTCTTCTGAATCCGCAGACTCATCTTCAACCACTTCTTCTTCCTTTCCGTAACCATCAATTTGAAATTGACGAACATAATGTACCAAAGTCCATATTTCTTTTTTATTGAGTAACGACCCATGAGCACCCATATACCCCTTTCCATAATAAATGCTGTGGAATATTTTACCCTCGGATAATGTATCTAAAGATTTGTATGCCGGAACAACACCAAGGTCTCCATATGCACCGCTTTGAATCATTGGACCGTTTCCGTCTCCCTTTTCCCCATGACAATGCATACACATTGAAGCATATAAGGTTTTACCTTCAGCTAAAATTCTATCAGCGTTATCAGTGGTCATTGTATATGGATTGACAGTATCATTTCTCGTCATTTCATATTCACTTTCTTCACTTAAATCCCATCCGTACAAACCATGGCTCTCTCTCCAAGCCATTCCTGCCTTGTAACGATTTGGCATCATCATTTTCACGAGAGCCTCGTCAGTACCAACAAAAGGAATCGTGTATTTAGGTGTATGTCTTGCAGAAAGTTTACTTTTCAATTCTTTGTTTTCACGTCCACGAATTTCTCCATAATCAACGTATGCCTCTATTGCAGGAGACCTGTACATATCTGGCATGAACTCTTTTCCTGGACTATCTGGATCTGATTCACAGGATGGAAGTAAAAAGATGAGTCCCAAAAGAGGCAATGTCATCATTAAAAATAAATTCCTTTTCATACTATCCTAGTTTCTCTTGTTACTAAATGTTTTTCTTATCAATTTCAATGTAGCCAGTATCTTTTATCAATTTATCAAGCTCTTTTTCATCCATTGTATTATCCGCTGTTCTAATTTCTAAAACGAATTTGTCATCTGTTGTTCGCGGGTCTGGATTTTGAGCAGGCATTCCTGGCAATGTCTTGTTTTTCAGAAGATAGGTTATCGCCATACCATGTGCAGCACACAATACAGTAAACTCAAACGTAATTGGAATAAACGCAAGAATATTATCCAAATAGGTGAAGTTTGGCTTACCACCAATATTCATAGGCCAATCCACAATCATGAAATAACGCATACCCACAGTAGCAAGGGTTAAACCAGTTAAACCATAAATAAAAGCCATAATTCCCAATCGTGTGTTTTTAATACCGATTATAGGATCAATACCATGAATTGGAAATGGAGAAAATGCGTCAGCGATCTTGATTCCTTTAGAAACAAGCTTTTTAGCTCCGTCTTTCAACACACCATCATCATCATACATTACATAAATTACTTTATTAGCCATACTCTATTTATTAATGGTTTTTGTGATAATCGGGTGATTCTTTATATGATTGCCCAGAACCTTTTAAGATCGACTTAATTTCATTCAAGGCCAATACAGGGAAGAATCTAGCAAACAATAAAAAGAATGTAAAGAATAAACCAATCGTACCGATGTAAACACCTATATCAATTGGACTTGGATAATGCATACTCCAAGAAGATGGTAGATAATCACGATGAAGAGAAGTCATGATAATTACATATCTCTCAAACCACATTCCAATATTTACTACGATAGAAATAAAGAATGTGAACAATAAACTTCTTCTTAATTTTCTAAACCACATCAACTGAGGTGAAATCACATTACATGTCATCATAGCAAAATACGCCCACCAATAAGGACCTGTTGCCCTATTCAAAAATGCATAAGCTTCGTATTCGACACCAGAATACCAAGAAATAAATAGTTCAGTAATATATGCTGTACCCACAATAGAACCAGTAACCATAATTACTATATTCATGTATTCAATATGTTTGGTATGGATATAAGCTTCTAAGCTCATGGCTTTTCGCATAATCAATAATAAGGTTTGAACCATTGCAAATCCAGAAAAAACAGCTCCAGCAACAAAATATGGAGGGAATATTGTAGTATGCCAACCAGGGATTACTGAAGTAGCAAAGTCAAATGATACAATCGAGTGAACTGAGAACACCAGTGGAGTTGCAAGACCTGCTAATACAAGGGAAACCATTTCAAATCTGTTCCAATGCTTTGCTCGCCCTGACCAACCAAACGAAAGAATAGAATACATCTTTTTTGAAACTGGCTTCTTTGCACGGTCACGAATTGTAGCAAAATCAGGTATAAGACCGATATACCAGAAAACCAATGAAACTGATAAATATGTTGATATGGCAAATACATCCCACAATAATGGTGAATTGAAGTTTACCCACAAAGAACCAAACTGATTAGGAATTGGAAGCACCCAATACCCAACCCATAGTCTTCCCATGTGTATCAGTGGGAAAAGTCCAGCCATAAATACAGCAAAAATTGTCATGGCCTCAGCAGATCTATTAATTGCCATTCTCCACTTCTGACGAAATAATAAAAGTACTGCAGAAATCAATGTTCCAGCATGTCCAATTCCTACCCACCATACAAAGTTGGTAATATCCCATGCCCAACCAATGGTCTTATTTAAACCCCAAACACCGACTCCGGTACCCAATAAATACAGAATACAACCTATACCATAAAGTCCTACAATCAGGGCTATTCCAAACAGAATATACCACATTTTGGGCGCTTTATCTTCTATAGGCCTACATACATCCTCGGTGATATCATGATAGGTTTTGTGTCCTAGTATGAGTGGTTCTCTTATGGCAGCTTCCTTTTGCATACTGATTTATCTTAATGATGTTTATTATTTGACCCATGATGAGACTTTTTCTCTACTTGTAATTTCGAAAGTAGATTATTCTGCTCATTACGGACTTTAACTTTATACCATACATTTGGTCTAATACCTACTTCTTCAAGCGCTTGGTATGATCTATCGCTTTCTGAACTCGTTCTGATTTTAGAATTTACATCGTTCCAGTCGCCGACAACAATTGCGTTAGTCGGACAAACATCTGCACAAGCAGTTGAAAATGCTCCATCTTCAACTTTCTTTTTGTCGATTTTCGATTTTAATTTTGTTGCTTGTATTCTCTGTACACAGAAAGAACATTTCTCCATTACCCCCCTTGACCTAACTGTTACATCAGGATTCAAAACCATTCTTCCTAAATCATCCTGTGCAGGATTGATTTCTGTGAATTTTTTATACGATGGGTAATTGAACCAATTGAACCTCCTTACCTTGTAAGGACAGTTGTTAGAGCAGTATCTTGTACCGATACATCTATTGTATGTCATTTGATTCAAGCCCTCATTACTATGCGTCGTTGCCGCAACCGGACAAACGGTCTCACATGGCGCATGATTACAATGCTGACACATCATTGGCATATGAACCACTTTAGGATTTAATGCCGCTATTTCGGCTTGATCATACGAGAATGAATCTTTATTTTTCTTTGTTCCTACCGCGGCCTCTTCGTCACTGGCAAAATATCTATCAATTCTCAACCAATGCATTTCTCTACCTCGTCTAACCTCATCTTTTCCAACTACTGGAACATTGTTTTCGGACTGACAAGCTACGAGGCAATTTGAACAACCTATACATGATGATAAGTCAATTGACATCCCCCAACGGTGACCAACATTTTCAACAGGATGTGCATCCCAAATATCAAATTCGCTAACAGGCTTTTCTACGTGATTTAAATCATCATCTAATGTTTGTAGAGTGTGCGCAGGGTTGTAAGCTTCTTTTCCTTTGTTGTCAAAAATCTCTTTTGTTGTCTCTCGAACAATAGAGTGACGACCCATTACTGTGTGGTGAATTTGCGTTGCTGCAATTATATATTCACCGTCTACTTTTGAAATCTTACCGGAATTTGAATAATAAAACTCGTTATTATCGGTCGATAACATAGGGAATACATTTGCCCCTATCGATTTTGGTTTTCCATTTTTAGAAACCTCATATCCTCCATATTCGGCCGTTTGATATGCAGATTTTCCGATTTTCTCACCATTTCCACCTCTCCCATAACCTAAAGCTATTCCAACTGTTCCAGGTGCTTGACCTGGCAACGGATAAATAGGTAATGTAACTGAAACACCATTTACCGTAACCTTGGCCATGGAAAGGCCATTTTCTTGGTCATATGTTGTTTTGTACCCTGCTTTTCTCATTTCCACAGGATTCATTGTAATGTAATTGTCCCAAGTAACTTTGGTTATTGGGTCAGGTAATTCGTGAAGCCAAGGGTTATTCGCATGAATCCCTGCACCTATGGCTGATTTCTGATACGTGATCACTTCTGTACCTGTAGTTTTTTTAGGCATCGCTGCCAATTCCGCAGAGTTAAAAGATATGCTATCCTCAAGCATAGGTTGAGGAAGGTCTACACAGCTATTATGCATAACCATTTTAAAATCGGCGCCACTTATGTTAGAAAATGTCTCTTTTATTTTATCGTATGCAACTGTCGAATCTTTTCCTCCTCTTTCTGCTTTTCCTGACCATACTAAAAAGGACTCTAATGCACATGCTGTATTGTGCAAAGGTCTAATTGTTGGCTGCGCAATGGCGTAATGATTGGTCTTCGGCTGATAATCTGCCCAGGACTCAAGTGCATGATGATCAGGACAATTAAACGTACACAAAGTACCTGTTTCATCATTATGCGAGTTAAGAGAAACGGTAACTTTCACCTTTTTACTCTTCAGTGCTTTTTTAAAGCCATCTTTTGGAAATGAATAAACTGGATTAGAATTGTAAAAAAGAACGACATCGTACTTTCCTGACTCAATTCCTTTTACACAATTCATCAACTTTGCTTCTTCTGATTGAAACATTAGAAGTTCATTATACAAATCTATTGTACTTCCGTATGCCCCATTTTGTTGATTAATTTCATTAACCAATTGCTGAAGACCCGTATTGTTTGTTCCACAAACAACCAAAGACTCTTTGCCTTGTTCTTGCAAAGATTTTATCGCAAGATCAGCTGTTTTTTTAAGGCTCGATGGAATTGTACCCTTCATTCCTCTTAAGCCTGCTAAAATATACTTGAGAACGGACTCTTCTTCGGAAGGTTTTGTCATTGCTCTATAGTCAGCGTTAGAACCGGTTACACTCATCACTGATTCAAACTGAAAATGCTTTGACATCCAGCCAGAATCACTTTCTGGGTTTCTTGTTTCCCCATATTGAGCTGCAAATTCAGTAGGCATTAACCAAGTACTTAAAAAGTCAGCATTAACGCCTATAATGGTTTTCGCTTTGGAAAAATCGTAACTCGGGATGAATGACTTTCCAAAATTTGACTCGTTCGCTTTTCTGATTGCGGAGTATGAAATTGCATCGTACTGAATGTGTTCAAATTCACCTTTAACGGCAGAACCAAGTTCTGAAATAGCTGCCATAGTAGATGGACTAATAACGGTATTTGAAATTAAGGCTACCTTATTTGCATTTTGAATTGCGCTTGAAATTTCTTTATCCACTGCGCCCCAGCTGGATTTTTTCCCTCCTTTTAAAGGGTTTTTTATTCTCTCGCTATCATAAACACCAAGAACAGATGCAATAATTGATGGTGTAACAGACCCTTTGGTTATTCCAAAATGCTTATTTCCCTTTATGAAAATAGGACGAGCCTCTCTTGTTTTCACGAGAATACTCGCATAAGATGACCCATCATAATAGGTAGACGCATACCAAGTTGGCATTCCAGGTGTTACGTTTTCAGGCTTCATCACATAAGGCACTGCTTTAATAACAGGTGCTTCACAAGCTGCAACAGTAGCAGCAGCAACGGAAAATCCAAGAAATTTCAAAAAGTCTCTTCTCCCCGTTGATGACTCATTTAATTGGTCATCAGCTAAAAAGCTCTCAATTGAATTTGATTGTGAAAACTCAGATTCTTTTGATTCCTGAAAGGACTTCGTTTCTTTTAACTCGTCTATTCCTTTCCAATATTTTTTCGTATTTGCCATACTTCTTTATGCTTACAATAGAAAATTCTCAATTAATAATGACACTTGGAACATTCCCATCCTCCAAGTTCTTTTACCGTAACTTTACCGTCATCATTGTAGCTGTTTAACAAGCTATAATCATTCTTCTTAAGTCTGTTATGGATTTCATCATAATATGCATTATCACTTCCCGCGATATCCACACCAGATTGACCATGACATTCGATACACCAACCCATCGTTAAAGTTGGTTTTGTAAATTCTATCTTACTGTCAATGTTTTCTTGAATCTTGTTTAATTCTCCATGAGGCTGAACCTTTGCCGTTTCTTTCATCTTAGCCATATCACCGTGACATTGTTTGCAATCTAAACCACCAACGACAACATGCTGCGAGTGATTAAAATATACATGATCAGGTAAATTATGTACTTTGTTCCAAACTATCGGAGATGTTTTTCCGGTATATTCTCCAGCCGGACCTCGTTTCGGATCCCATCCTGCCGCAGTATAAATCTTGTCAATTTCTCCTTTAAACTCTTTGCCTTCACCGTTAATTTTTTTGTGACAATTCATGCACACATTAACCGATGGAATACCAGCAGACTTTGACTTTGTTACCGAATTATGACAATACTTACAATCAATCCCATTAATCCCTGCATGGACATCATGAGGAAAAGCAATAGGTTGTGATGGTTGATAATTCTCCATAATGTTGATGCTGTATAGTACTTTAAATAAACCAACAACCAATGAAAGCACCAAAACAAGCGAAACTAAACCTACATATAATCTGTATTTCCAGGCCCATGTTTTAAATTCTTCCACATAGGTTAATGAGTCAGTAGTATCTCCACTTTCCTTAGTTGCAATCTTTAATTGTCGTCGGACACCACTTACAGCCATTATGATAATAACGAACATGATTCCCAAAATAATCCAAACCCAAGGCAATCCTTCTTCTTCTTCAGAAGTGCCATTTTCAATACCAGCTTGGTCGTTTCCTCCAGCTGATGCATTTGGATCTTGTGAATCTACCCACTCAAAAATGGAACCTATTTGCTCATCGGTTAGGTCAGCAAAAACAGTCATCACACTACCTTTATATTCAGCAAAAACAGTTGCTGCTCTTTTAGACTTACCGCTTTCTCTAAGCTTTGCGTTATTCCGAACCCATTCGTAAATAAGTTCGCCTTCACCTTCTGCCTCCCAACGCTCAACAGCTCCATATAGTTTTGGCCCTGTACCATTTTGGAAAACAGCGTGACAAGTAGCACATTTTGCCTTAAATAAGGCTTCACCTTGAGAATGATATGATGGGGTTAACGAAATAAACGCTAATAAGAGAAGTCCAGAAAGGACGAAACTAAATCTCTTAACCCGTTGTGTATTAGTTATTTTCATGAAACGTAAACTAAATTGGTCAAAATTTAAACTGTGTACATACATTTTAACGTCTGCAAAATTATGAAGATTCCTTGTTTACATGACACTTTTATGACAAAAAGAATCTCATAAATATTAATTTAAAATGATTCTAAATAAGTATTTTAATGAAAATGAAACTATTTTATATATTTTCGTAATAGTAATAACGACTCGATTTATTCATTCAATAAGTCACCATGCTCAAAAAATCTATTCTGACATATTATTTATTTTTTTGTTGTGTTTCTTTTGCACAGCAAAACCATGATTCGGGTGTTGTCAACATTCATTGTGATGAAAGAATAAACCACCTTGTTGATGTTGAGAAAAGAATTGATCAAATACAGGGCTATCGCATACAGATTTCTTTTGATTCAGACAAAGGTGAAGTTGATAGGGCCCGTGACAAATTTCTAAAACTATTTCCGCTAACGGACACCTACATGCTTTTTGAAAACCCGCATTTTAATTTAAAAGTTGGAGATTACAGAAGCAAAATGGAAGCTGAAAAAATTAAAAGACAAATTTTTGGAGAATTTGTGATTTCCATCATTCATGAAGAATTGGTGAACCTTCCGAGAATAGATTAAAAATGCCTCCAACCCTGTGCATTTAGAGTAACAGCACTGTCGTTCTTGTCAATTAATAGATTTCCATTAGACTTGTCAGTAGCAAAGCCAATAATGGAGAAGTTTGGATTATTCTTGAATTTTTCAAAATCTTTTTGAGCAGCAGTAAACAAGAGTTCGTAATCCTCTCCACCGTTTAAAGCACATACATAAGGATCTATACCTAGCTCTTCCGATGTCAAAATACTTTTTTCCGAGATAGGTAATTTATCAGAGTAAATCGAAAAACTGCAATCACTGGACTTTGCGAGATGAAGGACCTCCGAAGCTAAACCATCGGAGATGTCAATCATGGATGTTGGCTTGAAAGACAAGTCCTGAAACATCGAGATTACATCTTTTCTCGCAATAGGTTGTAGCTGTTTTTTAATTAATTCGTCATACCCATCAAGCTTGGGTTGTATGTTTGGGTTTGCATTAAAAACGCCCTTTTCTCGTTCCAAAATTTGCAATCCCAGATAAGAAGACCCTAAATCTCCTGAGACGATAAGTAGATCATTTTCTTTTGCACCTGACCTAAATGAAATATTCGTTTTATCCGCAACTCCCAGTACAGATATGGAAACAATTAGTCCTGAATAAGAAGAGGTCGTATCTCCACCAATGAGATCTACTGAATAAAATTCACAAGCTGCCTTTATCCCTGCATAAAGTTCCTTAAGTGCTTCAACTGGAAACTTACTAGATACGCCAATTGAAACAGTAATTTGTTCTGGCTTGCCATTCATAGCGTACACGTCTGAAACGTTTACTGAAACCGCTTTGAAACCCAAAGACTTTAGTGGCATATATGATAAATTGAAATGCACCCCTTCCACCAACATGTCGGCGGAAAGCAATTTGCAAGAATTTCCTTCACTTGAAATTACCGCACAATCGTCACCAATTCCTTTAGTACTTGAATCATTACTTAACTCAAAGTCTCTAGTTAATTCATCAATCAAGCCAAATTCACCTATTGATTCTATTTCGTTTTTTGTGTTTTCACTCATTATTCAGGGTTAAAAAAAAGAGTGAATGCACCTGCATTCACTCTTTAGTACATGTTGACCCACTAGGGCTCGAACCTAGACTCTTCTGGACCAAAACCAGATGTGTTGCCAGTTACACCATGGGTCAAAAATGATTAAAATGTATAATCAAGCCTGCAAATTTAATAACTTAATTTCATAATTCATTCCTGAAATAAAAATTTTATTATTTCATTATAAAACTTTTGGGCAACCTAAATCTTTTATCCCAACGCTAATATTCGTAAATTCGCAAACTATTTAACGAATTAAAATGAAAATGAATTACAATTTCATCAACAAAATTAACGGGTGGGCAATTTTCGCAATAGCCACCATTGTTTATATGCTTACGATAGAGGATACCGCAAGTTTATGGGATTGCGGAGAGTATATAACAGCGGCTTACAAACTCGAAGTGGGCCATCCTCCTGGCGCTCCACTTTATATGATTTTGGGACGGGTGTTTTCTTTTTTCGCTGCCCCCGAAAACGTAGCGTTTTACATCAATTCACTTTCTGCCTTATCGAGCTCTTTCACCATTCTTTTCATGTTTTGGTCGATTACCATTCTTTTAAAGAAATTAATATTACAAGGTAAAAAAGAACTAGAACAGCATGACAAAATCGGCATTTTTGTATCTGCATCAATCGGAGCTCTTGCCTATACTTTTACAGATTCATTCTGGTTTTCTGCAGTTGAAGGGGAGGTTTATGCCATGGCCTCATTATTTACCGCTGTTATTTTTTGGGCCATTCTGAAATGGGATGAAGAAATGTCCGAACTTCAAGCCAACAGGCTATCTTCTAATGCCACCCCAAATCGTTGGTTGTTATTAATTATGTTTCTTCTTGGTTTGGCAATTGGGGTTCACCTTCTAGGTATTCTAGTTATTCCAGCGATTGGATATGTAATCTATTTTAGAGTAAAAGAAACAACAAGAAACGGCTTTTTCATTACGGGCATCTTGTCTATTATAATCCTCGGATTTATCCAAGAAGGGGTAATCCCAGGCACAATATCTATGGCGTCTAGCTTTGAAACTGCTTTTGTCAATTCCATGGGGCTTCCTTTTTATTCTGGATCCCTTTTCTTTTTTGCACTGCTCATTGCATTTTGCATCTTCGGTGTTCGATATGCCCGAAAGAACAACATGCATCTATTGTCCAACGCGTTGATGGGCCTTGTGTTTTTATTGATTGGATACGGCTCTTTTGCTGTGATTGTTATTCGATCTAATGCAAATACTCCCCTGGATGAAAATGACCCTGAGAACCTGGTCACACTCCATTCATACCTTAAAAGAGAGCAATATGGAAGTTCGCCTATTCTTTCCGGGCCTTATTGGAATTCAAAAGAGAATCCTCGGGACCAGTTTGAAGATATTTCCGCCTACCATCTGCGCCGTTGGGTTGTGGTTGATGAGGATACAGATCTTAGAGGATTTGTTAAAGAAGAGGACGCAAAAAAATGGGCCCTAAAAAAATACAATAACAACATTCCTGGAAATGTAGAAATAAAAGAGAAGTACTTTGAGACCAATTCAAGTATTAGAAAAAATGCTACTCCAACATATGAACAAACCACATTTTTCCCTCGAATGTATTTGGCACCAAACAATGCAAATGCCAAAAGAAAAGTTAGAGGTTATAAATATTGGTCAGGCTATGATCCGAATGAAGATGAAGATACGGAATATGGCATTAAAGAGGATAATGCAAGCTTTGACAAATCAAAGCCGGTAAGTGAAACCAACCCTAAACAAGTTTCTTACAGGTTGCCCACAACAAAAGAAAACCTCAGATACTTTTGGGACTATCAGCTCAACTGGATGTATTTCAGGTATTTCATGTGGAACTTTTCAGGAAGACAAAATGATATTCAAGGTCACGGAGACAATATGAGAGGTAATTGGATCTCTGGATTTAATTTCATTGATGAGAGTAGGCTTGGTAGTCAAGAGTTTTCCCCCTTTTACACCAGCGAAAACAAATCAAATAACAAATATTATTTCATTCCATTAATCTTCGCACTAATAGGATTAATTTATCATTATTTAAAAGCACCAAAAGATGCATTTGTTCTTACGCTTGCCTTTATTTTTACGGGCATTGCAATTGTCGTTTATTTGAATCAAAAGCCATTAGAGCCTAGAGAAAGAGACTATGCCTATGCTGGGTCCTTTTACTTCTTTGCGATGTGGATTAGCTTTGGAGTTTATGCGATTATAGATTTGTTGAAATCAAAATTAAAAATGCAAAATGCCAATATGCGTATTGGTGTTGCAGGTGTTTTAGGTCTTGCCGCACCCTTGATTTTAGCGACTGAAGGATGGGATGACCATAACAGAAGTGGAAAAACTACTGCCCGAGATTTAGCGAAAAATTATTTGGCTTCTTGCGAAAAAAATGGAATCATTTTTACAAATGGAGATAATGACACATTCCCATTGTGGTACATACAAGAGGTAGAAGGATACAGAACGGACGTTCGAGTATGTAATTTATCCCTAATGGGGACAGATTGGTACACCAATCAAATGAAAATGAAAGCATACGAGTCAGATCCACTTCCCATTAAATTTACGGAAGATCAGATTCTAATGTACGGAGGGAATACAGATCAAATATACTTCTTAGACCTGAGCAATATTATTTTAGGCTCTTCAATTAGTGGAAACCAACTCAGGGATCTCATCAATTTAAGACTACAAGAAGGCAATAATACCGAAAAAGCAAGGGCGAGTTTCGGACCTTTCGAACAAGGATTAAAGAATCTGTTTATTGAAATGAAACAATCCCTTCCAAAGTCTAAAGAGGGTCTAGTTAAATTGGAACCTCTAATGTCTTATAACGATAAGAAAGACTTTACCGATAATTTAATCTTGAAGTGCACGCTTTTTAAACGAAGCTATAAAATATTAGAGTCCCGACTGAAAAAATTAAATGAAATGATTGAAAGAAAAAAACAAACGGGTGAGTCTTTCGATGATGAAATTTATAAGTATAGACAAATTGCATCTTTCGTAGAACAATTGTCAACTCAGTATGAAAGCTTTGAAAAACCTTGGAATTCTGCAGATTTAAAGGCTGCAATGAAATACATGCACGACAATAAAGGGGTGACAAAAATGTCTAATGGCAATGAAGTCAATATCTTTCCCACAAGTAATTTTAACCTTAAGATAAATAGAGTAAATGCAATTAAGGCTGGCATTATTAAAGCTTCTGACTCTTGTCCCTCATCGATTACTTTGAATTATGAAGGTGAGGTGGCGATAACTCGTGAAGAAATCATGATGCTCGATGTCATGGCCAATTTTGATTGGAAAAGAGGCATCTACTTCTCAAGTAACAGAGGGTCAAAGTTAGCAACAAGACTGCTTTCACAGGGGGGCCTAAAGCAAGTTGGAGTTGCTTATGAATTGAACCCGAGCATTTCTAATAACGTTGCTGATTTGAACAAAAACTATCAAGAAAAAATGCGTTTAGAAAATCAAATAAAGACCATTCTGAATGACACTTCTAATCGAATAGATGAAAGTTTAGTTGAAGGGAATTTGAATCTCCTCGTTCAAAAATCTGATTCGCTTGGGCTTTTAATTTCGAATCAAAAAAGCAAGTACTTCAATGTTGATAAAATGTTTGAAAAACTTATGAAAACTTATGAATATGGAAATATGTCTGATCCTTCAGTACTGACAGATTACTATGCAAGGAGACATACTGTTCATTATCGACAAGACTTTTTACTACTCGCTGAACAATTATATTACCTCGGAGACAAAAAAAGAGGTGTACAAGCTTTAGACAAATCACTGAAGGTGATGCCTCCTGAGACTGTATTGGATTTTGGAGAAATTTCTGGATTCGACTATATTACATCTCTCGACATTAATCAAGCTCAAAATGACCAATATGCTGCACGAACAAGTGGGAATTTGCATGAATATGTCCAGTTGTATTACATGCTTGGAGAAGCAGGAAAAGCGACAACTCTGGGTAAAAAACTATTAAAAAATTACCAAAGTGTTTTTAAATATTTTGAAAACAGCGATGCTTTATTTGCAGTAACACCTAGCTTTAGCAGCAGTAATATTGATGATTTATTTGCTGCAACAGACGCCTGTTTTAGGATGTATCGCGTAGCATCCGATCCGAAGTTTAATCCTCAAGGGAAGAATTTAAAAGAAATTACAGAGATGATCAATTATGTTTATTCCATTGTTCTTCCTAAAATTAATTCTGAATTGTTGGAGGTCGAACTTGAAGATTCTTACGATAACATGTTGAACATGCTGAATGGTCAAATGAACAATATGTTATTGGAATATGATTACAATATGAAGTCAAAATAAAAAGCATGTATCTTTTCCGTGTTCCATATTTGATTCAATCTCTTTTTGGGCAACGTCAATGGAAAGGTGATGATTTAAATTGTGTTTATTTTACTTTTGATGATGGACCTGACGAAAGAAGTACGCAATGGCTTTTAGATTTATTAAGTAAAGAAAAAGTGCCATCTACCTTTTTTTGTGTTGGGAGTCAGATAGAAAAACATCCAAAGCTTTATAATGACATTGTTAGTAAAGGTCATGCCGTAGGAAACCATACCTACAATCACGAAAAAGGAAATAAAACAAGTACGGAAACTTACATTTCTTCTGTGAACAAAACAGATGCCCTTGTCAACTCACACCTTTTTAGGCCTCCTTACGGTCGATTAACAAAAGATCAAAGTAGCTCCTTAAAACAAGAGGGTAAAAAAATCATCATGTGGACATGGAATTCACAGGATTATAACCAGAACGTAAGTCCGGAATCTATTGTAAGAAAAGCCACACTCATTAAAGGCGGGGACATCTTACTTTTTCATAGCAACTCAAAATCAGCTGGAAAATTAAAAAAGTGTTTGCCCGAAGTTATTCGTATTATTAAAGAAAAGAATCTAAAATTCAAAACACTCGCCTAATGTCGAAAAAGTCGAACATCTTGATCTATCTCTTAGGCATTTATGTCGTATTGCAATTTATCTGGTGGGGTTATCAAATCATTAACCTAGGTGCACTTGTAGACTCCTCAAATACACAAAGCTCCAGACGGGTTTTTATGATTCTCGGAGAAGGTGGTGTTTTTATTTTAATTCTTTTGGCTGGATTCTGGCAAATTCAAAAAGCGATAAAAAGAGAAATTGAACTCTCGCAAAATCAAAACAATTTTTTGCTTTCAGTTACTCATGAACTTAAAACACCCTTGACATCCATCCAGCTTGCCCTGCAAACACTTTCAAAAAGAGATCTCAGTAAGGAGCAAACGCAAACACTCATTGAAAAAGCCATCTCAGAAAATGAACGTTTAAAGATTTTAATAGACAACATCATTCAGGCTTCAAGTATAGAAACCAAAGGATTAATTGCAGATAAAAAACCAATAAACATTAAATCTTTATTAGAAAAAATCGTTAATAACTCAAACAAAAGGCAAGAGGAGAACCTCGTGAGTTTGAATTGTCCAAATCCTGTTGATATCCTTGCGGATATATTCATGATTGAAACAAGTATAATTAACATCCTTGAAAATGCAATAAAATATGCAGGCTCCACCAATATAATCCTCAATGTTGAAAGTGGGCCTAATGACCTAAAAATATCAATACTCGATCAAGGGCCTGGGATTGATGAAAACGAAAAAAAATTCATTTTTGACAAATTTTACCGAGTCGGAAATGAAGAAACTCGCTTGAAAAAAGGAAGTGGTCTTGGCTTATACATCGCCAAACATTTTATTCAATTGCACAGGGGCGACATCACTTACACGAAGAATACACCATGCGGATCAATATTTACAATACGTTTACCTTATGAATGAGAAAGTAGGGTTAATAATTCTTGACGGCTGGGGGATTGGTCAAGCTGACCATTCAGATGCGATTCATAAGGCGAAAACACCATTTTTTGATTCGCTCATCAATAATTACCCAAACTCCAAGCTCAAAACCTTTGGTGAAAGTGTTGGTCTGCCAGAAGGTCAAATGGGAAATTCAGAGGTGGGTCACCTAAATATTGGTGCAGGCAGAATTGTTTATCAAGAGCTAAGTAGAATTAATAACGCTACAGAGAATGGAGATTTTAGGAAAAACCCAAAGCTAATTGAGGCTTTTGAAAAAGCCAAACAAAACGGAAAAAAAACACATTTAATCGGGCTCGTCTCCAATGGTGGCGTGCACAGTAGCCAAGAGCATTTACATGAACTTTGCGATTTGTCAAATTCACTAAATATGGATAATGTATTCGTTCATGCCTTTACCGACGGAAGAGATTGTGACCCTAAAAGTGGCTTATCATTTATCAAGTCGCTTCAGAAAACTACAGATCGAAATGATGTAAAAATAGCAAGTGTTATTGGACGCTATTATGCGATGGATAGAGACCAAAGATGGGAACGAATCAAAAAAGCCTATGATTTAATGACCCAAGGTGTTGGCTCAACTTTCAATACAGCCGCCGATGCAATACAATCATCCTATAAAAAAGGTGTCTCTGATGAATTTATTGAACCTGCACTGATTGATAGGGAAGGCTTAATTGAGGATGGGGATACTGTGATATTTTTTAATTTTCGTTCTGATAGACCTCGGGAAATCACCAGTGCTTTGACACAAAAGGATTTTCCGGAATTCGAAATGAATAAGCTAGATCTCAATTTTTATTGCATGACCCGTTACGATGAATCATTTGAGGGACTCGAGGTGATTTTTGACAAAGAAAATCTCTCAAACACATTGGGAGAGGTCTTATCTTCTCATGGTAAAACCCAGTTAAGAATTGCAGAAACAGAAAAATACCCTCACGTGACCTTCTTTTTTAATGGCGGAAGAGAAAAACCCTTTGCCGGAGAACAAAGGATTCTGGTGAATTCTCCCAAAGTGGCCACCTATGATTTACAGCCCGAAATGAGTGCTCATTCTGTCACTCAAAACGTTCTTGATTACATTTCGAAAAATACACCTGATTTCCTTTGCCTAAACTTCGCCAATCCAGATATGGTTGGACATACGGGTGTTTTTAAAGCCATTGTAAAGGCGGTAGAAACTGTTGATTCCTGCCTCGAAAAAATTGTAAAAAAGGGGCTCGATAAAGGCTATTCATTTATTGTAATCGCAGACCACGGCAATGCAGACTTAGCCGTTAATCCTGATGGAACTCCAAACACAGCGCATAGTCTAAATCCCGTGCCATGCATTTTGGTTTCAAACTCCCCTTTGAAAATAATAAAACACGGTGTGCTTGGAGATATTGCTCCAACAATTCTGTCCTTATATGGAATTGAAGCACCGGAAGAAATGACCGGAGACTCTCTCGTATGAAATTGATTTACAAATAAATAACCCCTATACTTCCTTAATTTTTATTAAGTTTAAGAAACAAAAACTATGTTATGAAAAAAATTTTTCTACTTATTTTTCTTGGTCTATTCTTAAATTCATGTAATAGTTACCTAGGAAAAAAATTAAGCAAAAAATCTGCAGAAGATATCGATGTTGAAAAAATTGAAGATGCTTGTGATTGTGTTGAAGCCTTTGAAATCATCTCTGCAAACTTCCTGGACATTTTTGGCAACAAAACCAGAGAAGAAATGAATGAATTGAGCGATGATAAAAAAGAAATGTTACAAAAGAAAGTAGATCCTTTATTTGAAAAAAGAGATGAGGTCAATCAGCACTGCAGAAAATTTGGTATCTCGTACAAAAGATTCACAAATGGACAAGAATGTTCATCCTATAAAGGTTTATCAAAAAACAGCAACAAATTAAAAGAGCAAGGCTTTAAGTAGATTGACCCGGCAAGTTTTATTTTAAGCATAACGGAAATATATCTTGTGATATTGTTGTATAATCAATGTTCTTGACATATCTTTGCAACGAATTAAAAAAAAGTTATGAAAAAATTATTTGTATTATTATTTGTGGGGTCACTATTGGCTTCATGTGGAGGTAGTGGTTATACTACTAACAAAGAAGATGTTATTGCTGGTTATGATGACATGAAAGAAGATGCTCAAGGGCACTATGACGCTTTATTAGAGATTGAAACATCTTGGGCAGAAGACGAAAAGGAAATACTTAAGGACTATGAAGGTAAGTTAAACAAACTTATCGAAAAAGCAGCAAAAGACGATGATGCCAAAGGAGCATTAGAAGATTACAGAAATCGTGAATTTAAATACGAAAAAGCGATAAATGCTCAGCAGACATCTTGGGGAGAAGCAAATTGGGGAATAAAAAAAGCTGCTAATGATCAATCCAAAATGCTTGAAAAAGACGAAAGAAAGAAGTTTAACGAGGCAATCGAAAAATCTCAAAAAGCTATTAATGAAATAGCACAAAAGCACCACGAAGCTGTTGGGAAATTACATAAAGATTAAATTTCGATAATTTTAAAAATCATTAGAAAGCCACTTTCGAGTGGCTTTTTTTTATGTCTATTATTTTTTTTGAACCAAAACCTTTGATAATTTTTATATTTAAGGTGTAATGTATCAAACGAAAAAAGAAGACATACCAAAAGATTGGTTTTGGGGCCTAAAAAACCACTGGAGAGCTGATTTAACGGCCTCATTAAGTGTCGCGCTTGTTGCGCTGCCTTTGTCTATGGCGATCGCTGTGGCTTCGGGTGTTCAGCCTTTATCCGGACTCCTTTCCTGTGTTATTGCTGGACTGGTCACTACCTTCTTTAGAAGTGGAAAGCTAACCATTAACGGTCCTGCTGCAGGAATGATCACTGTGATTTTTGGTGCAATCATTTCTTTAGACGACGGAAGTGGGCATGCCATTAATTATGTTTTAGCAGCGATTGTTGTTTCAGGTATTCTCCAAGTTTTACTTGGACTACTAAAGCTCGGCAGAATAGCCGAAATCTTCCCATCATCAGTTATACATGGTATTTTGGCAGCTATTGGTGTAATTATTTTTGCCAAACAAATGCATGTAGCCATTGGTACATCTTCCGATGCCGGAAACGCCGTTGGCATTTTAAAAGATTTAGTGGACCAGCTCCCAAATGCAAACCCTTATATCGCTCTGATATCTATAACAGGTATATTTTTAATGTTTTTCCACTCAAAGATTAGCTATAAGGTGTTTCATACTATCCCCGCTCCAGTATGGGTGTTGGCCATTTCGATTCCCATTGTTTTGACTTATAATTATTTTGATGGTCAACACATCGATTTTTTAGGATTGACTTTTGAAAAACCAACAAATTATCTCATATCTATTCCTTCGGACCTTACAGAAGTGTTTTTGTATCCAGATTTCTCAAAATTAAATACCGGTGTTTTTTGGCTTGTTGTCCTTTCACTAACTATTATATCATCTATTATCAGTCTTGCTGGAGCAAAAGCCATAGACAAGCTGGATCCATATAAGCGTAAGACAAATCTTAATCGTGACCTTATGGGGCTTGGCGCGAGTACCATTGTTTCTGGAATGCTTGGAGGGTTACCCATTTTGAATGTGATTGTGCGTAGTACTGTAAATGTACAGAACCAAGCAAAAACCAGATGGTCTAATTTTTTCCATGGCTTCTTGGTTCTTCTTTTTATTGTCGTTCTTCAGCCTGTGATGAATATGATTCCGTTAGCGGCGTTAGCGGCAGTTTTGGTTTTTGCAGGAATAAAGTTGGCCTCTCCAAGAGTATTTAGCGAGGTGTACAAAGAAGGTGTTGAACAGCTTGTATTTATGGTCTCCACTCTTTTGTTTACTGTGTATAACAATTTACTTTTTGGTTTGATTGCGGGTATAATTATAACGCTTATCACCCATATTTTAATTGCCCGTATTTCTGTTCCTCAATTTTTCATATATGTCTTTTCTCCACGAAACATAGAACTCAAGAAAAATGGAAGCGATTATGAAATAAAAGTGCGGGGGGTTGCTAACTTCCTTACCTTACTCAAGCTTTTAAAGAAGCTTGAAACAATAGCCCCAGGTACAACATTAGAAATTGACTTTTCAGGAGCAAAAATAATTGACCTAACCGTGCAGGAAGCATTAGACAATTTCCAGCGATCCCATGAACTCACTGGTGGTAGTGTGAACTTTGTTGGCTTACACAAGCACGTAGCATCTACCAAACACAAGTTTGCTCTAAAAAGCAGTACGGCACCTATTGCAAATAAAACCTCACCTCGACAAAAAATATTAAGAGCGCTTGCCAATGCAAATAAATGGACCTTTGAATTGGGTCAGGACAATCGATTCCGAAAGCTTCAAAACTTTCATTTTTTTGATTCTAGACCCATCGAATACAAAGAAAACATTCTTCAAGGCACATATGATGACACAAATTTAGATTGGGAAATTTCAGATGTTACTTTTTCTGAAGGAGCCATGCTTGCCAAAGAAGTTTACCATTCTACTATGCAATATATCAAATTGCCTAAAGAAATGCCTCCATTTATTTTAAGACGAGAAGAGCTTGTTGATAGAGTCTTTGACCGTGTTCGAGTTTTTGGCACCATGAAAGACATCAATTTTAAATCCAATCCTGAGTTTTCTAAACTATATTATCTTAAAGGAGAGAAAAGAGAAAAAATAAAAGAAATATTTAACGATGATGTTCTTGCCTTTTTTGTTGAATACCCAATTGAACATGTTGAGTGTACTGGAAAAGAGCTCCTAATTGCTGGAGGAATAGGAATAACAAAAACTGAAAATATTGTTCCGCGGATCAAATCAATAGCTGAGCTCATGACAATAATGGATAAAACAGTCTAATGAATTCAATAAAGCGAAATGCTTTTAAAAATGAGGTAAAAATTGGTCTATTAGCTTTGTTTTTATTGTACTTGTTCAACTCTTGCATCCCATTAAAAAGTATATTTTTAGGTCATCCAGACGCAAAAGACACCTATCGTTTTAAAAATAAAGAAATAACCTCCAACAGTTGTTTTTCATTTCAAAAATTGATTAACGTTAATGGATTTAAGGTTAACGATTGGACAACTGATCAACCAAGATTTAGGTCAGTAATGGATGTCATTAAAGAGCATAGTGTACGTGCATTTGTTCTGATACAAAACGACACTATAAAAGCTGAATACTACCGAAAAGGCTTGGATGAATCAACAATGCACCCCTCCTATTCTATGGCAAAATCATTCATTTCTTGTTTGATTGGAATTGCAATTGATGAGGGGCATATCAAAAGTGTGAATCAAAAGGTCCAAGAATTCATCCCAGAAATACTCATAAATAAAAACGGAAAACACCTAAGTATAAAACATCTTCTCAACCATACTTCGGGAATCAGGTTTAGTCTGAATCAGGATGCCAGGTTGTATTACGGTAATAATGTAGGTGCTGAACTTGAAAAAATAAAATTCAACAATAATCCAGGTGAAGAACAGGAGTATTTAAATATAAACACACAGCTTTTAGGTCTAATTCTTAAAAGGTCTACGGGGCTCAGCGTTTCAGAATATGCACAGCAAAAACTATGGACTTCGATAGGAATGTGCAGCTCTGGTATTTGGTCCACAGACCATTCAGATGTAGAAAAATCCTTTTGTTGCCTTTCAGCTACAGCATTAGACTATGCAAAATTTGGAAGATTGTATCTCAATAAAGGACAATGGGAAGGTGAACGGGTTTTTAGCACTGACTGGTATAACGAATCGATTAGAAGAGATACGACTCAAGGAAGCAGTCATAATTATAATTATTCTTGGCATATTGGACTAAAAGAGTATGAAGACTACATGGCCATAGGTTTATACAAGCAGCATATTTACATCTCCCCAAAAAAGAAAATTGTCATTGTTATGTTAAATGATCGAGAAAACAAACTAAAAGCAGAACGTATAAATTGGTGGTTCATATTTCGCCAACTCGTTGATCAGCTCTAAATAGTGAGTGTTGGGTTTGTCTATTTGTTGTTTTATCGCTAATTTCCTTTATGCTAAATCTTTCAATTGGCATAATTAAAGTATATCATTTGTGTAGAATCATTTTTTGTTGCGTTCTTATTCTATTTTATTCTTGTGAAGACCGAATAATTCCTAAATCAAAAAAGGAAGTAGAGCTTCATTACAGAAAGTATGACACAACTAGCTCATACAAAACCAATCCTATTTATGGCAATAAGATTGAACATTCAATCAATTCAAAAAATGAATCAATCACCGGGGATAATAAAATAAAGATCGATGGAAAGCGAATAGATTTCAGAACACTTAAGCAGCCCAAAACTTATAGACTTAAAGCTCCAAAACGAATAAATACCACAGGAATAATTAATATTCCATTGGACTTAAATAAAGTTCAGAAACGAATGGTGGATTCTAGCACCTTTTTGAAAACCGCATTCGGCTCTTCCACTATAAATCCTGCAAAAAAAACAAATGTTAAATTAAGCAAAGTTAAAACGAAAATACCATCATTAGTTGATGCCAAAACACCAATATATAAAGGAAAAGCGATTAAAAACATTAAATATCTCGATGTAAAACAAGGAACCAGTTCTTCCTATATATGGGATGTCTTTCATGACAGTAAAAACCAAATATGGATGGGGACTAATGGCGGTGGTGTAAGCGTATATACTGGAGATAAATTTCGTCATTTCAACGAAGATCATGGCTTAAGTAATAATTTTATTTGGTGTATTGAAGAAGATAGAAAAGGCAACATGTGGTTTGGAACTTCTGGTGACGGGGTTTGTATGTTTGACGGAAACAGTTTTTTTCAATTAGAATTTGAAAAAGGCTTTAAAGCAACTGATATTAGATTTATTTATGAAGATAAATCGGGTCTCCTTTGGATTGGCTCTGAGGATTATGGGGTATTTACATACAACGGAGAAACACTCACTAATTACACTGTGAACGAAGGTTTACTCAGTAATAAAACTCAAAGTATCTACGAAGATGATAAAAACCGAAAATGGATTTGTACTTCAGAAGGAATAAATATTATTGATGGTGATTCCATTTTGAGTATCACGACAAATGAAGGACTTAAGTCACATGACATTAGTAAGGTTATTCAAGATGGTAAAAAGAACTTTTGGATTGCATACATGGAAAATGGTATCGATCTCTACAATGGAGAATCTTTTACAAACTATAATTCAAAAAACGTCTTAACCGGGGATAATATTTACGACCTCTTATTGGATGAAACGGATAATGTTTGGATTGCCTCATACAGTGGGGGTCTTTGTCAGTTTGATGGTAAAGAATTTACATGGATAAATGAAACCAATGGTTTGAGCGGAGAGCATGTATTATGCCTTGAAAATGATAACTCTGGTAATATTTGGGCTGGAACTGATGGAGACGGCCTTGACATAGTAAATTTTAGATCATTTCAGAATTTAAATGAAGAAAACGGTTTAATTAACGATTACATTTATGCAATGTGTGAAGACAGACAGGGTAGAATCTGGCTTGGAGGAGAAGATGGTGGCTTAATGGTATATGATAAAAATCACTATTTCGAATTCACACAATTTAAAACCATACTGAACAAACAAATCAATAAAATTTATGAAGACTCCAAAGGAAACATTTGGATTGCTACGGAAAAAAAGGGTGTAATTAAAATTAGTGGTTCAGAGTTCATGTTTTTTGAAGAAGAAAATGGGTTGATCTCAAATCAGATATATGAAATAATAGAAGATGATAGTGGAGTAATGTGGTTCGCGTCATCAGAACAAGGCCTGTGCTCTTTTGATGGACGTTTTTTTATACACTACAATGAAGATACTGGCCTTTACACCAATAAAATCAGAACTAGCTCAAAAGATTTTGATGGCAATCTGTATTTTGGTACATGGGGTGCTGGTGTTATTAAATACGACGGAATGTACTTTCATCTCATCAGTGAAAAAGAGGGGCTAAATAGTTCTATTATTATTTCTTCATATAATGACTCCAAAGGCAGAATCTGGTTTGGGTCACTTTCTAACGGTTCGTGTGTGTTTGATGGCACTTCATTTCACTACTTTTCAACCAAAACAGGGCTGAGTAACAATAAAATTTGGTCAATTATTGAGGACACGAGTTCATCATCGATTTGGCTCGGCACAGAAAACGGTTTAAATCAACTACAGAATATTGAGATTGGAGTCAATAAACCAAATAATTGCATGACTTACAACTGGAATGATGGCATTCGATGTGTTGACTTTTTAAAATCAAGTGCAATAATTGATCGTTCGGGCGCGCTGTGGTGGGGAACTGGAAAAGGACTCAGCAAACTCAAAAGAAAAAACCTTCCTGTTAACAACTCTATTCCTGTTGTTCGCCTCAGAGAGGTTTCAATAAACAATAGATACATTGATTACTTGAATCCTCATGATAGTTTAAAAACGACAACTACTTATTCATCAGTTCATAAGTTTGAAAATGTGCCTAAAAATTTGGTGCTGACGTATGACAACAACCATCTTACTTTTATTTATTCAGCGATAAACTGGTTTAAACCTCAAGGAATTACCTACAGCTACATGATAGATGGGTTGGATGAACATTGGAGTCCCCCCTCAAGTGAATCACGTGCCGATTTCACAAATATCCCCGATGGTTCTTATACCTTTAAAGTGAAAGCGAGAATTTCTGGTGGTGAATGGTCTGAGCCTTTAAACTATCGTTTTACAATTAAACCTCCGTGGTGGTCTACATGGTGGGCCCAAACCAGTTATGCCCTATTTGGCATCTTATTCATTTGGTTATTCATTCTGCAACGTACCAGAAGACTCAGGTTGCGGCAGCTGAGCCTTGTAAAAGAAATTAAGTCCGCCACAAGTGAAATCAGGGAGAAAAAGAATGAAGTCGAACGTCAAAAGAACTCAAATCTTGAGATGTCAAAAAGAATTCTTGAGCAAGACAAACAACTTATTTTGAGTGCGACAGCGAATACGGTGGCACATAGTCTAAATAGTCCTTTAGGCGCAATCAAAGCCGGTGCTGAAAGCATCATCTACATTTACAATGATATATTTTCTAATGTTATTCAAAAATGTTCTCCCCATCAAATCACTTTTGGGTATAATTATGCAAAAAAATATAATGGCAATCTCATGGAATCAGGAATGAAATCGCTTTCTAGAATTGAAAAAATCAAAGCATACATCCGTGAAAACTTTAAACTCAAGGAGGAAGAATGTGATGAACTCAGTGTATTAATTAGTAAGGTTTATATTGAATCCGAATTAAAATCTATTACTGAATTTGTGGTCAAACAAGAAAACAAGAAGGACGTAATAAATATGATTATCAGCTTGGTCACATTTGAACAAATCACTTCGAATACATTAAATGCCACTCAAAAATCTTCAAAAGTCGTCGAATCTCTAAAAAATGCGCTAAAAAAAGGTCGTGCAGATAAAAAAGTATCGGTTAACGTTCACAAAAGCATAAGAGCGGTAATGGAAGTTATAGACGACGAAATACAAAAGTCAGGAATCATAAAAAACGTTGTAGATAAGGATATATTCTACAATAATGCTAATGAATATAAGTTTTTTCAGCTTTGGTCCAATCTATTTACATTGCTCCTTAATAGTTCTGAAAAAGAAGTGGTGATAGACATTCGATCAGAAAAACAAAATGAAAGCTTAATCATACGTTTTGAAGTTAATTTCAAGCTCAAAGAGAATTTATTTGACGGAAGCGTCTACGACATAATTATGAATAAAAAACACCATTCAATTGACCTCTCTAGGGCTGTAATTAAAGATATTATTCAAGAATATAAGGGGAGTGTGTCTGTCACCAATAATCAACAGTTGAGTGTGATCAATATTGAAATTCCAGTTACTCAGAAATAAGCCCAAACTGCATCAGATGGTGTGTTAAGTGTTTCCTTAGCATTCGATCCCACTGCTGTTTATTTAACGGGCCATAATTGGGATGATTCGTGATTAATTTCGGGGTGTTAGAAAAAGTCTCTTCATAAACCGTCCATGTTTTCTCAAATTCCAAAATAGCACCAATTATGTTTTTATTTCGAATGATTCTGTTTTCCGGAGCAAAACTGACCTTGAAGTTTTTGGGAAAGGCAGCATCTGAATTTAAAATAGCAATCATCTTATTCCAGTGTTTTTCATGCACCTCAATCTTTTCCATTGGATTACCAATTGCCATATTTAAAGAATCTGTTAGATGCTCAATCATCCCCAACGGTGTCAATGAACCCCATATCGGCACACTCTTTTCATCGAGCTTTTTTAGGTATTTGACCACGCTATTTAATTCTGGCTCAATAAACCCCATTATTTTATAATCACCCCTTTTTGTCCGAGAATTTTAATCATCTGCATGTTTTTTGAGCATATTGATTCCGCAGGAAACACAAATCGTTTATCATACATGACATCATTCACCCAAAAGCTCACCCAGTATTCATTTGAAAGCCCAAATATTTCTGGCATAATCGGCTCTATCTTTGCCGCTTCATTTGGCAACAATAATTCAATACAATGCCGTAAGGTCGAAGTCTTGATTTTTTCACCAGTTTGCGTGTTCTCACCATATCCCGTAGTTGATACGATAATTCCCTCCATGATATCTTCTCTTAAATTAAGAAGGTAAGCATAATACACTTTTTCACTCTCAACAAGCACCTCAACAATAGCAACCGATACATTTTCAACCTTCGGGCCCTTCAATTCATCTTTCATTATTATCTGATTTGAGAAACAATTTTATCTGACATGTTTAAATACCTGTACAAATCAATGGTATGCCCTATTTTTTCATCGTTTTTTTGACGAAAATCTTTATCATTTATTCTGTTTGTTGGGATTTTGTAATGTGAATCCCGTTTGCTTCCCAAACGCACTATAACCCTGTTTTTACTTGGAATTGCAATCATATACTGACCCTTTAAACCCCGACAATAATAAATTGGATTCCCCTCGTTTTTATAGACCCAAGTATGCCAACCATATCTCATATTTGGAACGTTTTCTTTGGTTTTCATTGTTGGAGTATCCAACATTTTATCCATGTACCATTTTGGCACGATCTGTTTGCCATTATAAAAGCCATTATTTAAAAGCAATTGTCCCAATAATGCATAATCACGAGCCGTAGCATACATGCAGCAAAATGCTTTTTCATCGCCTCCTTCTTTGTCTAGACTCCAAAAGGCATTATTTCGAGCACCTAGAGGAACCCATAGCTTCTCTTCGGTATATTGATTGATTGATTTACCTGTTGCCTTTTCTATAATAAATCCTAAGATCTGTGAATTGCCACTTTGGTAATTAAAATTTACGCCGGGCTTATCAATAACACGCAAACGGGTAACCAAACCATATAAATCAGTCCCATAATACCCTTCTGCAGCCTCTGACAATGGATTCTTTCCACTTTCAACCCAATCAAAACCAGCGGACATAGTCAACAAATGACGTATCGTGATTTTTTCTCTTCCGTTTTTGTTGAACTCAGGAATATACTTCCCTGCCAAATCATCTACACTTGTGATCTTTCCTTCTTCGATTGCAATCCCAATAAGCATTCCTATGACCGACTTTGCCGCTGAAAAAGAATTTGAAACTTGATTCTGAGTATGCTCATCAAAATATTTTTCATACACCAAGGTGTCCCCTTGAAAAATCAAAAATGCCTTGGTATCCATTTCTTGGTGATAATCGATGTCCCCTTTTGATAATTTAATCGTTGAATTCTTTTTTACAATAAAATTATAGGGCTGATTTGATTTTTTAATGGTGTTTACCGGAAATAATTCTAAATCATAGATCGTAGGCCCTAGTTTTCCTCTTAGATATGTTTTTGCAATACCAGAATAAAGATAATATCTGCCAGAGAGAAGAATAAATAAGTTAATAATAACCATAATGGTTAAAAGACTATATGCTGTATATTTTAATACTTTTTTAATCAAAACAATACTTAATTTTCTTTTAAAACAAAGCCGAAAAGTGACTGAAATTCTTCTATTATAATGGCTTCTACTTTCTTTTTATCGATCTTTTTACCAAGCTCTTTCTGCATGGAAGTTACGGCTTTATCATCTATTCCACAAGGCACAATATGAGAAAAGAAATCCAAGTTAGTATTGATATTAAAACCTATACCATGCATGGTAACCCATCTGGAACTTTTCACCCCCATGGCGCATATTTTTCTAGCAGTAGGTAGGTCCGAATCCAGCCAAACTCCTGTCATTCCATCAATACGTGATGATTGAATATTAAATTTTAATAAAGTATTAATCACCGCTTCCTCTAAAAAACGCATGTATTTATGAATGTCAGTAAAAAACTGTTCCAAATCTAAAATGGGGTATACAACCAACTGCCCCGGACCATGATAAGTGATATCACCTCCTCGATTAATTTTATAAAAAGAAGCCTCTTTGGATGCAACCTCATTTTCTGATAATAGAAGGTTTTCTTTATTTCCGCTCTTACCAATAGTATATACATGAGGATGTTCACATAAAATAAGATAATTAGACGGTGGAGCAAGATTCTCGCCGTTTCTAATGGCTATTTTACGGTCAATGGCTTGTCTAAAATAATTTTCTTGTATATCCCAAGCTTCTTTGTAGTCAACCAGCCCAAGATTAATAATAGTTACTTCAGGTAGAGAATTCATTAAAATTTAGATAGCTCTCCTTTTAAGTAATCAATAATTTCAATATCAATAATATCCGCACCATTCATTTCACAAAGATAATACGAGGCCCAGTCCACGATATTAATCAGATATATAGACCTTTCAATAAATGACCCTCCTTTTGCATGAACCAAAAGAACTTTTCCGCATTTTTTCTCTACCGCTTCTTGCGATATTTCAAATCGGCGGTAATTTCTTGGATGTAAGTCTCCCGTATTGAAAAATACAGGCGCAAAACGTTCGTCTCCACCTGTCCAACCGACAAGCTCATTATGATTCATTTCAGGAATCACATGATGCCAACCTAAATATTTTGAGTTTTCATTAAATTGTTGTCTCGCCCTAACAATAACACCCTCATACTTGGCTTCAGCATAATAAATCCCCACTTTGTTAAAAAGGTGTGCTGCCATTTCTTGAGCCAATTTATGAATCGATTCTTTTTCATTTACAATTAACTCACCGCCTTTTAGCATACTTGATTTATGCTCATGAGAAACAAAGCCTAATTCAGCAAATATGTGAAGGAGTTGAATCACAGAATAAGCCAAAGCACTTCTCGGAGGATTCCCTCCGGGCACAATAATACAATCGTAATCGTTTTCTTGACAAAAAGTTTTTAGTTTTCCGCCACTACAAATACAAATGATATGGCTTCCTCTTAATTTTGCCTCAGCAATCGCCATAGTGGTCTCTTCCGTATTTCCGGAATAACTCGAACCTACTACTAGCGTATTCTTATCTACGAATGCCGGGATGGTATAATCATTAACAAGAGTGACGGGTATTTTAACCTCATCCATCAACCAGTTTGCTACCATTTTGGCACCAATACCAGAACCCCCTAGACCGCACATTACTATACTAGTAATTTCGTTTTGTGGTCTTTTTAGATCTGTTGCCTCAGCTATTTGAATCGCTTCCTTTATATTATCAGGAAATGCTTCTATTAATTCTTTCATAATTACTTCTTATAATGGGATATTTCCGTGTTTTTTATTTGGTAATTTTTCTGTTTTATTTTCGAGCATTTTAAATCCAGACACCAATCTAGACCTTGTTTCTTTAGGAAATATTACCTCATCGATAATTCCTCTTTCTGCCGCTCGATATGGATTCGCAAACATTTCAGCATACTCTGCTTCTTTTTCTAACCACTTTTCTTCTCTGTTCTCTGCCGATGCAATTTCTTTTTTAAATATTATTTCTGCAGCACCTTTAGCCCCCATTACTGCGATTTCGGCAGTCGGCCATGCGAAATTAAGGTCAGAACCAATACTTTTCGAATTCATCACATCAAAAGCACCACCATATGCCTTTCTTGTGATTACCGTAATTCTTGGGACAGTGGCCTCTGAAAAAGCATACAATAGTTTTGCTCCATGTGTGATTATTCCACGCCATTCCTGATCCGTACCTGGAAGAAATCCTGGAACATCTTCAAAAACCAATAGAGGTATATTGAAGGCGTCACAGAACCGAACGAAACGGGCTCCTTTTCTAGATGAATCAATATCCAGTACTCCGGCCAATGAAATCGGTTGATTTGCAATAACTCCAATTGTTCTCCCTTCGATCCTGGCGAAACCAACTACAATATTCGTTGCAAAATCTTTGTGCACTTCTCTAAAAGAGGATGTATCAATTACGCTAGAGATTACCTTTCTTATGTCATAAGGCATCGTCGCATTCTCCGGAATAATAGATTCTATTTTTTCAAGATTTGATTTGTCAAATTCAAAAACAGGAGGATGCGGTGCAAGCT
>Ga0257121_1000566_pt1 | contig 31016 bp, 28 predicted proteins | sample SI106_100metaG_FD_190180 | JGI IMG/M metagenome (GOLD analysis project Ga0257121, IMG submission 190180) | Marine microbial communities from Saanich Inlet, British Columbia, Canada - SI106_100 | ecosystem: Environmental > Aquatic > Marine > Inlet | place: Canada: British Columbia | collected...
GATCCATTGCTTCATTGAACTCATGGAAACAAAATCTTTTTCAATTGTTTTTGTTGATACTTTGGTGAATTTTGCTTTATCTTTTATCACTCTTTTCATTCTATCACCTTTAATTGTTCCAGGGCATACCGCATTAACTCTAATATTAAATTTACCAAGTTCCATTGCTAATGTTTTTGTAACACCAATAATTGCCCATTTACTTGCTGCATAAGGTGAACGGAGTGGAAAACCAAGTATACCAGCTGTTGAAGAGATGTTTATTATTGAACCATTTTTAGATTTTTTAATTAGAGGTATGGCTTTTTTTGTAAAATAAAAATGACTGTTTACATCGACATGTAAAGTATTTTCCCAGTCTTTAGATTTTAATTTTTCTAGTGATCCTGTAGGACCAGCTATTCCAACATTATTAATTAAAGCATCAATTTTTTTAGTTTTCTTTTTAACTTTTTCAAAAAAATCAGAAACTTGATATTCATTAGAAGCATCGCAATGATAAGCAAATAATTTTTTATTATTTAATGGATGTTTGTTAAGTTTGTTAAGTGACTTACTATCTATATCGCAAAGATAAACGTAAGCACCTCTAGCAAGACAAACCTTTGCTGTTGCTAAACCTATTCCAGATGCACCTGCTGAAATTATAATTTTTTTATTTTTTAAAATAGACATTTAAATTTTATAAACACTAGCAGTTATAATTTTTTTATGTTTTATGATTTGACTAAAGAAGATTGTAACTCTTTACTTGTAATATATCCCTTTATATCGCCAGCTGAATCTACAACTTCTACAACAATATCCTTTAAAACAATTTTAGGTAAAAATTCCTCCAAAAACTCATCTTCATGGACTTTTAATCTGTTTTCTCCAGATGGTTGCCCTTCTTTAGCGTCGGTCATAATTACTTTTGCTTTTAGTACTTTTGCTCTATTCACATCTTTTACAAACGCAGCAACATAATCATCTGCTGGATTCATCACAATATCAACTGGAGTTCCAACTTGAACTAGTTTGCCAGCATTTAAAATTGCAATATGGTTACCAAGTCTCAATGATTCATCTAAATCATGCGTTATAAATACTATTGTTTTTTTTAATTCTGATTGAAGAGAAAGTAGCTGCTTTTGCATATCACTTCTTATTAAAGGATCTAAGGCACTAAAGGCTTCATCCATCAACATAATATCAGAGTCTGTTGCTAAAGCTCTAGCAAGACCAACTCTTTGTTGCATTCCTCCTGATAGTTGGTTTGGATATTGATTTTCGAAACCATTTAATCCAACTGCTTCAATTTTTTCCATAGATATTTTATCTCTTTCATCTTGAGATATGCTTCTCATTTCAAGCCCGTAGGCAACATTTTGAATTACAGTTTTATGAGGAAAAAGACCAAATCTTTGAAACACCATACTCATTTTACGTCTTCTAAATTCAATTAATTCTTGTTTATTTAATGACATAACATTTGCACCTTCAACTAAAATTTCTCCAGATGTAGGTTCTATTAATCTATTAAGATGTCTTATTAGGGTAGATTTTCCTGATCCAGAAAGACCCATGCAAACAAAAGTTTCTCCTTCTTCAATTTTTAAAGAGACATTATCTAGACCAACAGTATGTCCTGTATTTTCTAAGACCTCGTCCTTAGTCGCACCGTCTTTAACCATTTGTAAAATTGATTGAGGCTTATTACCAAAGATTTTATAGATGTTTTTGATTTCTATCTTAGACATTTTGTATGGAACTTGTAACAAAACTATAAAATTTATTAAAGGAAAGAAATAAGTTATTCAACTTTAAATTGCATTGACAAACTTCAATCATTAAATAATCATCTACTAATGGCACAAATAGAAAAAATTGAAAAAGATAGATCAAATCTTAAAATTAAATGGAGTGATGGAGAAGAGAGTAAGTTTAATTATATGTGGCTTCGAGATAATTGCCCTACAGCTCACGATAAAGACTCGCATCACAGAATGTTTAACATCTTAGATGTATCGAAAGATTTATCTATAAAAGATTTTAAAATTGATGAGGCTGGATCTCTTCAAGTTCAATGGAGCGAAGGAGATCATACTAGTTATTACGACCCAAGTTGGCTCCGAAAAAATTGTTATACATTAAAAAATAAATCTAAATATGTTTCTCCTTATAGTTTATGGAACAAAGATCTTAAAAATGAATTTGATTTAATTTGTATAGAGCATGATGAAATTTTAGATACTGACGAAGGTTTAATTAAATGGTTGGAACTTTTACATCACAAGGGTATTGCCATTGTTAAAAATGCCCCAGTTGAAAAAAAATCTGCTTTTCCTCTATTAAATAGAATAAGCCATATAAGAGAAACTTTTTTTAAAACACCATTTGAAGTTATAAATATTCCTAAACCAAATAATTCAGCTTATACAGCGCACGCACTTAGAAATCATATGGATTTACCTTGGTTCGAACTCCCACCAGGATATCAATTTCTTCATTGTTTAGTTAATTCTGCTAATGGAGGAGACTCATCTGCGGTAGATGGGTTTGCTGTTGCAGAATATTTAAAGAATAATGAAAATGAAATCTTTGAAACTTTAGTTAATATTCCTTTAAAATTCAGAGACATGGATTATACGCAAGAGTCTCATAGAAATTTTCATGCACCTGCAATAAGTTTAACCAAAGATGGAGATTTTCATGATATTAGATTTAGTGTAGCAACAATGGATGTCCTTGATTGTCACCCCGATGTTATGGAAAAAGTTTACAAAGCCCATCATAGATTTGGAAATTTATTGCATGATGAAAGATTTCAAGTCAATTTTCGTTTAGGACCAGGCGATATTTATTCATTCAACAACAGAAGAATATTGCATGGAAGAACAGCGTTTGATCCAAACTCAGGACATAGACATCTACAAGGTTATTATATGGACAGAGATGAAATTATTGGAAGATTAAACTATTTGAAAAAATAAAATTTTATAAATTTTCAAATATTAAATTATTATTTTTCTTATATTTATTAAATTCTAATTTATTTTTGATTGTGTAAAAATATTTTTCAATTTTTAAATTTTGTATTTTCTTATTTTCTAAATATGATTTATCCAATATTAGACAATTGATATTTCTATTATTTGCTTTTTTTAATATTGTTTTGATACTTGTTGGTGGTGCAAAAGATAATCCAACCTTAGTATTTTTATTAATCTTTAATAGATTGTAAATATTTTGATGTTTAAATGTTATAAACACACATTTTTTAAATTTAGATGTCTCTTTCGAGAGTTTTTTGAGAAGAGGTATTGAGAAAATTGGTTTAATTTCAATATATAAAGAGTGTTTATTTTTTGATGACTTTAACAAGTCTTTTAATAGTGGAACTGGTTTATTAAGCTTGGTGCTAATCTCTTTAATTTTTGAGTAATTAAGGTTTTTCACACTTAAGTTTTTTTTAAAAACTCTTTTTAGTGAGAAATCATGAAAACAAATAAACTCTTTATCTTTAGTTGCATGAATATCTGTCTCAATTCCATAATTTTTATCAAAACAATAATTGAAAGATTTAGTGCTATTTTCTAAAAATTTTTTTTTAGCTAGACCTCTATGAATTAATAATTGAGGCATTTACTGATTATTAAAACTTATTTTTTTGTTATTCCACGGTGTCTTTGAATTCTATTTCCATATTCTTGAGTAATTCTATCAAATATTATCGCTAGAGCTACAATAGCCAAACCATTCATTAAACCTAACGCTAAGTATTGATTAGAAATTGCTTGTAATATTGGAACACCGAGCCCTCTAACACCAATCATAGATGCAATCACCACCATCGCTAAAGCCATCATTATCGTTTGGTTTATTCCAGCAAAAATAGTTGGAAGAGACAATGGTATTTGAACAGATCTTAATTTTTGCATTGGTGTTGCTCCAAAAGCATCTGCTGCTTCTAAAGTTTCTTTATCGACTTCTCTTATTCCTAAATTTGTTAATCTAACAACAGGTGGTAGAGCATAAATACATACAGCTAACAAGCCTGGCACTTTTCCTATACCCAATAACATTATTATAGGAATTAAGTAAACAAAACTTGGAATAGTTTGCATCATATCGAGTACTGGCAATATAGCTTTTTCTGCTCTAGATGATTTTGACATTAAAACACCAATAGGTATTCCAACAGCTATACAAACTAATGTTGCAACAGATATAATAGCTACTGTTGCCATACAATTTTTCCACATTCCAAAATAACCAATAATCAAGAAACATACCATAGTACCAATTACTAGTTTATAATTTCTTGAACCAATCCATGCTAACAAACCAAAAACACCAATAACTATTGGCCATGGTGTGTTTACTAATAATTTTTCTAAAAAAATTAAAAAAGTAAGAAGAGGGTCAAAAAAACTTTCTATTGCATCTCCATATTCTCTTGAAAAATTTTTAAAACTAAAATCAATACCTTTTTTTAGCTCTCTTAAAGCATCTCTATCCATTACAGGTATTTTATTGAAAAATTCCATTTTATATAATTTTTATACTATAAAATCGAACCCGTTTATATAACGGGTTCGATTAATATTTATTTTATTAAAGTGCTTTTTTGATTTTTTTAGCAGCTGAACCTGAAACCCATTTAGTCCACACATCTTCTTGTGTTTTTAGGAATTCAATTGCAGCATCTGCACCTTCAGCTTGGTTTTCACCCATCCATACCAGCATACCATTCATTACCGGACCTGGATAAGTTCTATTTTCAAGATATTTCATGCCATCTTTACCAGCTGTTTTCTTAAAGTTGTCAGTTGTGATTGTGAAAACTTCAGATTTTACCCATGAAGATTTTTTTGGATCAGCACATTCTTGTTCTGGTTTAACTAAACAATTATCCCAGTTGTCTTTTCCAGCAAATTCTCCCATGTCTACAGCTTGCATATTATATTTTCCAATCAAAGCAGTCGGTGACCAGTAGTAACCAAACCAGTTTTCACCTCTTTCAGCAGCTTTAGCAATAGAACCATCTAATCCAGCAGCAGAACCTGTTTCTACAATCATCCATCCTTTTTCTTCCATACCCCAAGCTCTAAAATGGTTTCTGTTACTTAATTCACAGTTCCATCCTGGAGGGCAGATATGAAATCCACCTTTTGAAGGATCTTCTGGGTGTGGAAATAAATCAGGTCTTTTTAAAATTGCATCTGCAGTTGTTAACTCAGGATGCTTTTCTAAAGTTGCAGGTAGTACCCACCAACCTTCACCAAGTCCAGTGATAGGTGCTTTGTTAATAGAATGCATTTTACCTTCATCTACAGCTTTATTAAGTTGAATTATTGCAGCATTAGCCCAAAATTCTGGAGCCACATCTGGTTCACCTTTTTCAGTCATAGAAGTAAAAGTAGGCATTGTTGACCCCGGAACTAGTTCAACATCACAGCCATATCCTTTTTCAAGAATTACTTTATCAACTTCAGCCATAAAATTTGCTGAAGCCCAGTTCATATTCGCAATTGTAATCTTTCCACATGCTGCATTTGCTACACTAGTAAAAAGTGTGAAGCTAAAAATAGCAAAAATAGAAAGAAATAATTTATTAATTATTTTCATATTTCCTCTTTATTTCAGTTTATATTTTTCTATCACAGTATATTGAGAATAATAAATCAACAGGTGTAAATTATATCACAACCTGAAATAGAATATGTGAATAACCTGTATTAAATAGTTATTTTGAATTTAAAAATGAAACTTATTTGTTAAATTTCATATCCTTTTTCCTCAGGCTCATTATCAGTTAACTCAGAAGGAAAGCCCGATGCTCTAAAATTTATATTATTTGCATCTTCCATTCTTTTTACAATCATTGATGACCAAGCTCTTGAACCATATTTTTTTTGTCCATCTTTAAATATCTCGACGACTTTAGGAGAAAGCTCTAAAGGTGCATTAAGTTTCTTTGCTAGGTCATCAAAAAGACCTGTGTCTTTTAAGACTAAGTCCATTGTAAAATTGATATTGTAAGAACCATTTAATATAACTTGGCTTTCAGTTTCGTGCACAAAAGAGTTTCCTGACGAAACTGCAATACCTTTATAAGCTTTAGCAAGATCTAAATTTGATTTTTTAGCAACAGTCCATGCCTCACCTAATGCAACTAGATGAACTGAGGCTAAATAATTTGTTATTACTTTGAGTACAGTTGCACTTCCTAAATCTCCAGTATGTAACACTTTTCTTCCCATCACTGTTAAGGCAGGTAATATTTTATCAAAAGCTATTCTTTTTCCTCCTACAAAGATTGCAATATTTCCAGTTTCTGCTCTATGACATCCTCCACTTACAGGTCCATCAAGAGGTGTAGCTTTTTTATCCATAACTTTTTGACCAATTCTTTTAATCTCAGCTTCATCGGTAGTACTCATTTCTAGCCAAATTTTATTTTCAGATAGTCCATTAATTACTCCATCTTCACCTTCCATTACTTCAGCACATATTTTTGGAGATGGTAGGCATGTAATTATTAAATCTACTTGCTCTGATAATTCTTTTGCTGAATTTGCAACTTTAGCTCCTAAAATTTTAAATTCTTTTGTTAAATTTTCATCTAAATCTCTTACTGTTAAATCAAACTTATTTCTTAACAAGCTACCTGCAAGTTTGCCCCCAACATTTCCCAAACCAATAAAACCTATTTTCATTCTTTAACCTCTTTTTTTTTATTTTTAGTAAATACAATCAAGATTACCCCAACTATAATTAATGCTCCACCAGTATATAATTCCTGCGTTGGATTTTCCCCTAAAAGAAAAATTGCTGCCAACAATCCTGTTGGTGGGATACCCATCGTAACTATTGGAAGAACTTTATAAAGTGGATTATTCTTCAAGACATAATAGAAACAGCCATAAGTTATTGGCTGCATTATGAAACCAATATAGATTGCAATAATCCAATGATCAAATTTTGCATTTGCCAAATGACCAATAGTGTTTCCATCTAACATTGCAGACAAGAATATTAAAATTGGTCCAGAAAATAAAGCTAACCAAGCAACTAATGCTAGTGGATTTAATTCCTTACTTAATGGTTTAACAATAACTTGTCCAAGCGCCCATGTTGCAGAACCTAAAATAGTAAGACCTATTCCAATAAACTTTCCATCTAAATTAGGAGACCCAGTTAAAATATAGACACCAATAAATGCAATGCTAATTCCTATCAAAGCTCTTATTGTTGGTTTTTCCTTGAGCATAAAATATGCAAAAATTACTCCAAATGGTACTTCTGTTTGGACTATTAAAACAGCTGCAGAAGCATCTATTAAATCTAAACCAGAATAGGTAATACTGTATTGTAAGGTATTAGCTATAAACGATGCGATGAATATCTTTTTTAAGTATCCCCAAGGTACAGGAAACCACCAAATTAAAATAGATGCAGCAAACATAAATCTTAACCCCATTAATAGTATAGGAGGAAAAGATTCAAAAGCAGGCTTTGCGATAACAAAACCAAAACCTAAAAATATAGGCACCAAAGATGCAATAAGGGTATCTTTTATATTCATATCTTCATTTTAAACACTAATGATTATTAAAGAATTTATGATATATTCACGTTTTTAAAATATGAATTCAACAAAAATAGAACCTAAATACATCACTAAATCAAATCCAAGAGTTGGTCTTATTGCATTAGCAAGTGACTTTATGATTGAAAGAGACTTTATTAATGTCATTAAAGATCGTGATATTGATTTTTTTGTTAACCGTATTGAGTGTTACAATCCTTTAACTAAAGAAAATCTGATTAAAATGTCAAATAAAGTAACTGAAGTAACGAAAGATATTTTACCAGATCAAGATATTGATTGTGTAGTTTATGGATGTACTTCTGGAACTATTGCGGCAGGATATAATTCTATAGAACAAAAAATTAAGGTCGCAAAGCCTATGGCAGATGTTACTACGCCAAGTACAGCCGCAATCAAAGCCCTAAAAAAATTAAATATTAATAAAGTTTGTCTTTTTACACCTTATAGTAAAAAATTGAATGACGAAGTTTTGGAATATTTTAAGAGCGAAGATTTTGAAATCACTTCAAATGCTTATTTTGATATAGAGGCTGATTATGACATTGGTAAAGTTGATCAAAATTATTTATACGATGTTTTATCCAAAATAGATTTAAATGGTGCAGAGGCTTTGTTTGTTTCTTGCACAGCTTTGCCTGTTTTGCCAATAATTGATAAATTAGAAAAAAAATTAAATACAACTGTTTTATCTAGTAATCAGGTATTGATTTGGGATACACTTGTAAAAATAGATAAAAATAATTCAGTAGAAGGTTTTGGAAAATTATTTCAATCAAATTAATTATGCTTTTTACTAAAGAAGAATATAAAAATAGATTAAAAAAGACTCAAAAAATGATGCAAGAAAAAGGCATCGAACTATTAATCTCACATGATACTAATAATTTAAATTATTTAACTGGTTATGATGCTTGGTCTTTTTATTATGCACAATGTGCAATAGTTCACGTCAATGCTGAGGAACCTTTATGTTTTGTTAGAGCTCAAGATGCTGGTGGAGCATATATAAAGTCTTACCTAAAAGATGAAAATATTATTGTTTATGATGAAAATTATATTCATACTTGGCCAAAGCACCCCTATGATTATTTAGTTCAAATTATTAAAGAAAAAAAATGGGACAAACTTTGTATTGGTGTAGAAATGGATGCTCATTATTATACAGCTTTTTGTCACGAGAAAATAAAACAAGGGCTGCCAAATGCTAAAATTATCGATAGTGAAAGATTGGTTAATTGGGTAAGGTTAGTGAAATCTGATACTGAAATTGGATTTATGAAATCTGCAGCACTAATTTCTGAAAAAGGAATGAAAAAAGCCATGGAAGTAATTAATCCTGGTGTTAGGCAGTGTGACGCTGTCGGTGAAATTCAAAAAACATTATTTTATGGGACGGAAGAATTTGGAGGTGAATACTCTAGTATTGCCACTTTACTTCCAACTGGAAAAGGAACTTCTGCTTCTCATTTAACAGCATCTCAAGATAAATTTGTAGAAGGTGAGGCAACAATAATAGAGCTATCAGGTGTCTATAAAAGATATCATGCTCCTATGGCAAGGACTGTATTATTAGGAAAGCCTAACCAATTAAAAATTGATACTATGAAAAAAACTATTGAAGCTCTAGAAACTGGAATTAGCGCTGTAAAACCAGGAAATACAGCTGATGATGTCGCTCAGGCTTTCTGGAAAATACTTGATAAATATGGAATCGATAAAAAATCTAGAACAGGTTACTCAATTGGAATTGGATATCCACCTGATTGGGGAGAACATACTCTTAATATATACAAAGGAGACATGACTGTTTTAGAGCCCAATGTCTGTTTTCATATGATTGCAGTTATGCAATTTGGTGATTGGGGAGTTGAAGCTTCAGAGGCTATCAGGGTAACAGAAAGTGGAAGTGAATTATTTTGTAATATGAGCAAAGAACTGTATATTAAATAAATTGCTTGATTATCAATCTAACTAATGTTTTAAAGACCTATGGCTAATGATCACTTCGTAAGATTTGAAAATGTAGATAAAAGTTATGATGGCAAATTACTTGTCGTCAAAGGTTTGAACTTAGATATTGAAGAAGGTGAGTTTGTTACAATGCTTGGGCCATCTGGTTCAGGTAAAACAACATGTTTAATGATGTTAGCTGGATTTGAAACTCCTACTAATGGACAAATTTATTTAGATAACAAAGTTATCTCTGATATTCCTCCGCATAAAAGAGGAATTGGAATGGTATTTCAAAATTACGCTTTGTTTCCACATATGACTGTTTATGAAAATTTAGCATTCCCGTTAAGAGTTAGAAAAATACCAAAAGATGAAGCTGACAAAAAAGTTGATAAAGCATTATCAATGGTATCTCTTCAAGGTTTTGAAGCAAGAATGCCAATGCAATTATCAGGTGGTCAACAACAAAGAGTAGCAGTTGCAAGATCACTAGTGTTTGATCCAAAACTAGTGCTTATGGACGAACCTTTAGGTGCGTTAGATAAAAATTTAAGAGAAAGTATGCAATATGAAATTAAACATATTCATGAAAGTATTGGTGTAACAGTTGTATACGTTACTCATGATCAAACTGAAGCTCTAACAATGTCCAATCGAATTGCAGTATTCAATGATGGTAAAGTTCAACAACTTTCTAGTCCAGATGAATTATATGAAAGACCTGTTAACTCGTTTGTTGCAGAGTTTATTGGTGAAAATAATACTTTTGGAGGAGAAATAATAGATGTTTCAGGTGATAAATGTAAGGTAAAGTTAAATTCAGGTGCCGAAATATTAGCGAACCCTATTGTTGCCAAATCAAAAGGTGAGAAAACAACAGTATCATTAAGACCTGAAAGAGCATTAATTGATCCACAGACTACAATGGACAATAATCACAAAGGTAAAATTGAAGAAGTTATTTATCATGGCGATCACACAAGATTAAGAGTAGACCTATTGGGTAATAAACAATTTATTCTTAAAGTTCCAAATAGCTCAAGTGGAATGGATATTAAAGCAGGAAAAGAAATTAATATTGGCTGGAATAGTGTTGACTGTAGAGCTTTAGACCCAAAATAAGTATTTAAATTTTTTCTAAAAATAAAGGCAAATTAGCCATAATCAGCTGTTGACTAAGCTAGTCTATATTGTTTTACTTTCACTTTATAAAAACTAAACGTTAACGTTAAATAGGAGAATAAATGAAAAAATTAAGTAAATTATTACTTGCTCTTTCTTTTGTACTTTCTGTAACAACTTCAGCATTTGCAGTTACTGTAGTGTCTTGGGGTGGAGCTTATACAGAGTCACAAAAATTAGGGTATGGTGATCCTACAGCAGCAAAATTAGGAATACCTGTTAATTGGGTAGACTACACTGGTGGATTATCAGAAATTAAAGCTCAAAAAGAAGCTGGAGCAATAACTTGGGACATCATTGATGTATATGCAAAAGATACAATTATTGGATGTGACGAAGGAATTTTCCATGAATTCGATTTTGATAAAGACTTCTCAGCTGCTCCAGATGGAACACCTGCAAGTCAAGACTTCTTTACAAGCATGCCTTCAAAATGTGCAGTTGGAAACATTCTGTACTCTTGGAACTTCGCTTATAATGATGATAAAATTGGAAGCAAAAAACCAAAAACTATTAAAGACTTTTTCAACACTAAAAAGTTTCCAGGCAAAAGAGCAATCTATAAAGGCGCAATGTCTAACTTAGAAATTGCACTTGTAGCTGATGGAGTAAAAGCTAGCGGAGCACAAGCTGGTGGAGATTTACTTTACAGAAAAATGGAAGGTTCTGGTATTGATAGAGCTTTAAATAAAATTAAAAAACTTTGTACAGATCCAAACGGTGGATGTGTATTCTGGAATGCTGGTGCTCAACCACCAGAACTACTAGCTAACGGTGAAGTAGTAATGGCAACAGGTTGGAATGGTAGATTCTTTAACGCACAAATGGAAGGAACTCCAATTGTACAAGTATGGGATGCTCAAATTCTTGACTATGAGTATTTTGCATTAGTTAAAGGTGGTCCAGGTTATGCTGATGGTAGTGCTTTAAAAGTACTTGCTGAAATGACTAGTACTGAAGGTTTAGCAGGAAGTGCTAAGTATATTGCTTACGCTCCTTGGAGAAAATCTTCAATTGCTATTATGGAAGCTGGAGAACCTTGGTTTAAAGATGGTAAAACTAACATGGTACCTCATATGCCAACGAATCCTGCTAACTTAAAAAGCCACATTCTTATGAATCCTGACTTCTGGGCAGATAACCAGGACGAGATTAATGAGAAATGGGAAGCAATGAAAGCTGGTCTATAATTTAGTTTTATAGATTAAAATTTTATTATAATATTAGGGCGGTTACGAAAAATAACCGCCCTTTTTTTTTAAATTATGAGTAAAGAACAAATTTTATCATCAGACGGAATACCTTTAGAACAAAGTCTTAAAAAGGCTGAAAGAAAAAATAAATTAAAAGCAGTTTTGCTTGTAGCGCCTTTATTTTTATTTATCTTAATTATCTACGTTTTTCCAATAGGAGATATGTTATTTAGGAGTGTTGATGATCGTATGATTACAAAAATGCTTCCTAAAACATTTGACGCAATGGAAAAGTGGGATGGAAATGATTTACCAGATGAGCCCGTTTATAAAGGACTTTATGAAGACTTAACTTATTTGAAACAAAATAAAACTTATGGAAAAATTATAGCTAGATTAAATTATGAAAAATCAGGATTTAGTAGCTTAATAAAAAAAACAGTTAGAAAAATTAGCAAGTTTGAAGAAGGTAATTATAAAGAGCAGTTTATTAAAGTTCATAAAAGATGGAGCCAACCTGAATATTTGGTTGCTTTAAAAAATGCATCTCCAAATTGGTCATATGCAAAATATCTTAAAGGTGTGGATATGACGTTTGATCAAGATAGAAACATAGTTAGTGTTGAAGAAGAAAGAAGAATTTATAAAATTTTATGGATGAGAACATTGAATGTAGCTTTTTGGGTTACAATTTTTTGTTTTATTCTTGCTTATCCAATTTCACATTTGTTAGCAACCCTACCAATGAAATATAGTAATTTATTAATGATCTGCGTACTACTTCCTTTTTGGACATCATTATTAGTCAGAACTTCTAGCTGGATGGTTTTGCTTCAACAACAAGGTCCAATAAATGATTTAATTGTATGGATTGGTTTAGCAGCTGACGACAATAGACCTGAATTAATGTATAATGTAATCGGAACATTTGTGGCGATGACTCAAATATTATTACCTTTTATGGTTTTACCACTTTACAGTGTGATGAAAACTATATCTCCAAGTTTAATGAGAGCAGGAAAATCATTAGGTGGGACACCACTTGTTTCATTTGTAAAAATTTATTTCCCTTTAACTATTCCTGGTATTGGTGCTGGATGTTTATTGGTATTTATTTTAGCTATTGGTTACTACATAACTCCTGCATTAGTTGGAGGTGCAAGTGGGTCTTTAATTAGTAACACTATTGCTTATCATATGAAAAGTTCGTTAGACTGGGCTTTTGCGTCTGCTCTTGGCACAATGCTATTAGTTGGAGTTTTAGCAATTTATTGGATTTATAACAAACTTGTTGGAATAGATAATATTAAATTAGGATAATTTATGGCATTACCAAATCACACACCTTTAAATTATAGAATATGGCATTATACATATTTAACTTTTTGTGGATTTGTATTCTTTTTTTTAATTGCACCTTTATTTGTAATTTTACCACTTTCATTTAACGCTGAACAATACATTCACTTTTCAGCTAAAATGTTAGCACTGGATCCTGAAGGTTTTTCTTTAAGGTGGTATGAAGACATGATTTATGGAACTAAAAATCCATGGGGTTTGGCCACTAAAAATAGTTTATTTATAGCTTTCTTTGCAACAATTGGATCGACAATTCTTGGAACAGTAGCTGCCTTAGGTTTAAGCAGCAGACATATGCCTTATAAAGCAGCATTCATGGCTTTGTTAATTTCACCAATGATTGTTCCATTAATTATTTCAGGTACTGCAATATTTTTCTTTATGGCAAAAGTTGGTTTATCAGCCACTCATACGGGAATTATTTTATCACATATTATTTTAGGTACACCATTTGTAGTAATTACAGTGACAGCAACTTTGTCAGGTTTTGATCATAGTGTAACACGTGCTGCCGCAAGTTTAGGTAGTAACCCAGTAAATACATTTATGAAAATAACACTACCTTTAATTATGCCAGGTGTGATTTCTGGTGCATTATTTGCTTTTGTAACCTCATTTGATGAAGTTGTAGTTGTATTGTTTTTAGCTGGCTTAGAGAATACAACTATCCCAATTCAAATGTGGGTAGGATTAAGAGAACAGTTAAGTCCAACTATAATGGCGGTTGCAACATGTTTGATTGTAATGTCTACTTTAATTCTAGTTACAGCAGAACTTCTAAGAAGAAGATCTGAAAGGCTAAGAGGAATTAATAGATAATTAATTAACAGTCTCTATAATTGTTGCTATACCCATACCAAATCCAATACATTGAGTAGCTAAAGCATATTTTTTATTTTCTCTTACCAATAATTCTGCTGCTTTTCCTGTAATTCTTGCACCAGTTGCCCCAAGAGGGTGACCTAGAGATATTGCTCCACCATCAAGATTGACTTTCTTGATATCAATTTCTAAATCCTTAATGCAAGCTAATGATTGAGATGCAAAAGCTTCATTAAGTTCAATAATATCAATATCTTTAATTGATAAGTTTGCTCTTTTTAAAGCTTTTCTAGTCGCACCAATAGGTCCTAATCCCATATAATCTGGATCACATCCTTCAACCGCAGTAGAGACAATTCTTCCTAAAATTTCTAAATTATTATCTTTAGCGTATTGCTCTTCACATATAAGTGTCGTTGCTGCACCATCTGTTAAAGGAGATGAAGTTGCTGCTGTAACAGTTCCATTTTCATCAAAGATAACTTTTAAGCCATCTAATATTTCTTGATTAGAATTAGGCCTAATCCCTCCATCTATTAAACAATTATTTATTTTTGTAATTTCTTTTTTAAACTTCCCTTTTGATTGTGCCTCATAAGCTTTTTGATGACTTGAAATTGCAAACTCTTGTTGAGATCTTCTATCAATAGAATATCTTTTTGCTACGTTTTCTGCGGTAGTACCCATTGTAAAATATAAATGAGAATTTTCAGTATCTGATTTAGGATAAGGCAAAGGGTTAAAACCAGTAGTTACTCTAGTCATGCTTTCTACACCCCCACAAATAAAAGCTTTACCTGCGCCCATTGAAATTTTTCCAGCAGCAATATGAATAGCTTCCATTGAAGATCCACACCATCTATTAACTGTTGTCCCAGCTGTTTTTATATCCATATCACTTAAGAAAGTTACAATTTTACCTATATTAAAACCTTGCTCTCCTTCTGGAAAAGCACAACCAATAATCACATCTTCTATATCTTTTTTATTTATTTGAGTTTTTGAAATAAGATTTTTGATAACTTCTGATAATAATTCATCAGGCTTAACATTTATTAACGCACCCTTTTTAGCAATAGTGAAAGGAGATCTAGAATAGCCTGCAATAACTGATTTAAACATTTTGTTAATATATATATTTATTCAATTATTGGTAGAGAGATTATATTAGTAATTGTCTTTAATAGATTTTGTTATAGTGTCCACATTTTATGGATATCAAAAAAGTTGTAGTTATTGGATCAGGTACAATGGGTAGTGGAATAGCTGCTCATTTATGCAATGCTAAAGTCCCTGTAACTTTATTAGATCTTACTACTGAGATTTCCAAAAAAGCTAGAGATAGAATTTTCAAATCAAAACCCCCGCTGCTATTAGATAAATCGCAAATTGATCATATCAAAGTAGGAAATATCAATGATAATTTTGATGTGGTTAAAGAGGCTGATTGGGTAGTTGAAGCAGTAGTTGAGAGAATTGATATTAAACATAATATATACGAAAAAATTTTTAAAAATAGAAAAGAGGGAGCTATTGTTTCATCCAATACTTCATCTATTCCTATTAAGGTTTTATCTGAAAAATTAACAACAGAAGAAAAAAAAGATTTTTGTATCACTCATTTTTTTAATCCAGTCAGATACATGGGGCTATTAGAGATCGTTAAAAATGAGAATAATGATTTAGCTAAAATAAACTCTTTAAAGAAGTTTTGTGAAATAGAATTAGGAAAAGGAGCAATTGTTTGTAATGATTCTCCAGGATTTCTAGGAAATAGAATAGGTGTTTTTGCTATGCAAGTTGCAATGACTGAAGCCTTTAAAATGAAATTAAGTATTGAAGAAGCTGACGCAATATTTGGAAGACCAATGGGAATTCCAAAGACAGGAGTTTTTGGCCTTTATGATTTGATTGGAATTGATTTGATGGCCGATGTTTTAAAAAGTTTTATTAAAGAATTATCAGAAAATGATCCTTTTCAAGAAGTTGCAAAGGAAATTCCTCTAGTAAAAAAATTAATTGAAACAGGTTATACTGGTCGAAAAGGTAAGGGCGGTTTTTACCGGATGAATAAAACTGGTGCAACTAAGGTTATGGAAGCAATTAACCTTGAAACTGGTGAGTATTCTTCAAGTCAAAAAATTAATATTGGTTCTGATAAAGTTGATTTAAGATCTTTAATCTCAAGAGAGGATAAATTTGGTAAGTATGCCTGGTCTGTTATTTCTAAAATTATAAAATATTCATCTTCATTAGTTCCTGGAATTACTAAAGATTTTAATGACATAGATGAAGCGATGAGATTAGGCTTTAATTGGGCAAAAGGCCCATTTGAAATGTTAGAAGAAATCGGTGTTGAAAATTTTTTTAATAAGATAGATTTATTTCAAGGAAATGAGTTTTTAGAAAATTTATCTAAAAGCAAAAACCAAGATTTTTATGGTTCACGACAAAAATATACTGAGATTGAAACATTGGGAAAAGTTAAGAAAAAAGCTATCAGTATGGATGGAAATAATTCAGCTCAAGTTTATCGTTTTCAAGATTATAATATAGTTGAGTTTACTACTAAAGCTAACGCACTTGATTATGATTCAATGGATGCTCTTAAAAAAGCAACTGATAAACCTCTAATTATTATCAATGAGAGCATGCAATTTTCTGCTGGAGTAAATTTAACTTATACGATGGATTTTGCGAACAAAGGGGATTTCAAATCAATTGAAAAATTTATTAAATATTTTCAAGAAATATGTAAGCACTTAAAATATTCTGAGCACCCAGTAATCTCAGCTCCATCAGGTTTAACTCTTGGTGGAGGATTTGAAGTGATGGTTCAAAGTAATTTTGTAGCTTCACATACAAATATTGTTGTTGGTTTGGTAGAGACTATTGTTGGTTTAATTCCAGCTGGAGGTGGATGTAAGGAAATGTTGGCTAGATGGCTTGATACAGAAGAAGCTAAAAAAGATGCAAATTATGCTCCTCTTAAAGTATTCGATATAATTGGGTATGGTAAGACAGCAACCTCTTCTGTTGAGGCTGAGCCAATGAAATACTTAAAACCTGAAGATAAAAAAATTATGAATAGAAACAGCTTGTTAGAAGTTTCAAAGGAAATTTTAAAAAATAATAAAGACTTCAAATCACCATCTGAGACAAAATTTAATCTTCCAGGAAAAACAGTGCTTCCTGAAATGAATAAGATTTTAGATAAGTTATATAATGACAAAGTAATTCTAGATCACGGTTTAAAAGTAGCACAGGAATTAGCTCACGTGTTAAGTGGTGGTGACACCACAATTGACAAAGCATTATCAGAAGATGATTTATATAAGTTAGAATTAGATGCTTTCATGAGATTAATTGAGACCAAAGAAACTCAAGATAGAATTAAGCATACACTTGCAACAGGTAAGCCACTAGTTAATTAATTTTTACTTAAACATCCTTACTGTATTTATAAAATCAGGTCTAAGGACATATTCAGATCTATGAAAATATCTAATTTTTTCTAAAGCTTTAATACCATAAATCACTTTTCCAATAGGAGTATATTCGCCTTCAAATAAAGGCTCATTATCAAGAATAATAAAAAACTGACTATCTTCAGTATCATATTTTAAAGATCTCGCTAAACCAACTGTACCTCTTTCAAAATTAAACTCAGCATCAACCTCTGATTTAATAGTACCAAAATCTGATCTCCCAGTTCCAATTTTTCCATAATCTAATTGATCTTTTTTACCAAACTCAAGATCCCCAGCTTGAACCAGTTTATCTTTAATTACTCTGTGAAAAGCAACATTATCATATGCCTTTAAATTAATTAATTTTCTAAATCTCTCAACTCCATTTGGAGATATTTCAGGATAAAGTTCAATTATAACATTTCCACACTCAACATTAAGAACAACAATATTATTTGGTTTCTCAAAATTAATTTTTTGTGGATCGAAATCTTTTACAAACAAACACTTATTTTTTATAACAATAGTAAAACCTAAAGCAAAAACTCCAACTAGTACTAAAAAAATAAAAATTAATTTTTCATGTAATGAGGCTTTAACTTTTTTTATCATGCTTAAAATACAAAAGTATTATCAATTTCTTTTAATTTATCTTTAATAAATTTAATTTTTTTATTCAAAATTTTATCATCTGAAATTTCATAATTCCCAGTTATTAAATGAGAATATACTTCAGCCATATCTTCAGATGGTATTGTCATTGAATATTCCGTAAAAAAACCATTAGTATTTTTATAAGTATCAAGCCCTAATTTTTTTGAGCAAGTAGAGCAATCTACATATTTAAAATTTGGCTCATTAAATTTTTTCCACTCATCATCATCAAATAATTCTTTATATCCATCGTTAATAATATGAAATAACTCATGGTGCATTACCCTTTCAAAATATTTTTCATTAAATTTTATATCTATAATTAATGTTTTCATTACATGATCTGGAATTCCGGCTGTATTTATTCCTGAAATAGATAGGTTTTCACACATGACGATATATTTAAGATTAATCTTTCTTAAAAATTCTTTTGAATATCTTTTCAAATTGTTAGATATTATTTGGTATTTTTCATCATACGTTTTTTTATCTGAGTTGCTGCAAGCTATATTTTTTTGAATACCAAGTCTAAAGGGTTTGATTGCATAAAAATATTTAAGTTTATTTGGAGTTTTTAATTCATAGATTTCTAAATTTGGGATTTTGATTAGATTATAAATAGAATTAGAATTTGCTGAAGTTATTAAAAAAAATGATATTAAAACTAGCTTAAAAATCCTCATATATATAATTTAGATGATATTAGATTTAAAAAGAATGTGGTACATTTTGTTTATAAATGAAAAAAGAACGTAATAAAAATCCAGTTCAACCTGTTAGTGGAACTAAAGTTCCAAGGTTTGCCGGTCCGTCAACTTTTGCAAGATTACCAGAATTAAGAGATGTTGAAAGTTGTGATGTTGCAATTGTAGGAGTTCCATTTGATGCTGGTACAAGTTATAGACCTGGCGCAAGATTTGGCCCACAAAGTATTCGTCAAGCTTCAAGACATTTGAGAACTAATTATCATCCAAGTTATGATGTAGAACCTTTTAAAGTTCAGCAAGTAGCAGATGCTGGCGACATCACCTGCAATCCTTTTAGTATTGATGAAGCTATAAAACAAATCGAAGCTGGAGCTACAGATTTATTAAATAAAGTAGGTGGTATAATTAGTTTAGGCGGTGATCACACAATAGCAGTACCACTTCTTAGAGCAATTAATAAAAAATGTAATGGACCAGTTGCCCTAGTTCATTTTGATGCACATTTAGATACTTGGGATACTTATTTTGGTGCTCCTTATACACACGGAACACCTTTTAGAAGAGCAAGAGAAGAGGGATTATTTTTAGATGATGCTTCTATGCACGTAGGTATTAGAGGTCCACTTTATAGTAGAGATGATATTAAAAATGATGAAAGTTTTGGATTTAAGATAATTCATTGTGATGAATTTCAAACTGAGGGAACAGATAAAATTGCAGAGAGAATTAAAAAGAGAGTAGGTGATAATCCTTTATATTTATCAATAGATATTGATGTACTTGATCCTGCTTTTGCACCAGGCACAGGAACACCCGAGATTGCTGGAATGACCACAAGAGAGATGGTGAATGTTTTAAGAGGACTTTCAGGATTAAATTTAGTATCTGCTGATGTGGTAGAAGTCTCACCAGCATACGATCATGCTGAAGTTACATCATTGGCGGCTGCAACAATTGTTTACGAATTAACAAATCTATTTGCAAAATCATAAAGAAAGGATAGTTTCTCAAAATGTTAGATAAGAAAAAATTTTATATAAATGGTGAATGGGTTTCTCCAAAAAAACCTAACGACATAAAAGTAATAGATCCTTCAACAGAAGAAGAATGTGCAGTAATATCTTTAGGTGGAGTTGAGGATGTTAATGATGCGGTAAGTGCTGCTACAAAAGCTTTTGAGACTTGGGCATTTTCTTCAAAAGAAGAAAGATTAAAATATTTAGAAGCTTTGTACGATGTGTATAAAAAGAGATGGGCAGATATGGCTCAAGCAATTTCTCTTGAAATGGGAGCGCCAATAGATTTTTCAACTCAGCTTCAAGCTGGTACAGGGGCAAGTCATATCAAAACATTTATTAAGGTATTAAAAGAATATAATTTTGAAGAAAATCTTGGAGAACATGCGCCCAACTGTAAGATTTTACATGAACCAAAGGGAGTTTGTGCATTAATTACTCCATGGAATTGGCCAATGAACCAAACATGTTTAAAAGTAATTCCTGCAATAGCGAGCGGATGTACTATGGTTCTTAAACCATCGGAAATTTCACCTCTATCTTCTATGATATTAGCTGAAATGATAGATGAAATTAAATTACCAAAAGGTGTGTTTAATTTAGTAAATGGGGATGGAGCAGTTACAGGTAATACTTTAACAAGTCATCCAGATGTAGATATGATTTCTTTTACTGGATCTACTAGAGCTGGAGCTTTAATTTCTGAAAACGCATCAAAAGATTTTAAGAGAGTAAGTCTAGAGCTTGGAGGAAAAGGGGCAAATATTATTTTTAAAGACGCAGATGCTGAAGCAGTAGAGAGAGGAGCTTTAAGATGCTTTAGAAATACAGGTCAATCTTGTAATGCACCAACAAGAATGCTAGTTGAAAAATCAATGTATGATGAGGCAGTTGAGAGAGTTAAAAATTTTGCTAATTCAATGAAAGTTGATGTTGCAACAAAAGAAGGAGATCACATTGGACCAGTGGTTTCTAAAACTCAGTTTGATAAAATTCAATCATTAATCCAAGTTGGAATTGATGAAGGGGCAAAACTAGTTGCGGGTGGAACAGGTAAGCCAGATGGTTTAGATAAAGGATACTTTGTTAAACCTACAGCTTTTGCGGATGTTAATAATCAAATGCAAATTGCAAGAACTGAAATTTTTGGACCTGTGCTATCTATTATTCCTTTTGAAACAGAGGAAGAAGCAATAACAATAGCAAATGATACTCCGTACGGACTTTTAAATTTTATACAAACTCAAGATAAAGAAAAAGCTAATCGTGTGGCTAAAAAATTAAGATCGGGAATGGTTGATATTAATGGTGCAGGTCCTGCACCTGATGCACCTTTTGGTGGTTATAAACATTCTGGGATCGGTCGAGAAGCTGGAAAATATGGTCTTGAAGAATTTCTTGAAGTTAAATCAGTTAGTGGTTGGAGCGATTAATTAGGAATAGAATTTTTTTTTATCCCATCCAATAAATCTAAACACTTTTTAAGCTCATCTAGAACGATAAACTCATCAATTTTGTGAGCTTGTTCTATTGATCCAGGTCCACATACAACTGTGCTAATTCCAATTTCTTGAAATAATCCTGCCTCAGTCCCAAATGAAACTACTTGTCTAGAATTATCACCTGTTAAGTTTGAGATTAACTCACAAGCATCTGATTTCTCTTCTCGGTCAAACCCAACTATCTCTCCAATAATATCTTTTTCAATTGATGAATTTGGAAAAGTTTTTTTCATTTCTGGTAGCAATATTTCATTTGCATATTTATCTAATTCTTGATTTAAAAATACAGCATCTTCTTTTACAACAGGTCTTGTTTCCCAATTCACATGACATTTATCTGCTATAACATTATGAGCAATTCCTCCAAATATTCCTCCAATTGAAAGAGTTGAATGTGGTGGATCAAAAATAGAGTCTTTTGGAGTTCTTTCTTTAAGTTTTTCTCTTAATTCAATTAATTTATTTACGTATCTTGAAGCATATTCAACAGCACTTACACCTTTATGTGGAGCAGAACTGTGACCCGCTAACCCTTTAAAATAAGTTGTATATTCATAACATCCTTTATGAGCATCAATAATTTTCATATTAGTAGGTTCACCAATGATACAAATACCATTTTTAATCCCCCTTTTTTTTAATTCTTCAATTAATATAGGGGCTCCTTGACAAGCAGTTTCTTCATCAAATGTAAAAGAAAAATGAATGTCTCTATCTAAATCTGATTTTGAGTAAATAGGAGCATAAGCTAAAGCGCATGCAATAAATCCTTTCATATCGCATGAGCCTCTTCCATATAATTTGTCATCTTTAATAGTTGCGGTAAAAGGATCCGAACTCCATCCTTTCGAAACTGGAACAACATCAGTATGACCAGAAAGTATAATAGGTTTTTTATTATTTGAATTTTTAGCTTTAAGAGTTGCAAATAAATTTACTCTTTTTTTTTCATCATCGTAAGTTCTAAATGAAGTAGCACCTAACTGTTTTAAAATTTCATCACAGTAATCAATCAATGAACTGTTATCTTCTCCTGAAATAGTTTTAAAACCTATTAAGTCTGTTAGAATTTTAACAGAGTTGTTGTATAAATTTTCTGAATTATTTTCTGTACTCATATTAATTATTTATTATATATTAATTTTATGAAAGAACAAATTACCTTTGATATTTTTGACAAAGTAGATATTCGAGTTGGAACAGTAATCTCTGTAAAAAAAAATGAAAAAGCTAGAAAACCATCATTAGTGGTTCAGGTTGATTTTGGTAAAGAAATAGGAATTAAACAATCATCTGCTCAAATTACTCATTACTATAATGAGGAAAACCTTAAAGGAAAACAAGTGATAGGAGTGTGTAATTTTGCAGAAAAAAATATTGCAGGTGTGGTATCTCAAGTACTTATATTAGGCTCTATAGACAATGAAGGAAAAGTTATTTTAGTTCATCCTTCTCAAGAGTCTGAAAATGGTCTTCCTATAGCCTAATTGAATGACCTCAGAAGTATTACTATTAATAGGAATTTCATTTTCATTAGGTTTTACACCCGGGCCAAACAATGCGGTAGCATCGTACTCAGGATTTAACTTTGGAATTAAAAAAACAATTCCACTTATTTTAGGTGTGGGTCTTGGATATACGACATTAGTTATAATTATTAATTTTGCATTAATTTCTACGTTTAAACAATTTCCAATTATTCAAGAAATAATTAGAATTCTTGGAACTTTCTTTTTAATTTACTTGGCGTATAAAATTGCAGCATCAAATACCTCTCAAGATGAAATTAAAAAAAATCCAGTTAGCTTTTTTGATACTTTCATTTTTCAATTTGTAAACCCCAAAGGAGTTATGGCTGCATTAACTCTAATATCCAAATTTGTTAGTGAAAGTAATTATTTAATGACTTCAATAATGGTAATTATCGTATGTTCCGCCACAGCTTTTTTATCTATAACCACATGGACTTTTTTAGGTAAATTTTTAAGAAAATTCGCGACAAATAATAGTTTTATTAAACGATTTAATTATGCTATGTCCTTCCTGATCTTAGCCTGTATTATCGGCTTTTATATCTAAAATGAAACCAGGAAAAAAAAATTCATATAATTCTTTAAGCGATTTAGAGATTAACAATATATCTTATAAATTCTATTCACTAGCTAAAGCTGAGCAAAACGGACTAAATGGAATTAAAAAATTACCCAAATCATTAAAAGTTCTTTTAGAAAATTTGTTAAGATATGAAGATGAATTATCTGTAACTAAAATACAAATAGACTCAATTCAAGAATGGCTTAAATTAAAAAAATCAAATACAGAAATAGCTTACCGTCCTGCAAGAGTTTTATTACAAGATTATACCGGAATACCAGCGGTTGCAGATCTTGCAGCAATGAGAGAAGCTGTAAAAGATAAAAATAAAGATCCAAACACAATTAATCCATTATCAGCAGTAGATCTTGTAATAGATCACTCAGTGCAAGTTGATCAGTCTGCAAAAGCAGATTCTTTCGAAAAAAATGTAGATATTGAATTTGAAAGAAATGGAGAAAGATATTCGTTTTTAAAATGGGGCCAACAAGCATTTAATAATTTTAGAATAGTTCCACCTGGAACTGGAATTTGTCACCAAGTAAACTTAGAATATCTTTCTAAGGTAGTGTGGTCCGAAGAATTTGAAGGAGATAAATATTTATTTCCAGATACTTTAGTTGGTACTGATAGTCATACAACAATGGTTAATGGATTGTCCGTATTAGGTTGGGGTGTTGGAGGTATTGAGGCTGAAGCAGGAATGTTAGGTCAACCTATATCAATGCTAATTCCTGAAGTAATTGGTTTTGAAGTTAAAAATAAAATGCCAGAAGGAACGACAGCGACTGATTTAGTTTTAACAGTTGTTAAAATGTTAAGAGACAAGGGTGTTGTCGGTAAGTTTGTTGAATTTTATGGAGATGGATTAAAAAATCTAACGCTAGCAGATAGGGCAACGATTGCAAATATGGCTCCTGAGTATGGTGCTACCTGTGGGTTTTTTCCAATTGATAATGAAACATTAAAATATTTAAAATTTTCGGGAAGAGATCAGCATACAGTAGATGTTGTTGAGAAATATGCTAAAGAGCAAGGTTTATGGGCAAGTGATGAGATAGAATTTACGGATACAATTTCGTTAGATATGTCTACAGTAGTTCCTACAATTTCAGGACCCAAGAGACCACAGGATAAAGTTTTGTTAACTGAAGCCTCAACTTCATTTAAAAAAGTATTTGAAGAGGCTACAAATAAAAAAGATTATTTTGTCTCAAAAGTTTCAAATACAGATTATGAAATTAAGGATGGATCAATTTTAATAGCTGCAATAACTTCTTGCACTAATACTTCTAACCCAAATGTATTAATAGGTGCTGGATTGCTTGCTAAAAAAGCTGTTGAATTAGGACTGGAAGTTAAACCTTGGGTAAAAACTTCTTTAGCACCTGGCTCTCAAGTTGTTACCGATTATCTGGCAAAAGCAGGATTAAATACTTATCTTGATAAACTTGGTTTTAATTTGGTAGGTTATGGTTGCACAACATGTATTGGTAATTCAGGACCTTTGCCTGATAATATAGTTGATGCTATTCAAAAAGAAAATATTTATGCTGTATCAGTTTTATCGGGTAATAGAAATTTTGAAGGTAGAATTTCACCTCATATCAAAGCAAATTATTTAGCATCTCCACCGTTAGTAGTCGCATACGCTTTGGCAGGACACATGGAGTTTGATTTATATAAAGATGCACTAGGTAAAGATAAAGAGGGAAATAATGTTTATTTAAAAGATATATGGCCATCTAACAAAGAGATAGAAGACACATTAAAACAATCTTTAAATGCTGAAATGTTTATTCAAAGATATTCAAATGTTTCTGAAGGGCCTAGTCAGTGGCAAAAAATTAAAACAGAAGAAACTAGCATTTATAACTGGGACGAAGGATCAACTTATGTAAAAAAACCTCCATTTTTTGATGGTCTTTCTGATGAACCTGAGGGATTTAAAGAAATTAAAGATGCAAGACCATTATTGATTTTGGGAGATATGGTTACTACTGATCATATTTCGCCAGCAGGAAATATTCAAAAAGATAGTCCAACAGGAGAATACTTTATGGAACATCAAATCCTTCCAAAAGATTATAACTCCTATGGATCAAGAAGAGGAAATCATGAAGTAATGATGAGAGGAACGTTTGCAAATATTAGAATTAGAAATGAAATGGCACCGGGTACTGAAGGTGGATTTACGAAAATATATCCAGAAGGAAAAGTGCTTCCTGTTTATGATGCAGTAGTTGAATACAAAAATAGAGGAATTGATTTAGTTGTTATAGGTGGTAAAGAATATGGAACTGGATCTTCAAGAGATTGGGCAGCCAAAGGAACAAAACTACTAGGTGTAAAAGCAGTAATAGCTGAAAGTTTTGAACGTATTCATAGGTCTAATTTAATTGGAATGGGTATTTTACCATTACAATTTAAGGATAATGTTAATAGAAAAAATTTAAATTTAATTGGATCAGAATTAATTAGTATTCTTAATATTGAAAATGGAATTAACCCTTCTGATGAAGTGAATGTAGAGATCAAATATGCATCAGGGGATATTAAGAAAGTTAAAACTTTATGCAGAATTGATACTAAAAATGAACTAGAATATTATAAAAATGGAGGAATCCTCCAATACGTTTTAAGGAATATGATTTAGTTATGGATGAAGATATTTCAATTATAAATAGCAATACAAGAAACGAAAAAGTAAGAAATTTTTTTATTAAAAATAAAGTAAAGATTATTTCGATATTATTGACTACAGTTATCGTTTTAATAGGCGCTTATAGTTTCGATAAATATAAAACTAATCAAAAAATTGAGATATCAGATAAATTTAATTCAACGACCTTAACTTATTCAAAAAATACGAAAGATAACACAGTTAAAAATTTAGTAGAAATTATAAATGAAAAAGATCCAACATACTCTCCACTATCTTTATACTTTATTATAGATAATAAACTTATTAGTGACCAAGGAGAATTAAATAGTTATTTTGATATTTTAATTAAAAATACCTCATTAGATGAGGAAATAAAAAATTTAGTAATTTATAAAAAGGCATTATTCAATGCAGACCAGGCCGAAGAAGGAGTTTTACTAAATATTTTGAATCCATTAATAAATTCTAAAAGTGTATGGAAGTCTCATGCATTATATCTGATGGCAGAGTATTTTTATTCAAAAGATCAAAAGCAAAAAGCCAAAGAATTTTTCAATCAAATAATCAGTTTAGAAAACGCAAATTCAGATATAAAGTTAGAGGCTGAAAAAAGATTGAATAGAGATTTGAGTGAATAGAATAATTATATTAATAATAGCGCTAATTTTCCTAAACCAATGCTCTTTTAAAGAAAATTCACGTATATGGAAAGACAAAGAAAATAAACTAGAAGCTCAAAAAAATATTAAAAAAGTATTTTTAGAAGATAAAAAAATTACCTCAGAATTTAATCAAGAATTAAAGTTAGATTTATCTATAATTAAATTTAATAATAAAATTATAGATAATGAAAACAATTATGGTTCTCAAAATTACAAAGGTTTAATTGATAAAATTGGTAATTATAAATTTTCAAAATTTGAAGATATTAATCAACTAAACTTCAAACCAATTTTTTTAGATGATGGTTTAATATTTTTTGATAAAAAGGGTTCGATTATTAGATATAATGATAAATCAAAAGTTTTGTGGAAAAAAAATCATTATTCAAAATCAGAAAAAAAACTAAAACCTAAATTGGATTTTGTTCAAGATGATGAAAACTTATTAATAACTGACAGTATAGCAAAATATTATTCAGTTAATATTAATTCAGGAGAACTAAATTGGTCAAAAAATAATATTTATCCTTTTAATTCTGATATTAAAAAATATAAAAATAAAATTTTTGTAATAGATTATAAAAATACCTTAAGATGTTATAATGTAAGTGATGGCAATGAATGTTGGAATTTAAAAACTGAAGACTCCTTTACAATATCTAACTCTAAATTCTCACTAATTGTAATAAGTGATAAAGTAATATTTAGTAACTCTATAGGCGATATAACTGCAGTTGATATTGAAACTGGAGTTATAATTTGGCAGCTACCAACACAAAGTAGTTCTATAATTAATGAAACTTATAATTTTAAAATTTCTAAATTAGTTTCAGATGGAAATTCTATTATCTTCTCTAATAACAAAAATGAATTTCATTCAATTGATGTTAAAACTGGAACAATTAATTGGATAAATGAAATTAACTCAAATATCACACCAATAATTACTGGAAATTTGATTTTTACTGTTTCTAATGAAGGGTATTTAATTGTAATAGAAAAAAATAAGGGAAATATAATTCGTGTGACTGATTTATTTAAGAATTATAAATTAAAAAAAAGAAAAAATATTAAACCAGTAGGATTTGTAATTGGTAATACTAATTTATATTTAACTAACACTGATGGAAAAATGATTATAGTTGACTTAAGTCTTGGAGATATAAAAAAAATAGAAAAAATTTCTGGAGATTTTATTTCAAGACCATTTATCTTTAATCAAAATTTGTTTGTGATTAGAAATGGATCTATTATTCAGTATAATTAGCCATGATCTTAAAATTGCTAGATAAGATTGGTAGAAAAAAAATTGTTTTAGATAGAGGTCCTTCACATCCAAGATATGATGAAGCTAAACCATGGATGAATAGATATTATGTTTTGTTTAGATATAGACCCAAGTGGTTTCCTTTTAATATTTTGATCCATGAAATGCTAGCTGATGATCATGGAGAAGGCGTGCATAATCATTTATGCCCATATATTACTATAATTTTAAGAGGAGGTTATTGGGAAACTACTAAAAAAGGTAAATTCTGGAGAAAGCCAGGATATATTGGTTTTCGTTCAGCAAATGCCCATCATAGAGTAGACTTAAAAGAAGGCACAAAACCGATGACAATTTTTATTCCTGGTCCTTTTGGTTTACGAAAAGGTCCTAGATCAGAATATGGTATCGATTTTAAAACAAAAAAAAATTAATGGTAAAAAAATTTCAAAAAGAATTTATATCTTACTGTAACAATCAACAATTAGAAGTTAATTCAAATCAAATACAAATTGTTAAGAGATTAGAGCAATACTACCAAGTGAATTTTAAATCCTATTTTTCAAAATTGTTTTCAAAAAAATTATCTCAAAAAGGTTTTTATTTATATGGTGATGTTGGTGTAGGTAAAACAATGATCTTAAATTTTTTTTTTGATCACATAAAAGAAAAAAAGTTAAGACTACACTTCAATGAGTTCATGCTTAGTTTCCATGATTTTGTTCATGAAAAAAAAGAAAAAGAAGAAAATATAATCAATCAATTTGTAAAAAATTTAAAATTAAAGTCTTCATTAATTTATTTTGATGAATTTCAGGTCACAAATATAGTTGATGCTATGATTTTAGGAAAATTGTTTGATCAAATTTTTAAAGAAGATATAAAAATTATTGTAACTTCTAATACCAAAATCTCTGAATTATATAAAGACGGTCTTCAAAGGGATCAATTTAAACCATTCATTAAGATTATGGAACAGAAGTCTATAGAATGTGAGCTTAAGATTGAAGATGATTATAGAAAATCAAACAATAATCAAAAACAAAGATATTTTTATCCACTTAATCAAGAAACTAATTTTAAAATAAATAAATTTTTTAGAACTATTACAAAAGATAAAAAATATTCGTTAAAAACAATCAATGTCAAAGGTAGAGATTTTAAAATAGAAAATTTTTACGAAGGAGTTGTTAGATTTAACTTTAATAATCTTTGTGATCAAAACTTAGGTGCAGAAGATTATTTAGAAATTATTAAAAACTGTAAATTTATTGTAATAGATCAAATTCCACAATTTAATGATACTAATTCAAATCAACAACAACGTTTCATTACTTTATTAGATGTAATTTATGACAAAAACATTCCAATATCAGTTACAGCAAATCAAAACCTAGATGAATTTAACTCATCAAAATTATTAGAAAAACCATTCAAACGTACGATCAGTCGTTTGTATGAACTAACCTCAATTAATTATAATTAATGAAACAAGAATTTTATAATCTCCAAATAGAAACTAGTGGTCAAAAATTATATGAATTTACCAATCAAACAATTGAATGGATTAGCAAAAATAATTTTAAAAATGGGATACTTAATTTAAGTATTCAGCACACCAGTGCATCTTTAATTGTACAAGAAAATGCTGACCCAGATGTTCAAACAGATTTAATAAAATATTTTGATAAATTAGCTCCTATGGATAACAAACTATATGTCCATACCACTGAAGGAAAAGATGATATGCCTGCGCACATCAAGTCTGCATTAACCAATAATCAAATTTCATTAAGTATTAGAGAAGGTGAATTGTTGCTAGGTACTTGGCAGGGCTTATATCTATTTGAACATCGATTAAAGCCGCAAAATAGAACTATTATTCACCATTTTATTGGGAATTGATCTATTAACTGCTTACTTTTTCAAGGTTTTAAAGGCTTCTAGGGCAGAGGCTCTAGCATTTTCATGAATGACTATTGGCTGAGGGTAATCTTTTCCAATTATTGTTTTGATCGCTTGTTGGTATTTTAATTCCATTTCCCAAGGCTTATGAACCAATTTACTTGGCACTTTATCTAATTCTGGCACCCATTTTTTAACATAAAGTCCTTCTTTATCAAATTTTTCTCCCTGTAAAATTGGATTAAAAATTCTAAAATAAGGTGCAGCATCCGCACCACAACCGGCAACCCACTGCCACTGTGCAACATTATTTGCTTTATTAAAATCTAACAAACAATTTCTAAAATGTTTTTCTCCTTCAGTCCAATTAATTCTCAAATGTTTAACCAAAAAAGATCCAACTACCATACGAACTCTATTATGCATCCAGCCAGTTTCGTATAATTCTCTCATACCCGCATCAACTATTGGATAACCAGTCATTCCTGTTTTCCATGCTTTAAGATATTTATCATTTTTGACCCAAGGAAATTTATCAAAATCTTTTCTATAATTACCTTTCAAAAATTCTGGAAAATAATTAATTAAACTATGTGAAAATTCTCTCCACCCAAGTTCATTAATATATTTTCTGTAACCAATTCCTTTAGATTTGATTTTAGTACATTTTTTCCAAATACTTGCTACATGAATTTGGCCGTGTTTAATATAAGGTGAAAGTTTTGAAGTTCCTTCAACAGATGGAATGTCTCTTGTAGTTCCATAATCTTTTATTTTATTCTCAATTAATTCATTTAAGATTTTTTTTGAATTGCTCTCAGAAATTTTCCAGTATTTATCAAATTTTTTATACCAATCTTTTTTGGGTAAAATATTTTTTGGTTCAATACAGTTCTTAAAAAAAGTTTTTTCTTTAGTCTTTTTTTTAACAATATAATTTTTAGCAGGAGCTAAACTTAAATATTTTT
>Ga0257121_1000568_pt1 | contig 30995 bp, 36 predicted proteins | sample SI106_100metaG_FD_190180 | JGI IMG/M metagenome (GOLD analysis project Ga0257121, IMG submission 190180) | Marine microbial communities from Saanich Inlet, British Columbia, Canada - SI106_100 | ecosystem: Environmental > Aquatic > Marine > Inlet | place: Canada: British Columbia | collected...
CCCTTGTTGTTCCTGCAATCTCTGAAACTATTGCAACATCTCTATTAGATAAATGATTTAAGAGGCTAGATTTTCCCGCATTAGTGGGTCCAAGAATTGCAATCTTAAAACCTTCTCTAATTCTTTCTCCAACTTTTTGATCATCTAAAATTTTTTCAATATTTTTTAAAACTTCATCAGAATTTTTTTTAATTTCTTTTAAAATATCATTTGGCAAATCTTCATCTGGAAAATCTATTTTAGCTTCAACGTGTGATAAAATTTTTAAAAGTTTTTCTCTTAAAAAATTAAATAGATTGGCTGACTTACCATTCATGATTTTAATTGCTTGTTGTCTTTGAATTTCGGTTTCAGAAGAAATTAAATCTGCAATGCTCTCTGCTTTAAGCAAATTTATTTTTCCATTTAGAAATGCTAATTTTGTAAACTCACCCGGTTCAGCTAAACGACAGTTTTCTATATTTGAGAGAGAGGAGTGCAGGGCTTCAACTACTGCTTTGCTACCATGAACCTGTATTTCAGCCATATCTTCTCCTGTGTAGCTCTCAGGTCCAGGAAACCATAGGATTATACCTTCATCAATAAGCTCAGAACTATTGATTTTATTGATTTTTCGTAGTGTAGCCATTCTTGGTTTAGGGACACTTTTATCAGTTAATAATTCAATAACTTTTGACGTTTGTTCACCTGAAATTCTTATAACAGCAACACCAGAAATTCCTGGTCCACTCGATAAAGCATAAATTGTCATGTAAAATATTATAGTTTTATATTGTTAAAAATTATATATTTTTTTATGATTATTTGGTTAGCCTCATATCCAAAAAGTGGGAATACATGGTTACGAGCTTTTATTACATCTTTATTGTATGAGTCCACAGGAAGTAATTCATTAGAGAATATGTCACAAATTCGTGCATACCCTTTAATGCAAGATTTCTACAATCTACTTGATGATTTTAATGATTTAAATAAAATTGCAAAAAATTGGGAAAGCTCACAGAATATTTTAAACTTACAAAAAAAAATAAAAATTTTTAAAACACACCATATACTTTGCAAAATAAATAATTATCCTTTTACTAATTACAAGAATTCTCTAGGGGCAATTTATATTGTTAGAGATCCGAGAAATGTAATTACTTCTTTAATGCATCATTATTCTGTTGAAAATTATAATGAAGCTTTAAAATTTATTTTAGATAAGGATAGATTTTCTGGAAGATTGGGTAAAAAAGAGAAATTTCAAAGAGAGACTGAATTTCCAACTTATATTTCTAATTGGAAAAATCATTATAATTCCTGGAAGAGTTTTAAAAAAAACTTTTTACTAATCAGATATGAAGATTTAATAGGTAACCCAAAAAAAACATTTGGTAATATCTCAAAATTTTTATCTAAAATTCTTAACGTAGAAATTAAAGAGGATAAAATTAATGATGCTATTAAAAAAAGCTCTTTTAAAAATTTACAGAGATCAGAGGAAAAATTTGGTTTTATTGAGGCTCCAGCTGAAGGGGTGATGAATAAAAAAAAATTTTTTAATTTAGGCCCAAAAAATAATTGGAAAGAATTTTTGCCAAATGAGATTAAAAATGAAATAGAAAAAAAATTTCAACAAGAAATGATAGAACTAGGATATTTATGATCATCTGGCTTGCCTCATATCCAAAAAGTGGCAATACGTGGATAAGATCTATTATATCTTCGCTTGTTTACTCTCAAAATGGTGAATTTAATTTTGATCTAATAAAAAGTATCCAGCAATATCCTGTTGAAAAAAATTTCAAACAATTCACAAATAATTTTACTAATATTAATGAAATTAAAAAATATTGGATACTTTCTCAAGATAAAATTAATTTGGATGGTAAAGTTAAATTTTTAAAAACTCATCACATAAATTGCAAAATTAATGAATTTTCTTTTACAAATAATGCCAACACATGCTCAACTATATATATTGTAAGAGACCCCAGAAACTTAGTCAATTCTATTTCTAATCATTTCGATAAATCAAAGCAAGAGTCAACCGAATTTATAATGACGCCAAGATTACTTGGGGGAGAAAAAGAAGATGATTCTGAAAAAAAAGGACATGTAGTGACCCTACTTGGAAATTGGGGTGAACATTATAAGTATTGGAAGCAAAACAGCGAGAATTTTCTTTTAATAAAATATGAGGATCTCATTCATAATACCAATAAAGAATTAGAAAAAATAATTAAATTTTTAAAAAAATATGTAATTTTTGAAATAAATGAAAAAAAGAAAGAAAGAATAATTAACACTACTAACTTTGATAATTTGAGGAATATGGAAAAGCAAGGTTTATTCAATGAAAATGCCTTTAACAAATTATCTACTGAAAAAATAAATTTTTTTCATCAAGGCCCAGAAAATAAATGGCAAAAATTTTTAGATGAAGATTTAAGAAAAAAGATAGAGAAAAAATTTAATGACGAAATGAAAGAGTTGGGTTATTTATAAATTAATCAAGCTTTTAATACAATTTTTTAACTAAAAAAATTATACAGGTTTATTCATTGAGTTAAAAAACTCAGCATTGTTTTTTGTATCTTTTAATTTAGAGTTAATAAACTCAATAGCATCCATTGTACCCATGGGAGCAATAATTCTTCTTAAAACATTCATTTTTTGAAGATCATTTTTATCAAATAACAACTCTTCTCTTCTGGTTCCAGATTTTGTTATATCAATTGCTGGATAAATTCGCTTATCTGCAATCTTTCTATCAAGAACGGTTTCGCTATTTCCTGTTCCTTTGAATTCTTCAAAAATTACCTCATCCATTCTGCTACCCGTATCAATTAAAGCAGTTGAAATGATTGTTAAAGATCCGCCTTCTTCTATATTTCTTGCTGCACCAAAAAATCTTTTTGGTCTTTGGAGTGCATTAGCATCTACTCCACCAGTTAATACTTTTCCAGAGCTTGGTATAACCGCATTGTAAGCTCTTCCCAATCTAGTTATTGAGTCTAATAATATGACTACATCTTTTTTATGTTCTGTTAATCTTTTTGCTTTTTCAATTACCATTTCAGCAACAGCAACGTGTCTTTGAGCTGGTTCATCAAATGTAGAACTGATTACTTCACCTTTAACTGTTCTTTGCATATCTGTGACTTCCTCTGGTCTCTCATCAATTAGCAAGACCATCAAGTAACTTTTTGGATAATTTTTAGCAATTGAATTAGCAATACTTTGTAAAATCATTGTCTTTCCAGCTTTTGGAGGTGAAATAATTATTGATCTTTGACCTTTCCCAATAGGACTAACAAGGTCTATTAATCTAGGTGTTAAGTCTGGTTTTTTTTCAACTTTTGTTGTCTCAACTTCCATTACCATTTGTTGATCTGGATAAAGTGGAGTTAAGTTGTCAAATGCAATTTTGTGTCTGGCTTTTTCAGGTTCTTCAAAATTAATTTTACTTACTTGAAGTAATGCAAAATATCTTTCACCTTCTTTAGGTGCTCTAACAGGTCCTTCAACCGTATCACCCGTTCTTAATCCAAACTTTCTAATTTGACTTGGACTAACATAAATATCGTCAGGTCCAGGCAAATAATTTGATTCCATCGCTCTAAGGAAACCAAAACCATCTTGTAATAATTGTAAAACACCAGCCCCTGTAATTTCCTCTTTTTCAGCAACTTTCTTTAAAATAGCAAAAAGAATTTCTTGCTTTCTTAAAGTGCTTGCATTTTCAATGCCCAATTCTTCGGCTTGGGTTATAAGTTGCTCTGATGATTTTAATTTTAATTCTTGGATATTCATGATTTAAATTTTGATAAGGACTAAATAGATGCTACTAATATATATACTCAAAATCTAATTTCAACCCTAGATTGGTTTAAAAATTACAATAAATACAATCAAAATTAACATTATTGTTGGTATTTCGTTTATTACTCTAAAGTATTTAGCAGATTTTTTATTTGTATCGTTTTTTAATGAATCAAAACATTTACCAAGATGTTCGTGAAAAGCTGTTAATAGTATTACTAGAATAAATTTTAATTGTATCCATAATTGAGAAAAAATTTCAATTCCATTCAAATAAATTAAAATAATTCCAAATAGCCAAGTTAAAATCATGGCCGGTCTCATAATGTAAAAATATAATCTTCTTTCCATTATCTCAAATATAGTTGTTGTTTGTTTTTTTTCATTATTTTCTACATGATAAACGAAAATTCTTGGTAAATATAAAAGTCCAGCCATCCAGGCAACAACGGATATTAAATGTAAACTTTTAAATAATAAATAACTAGTCATAATTTAAACATGGGCATTTCTTAAAGTTACTTGGGCATTGTGTCTTAGGTGGGTAAAGCTTACCATCAAAATTATAATTTTCTTTTTTAATAATTAATTCCGACATTGTTTTTATAAATTCTTTATTAGTACCTAATGCAGGTACTCTAGTATAATTTTTACACCCATGTTTGTCTGCAATTTCTTTATACTCTATATCAAGCTCGACTAATGTCTCAGAGTGTTCAGAAACGAAAGCTATAGGAACTAAAACAATATGTTTTCCTAATTTTGAATTTTTAATAATTATATCTTCTGTTGATGGCCCAATCCATTTAAGTGGCCCAACTCGGCTTTGATAACTTAAAATCCAGTCTTCTTTTTTTATATTCAAAGATTTTACAATTTTATCTACCGACTGTTCTACTTGCCATTGATAAGGGTCTCCTTTTTTTATATTTTTTTCTGGCAACCCATGTGCAGAAAAAATTAACTTGTAGTTTTTAATGTTTTTTATTTTTTCTATTATTGTATTTTTGTGAGCTAAAATAAAATTATTATCTGTTGGATAGCAGCATATTGTACTCGTTTTAACGTTATATTCATGCTTTACACAAATGTCTTTCCACTCTTTTATAGATGAGCCGGACGTAGCTGCTGAATATTGAGGATATAGCGGTATTAAAATAATTTCATCAGGATTATAATTTTTAACTTCTTTTATTACCTCTCTGGCTCTAGGATGCCAACACCTCATTACTATAAAACACTTATATACAGAAAAATCGTCATCATTATTAAGTTTTATTTCTAAAGCATCAGATTGTTCTTTTGTTAATTTTAAGATTGGTGATGAACCCCCGAGCTCCTGATAAATCTTTTTTGCAGTAGGAGTCCTTCTATTAGAGATTAATTTAGCTAGGGGATATCTTAAAAAACTTGGTAAATTTAAGATTGCTGGATCATTAAACAAATTAAATAAAAATGGTTCTACATTTTCTAATTTATCGGGACCGCCTAAATTGAATAAAATTATTGCTTTTTTCATTAATAATTTTTTACTGTTTTTACTAAGTATTCCACTAGATCTGGGTTGGTTTCGGGTAAAATACCATGTCCAAGATTAAAAATATAGGGATGGTCTTTAAATATATCTAGATATTTGGTTGCTTCTTTTTTTATTGTTTCTTTGTCTGTAAGTAAGATTTTAGGGTCAAGTCCACCTTGAATTGGTATCTTGATATTATTTAAAATTTTTTTAGGATCAATATTATAATCAATGCTAACCGCATCTGGTTTAACAATTTCACAAAATTCTTTATAGTTTTTTATTTCTCTAGGAAAACAAATTACAGGGACCCCCAAACTTTTTGTAAAATTTACTAAGTTTAATGTTGGGGTATAAATATAATTTGGTAAATCTTTTTCATTTAATAAACCGGCCCAACTATCAAATATTTGTATTACATTAGCACCATTTTCAATTTGGTTTTTAATATGTACCTTTAAAAATTTTTCTAGAATAAGTAAAATTCTGTTTATTGAAAAATCATCTTTAAAAAAATCTTTTTTTAAATTTTTTTTCGGTGATTGTAAATTAATCATATAAACCAGTAGTGTCCAAGGCGCACCAACAAAACCTATTGTGTTTTTGTTTTTAACAATTTTATTATTACTAACTTTTTTTATTGCTTTATAGATTGGATAAATTTTTTTTACAAAATCAGTCTCGTCTAATTTAGACATATCTTTAATATTTGCCTCACTTAAAATTGGGCCAAAATTTTTTTTAAATTCAACTTTTTGATTTAAACCATACGGCAACATTAATATGTCTGAAAAAATTATAGCAGCATCTAAATCAAATCGTTTAAGTGGTTGTAATGTTATTTCTGAGGACAAATCTTCATTTAAACATAAATTTATAAAATGAGGGTTTAATTTTCTTATTTCTCTAAACTCTGGTAAATATCTTCCAGCTTGTCTCATTATCCATATCGGATTTATATTAGTATTTTTATTTATTATTACTTTGTGAAGAGGTGTCATATTAAAATAATATATATAATTATTGTATTAGTATTATGTAATGTGAATAATGATGATAGTTTTTTATTAACATAATATTAACATTTTAATAACATCTTAAAGTTAATAATATTGTTAAAAATGTAGCTTTTTAGTATTTTATTAAGATTAATGTATTATTTACCTAAACTGTTTATTATTGTTAATAAAACCCTTATTTTACAAGGATAATTTTACAATATTTAAATTGAGTAATTTTATTAAAATAATACAAATTTATTAACAATTTATTCATGAGTAATACATATCAAATTTATTTAATTTCTGATTCAACGGGAGAAACTCTTGATAGGATTTTTTTGGCCCTAAAAGCACAATTTAAAAACATTAAATATAAGGTTCATTCTTATTCTTTTACAAGAACAGAAAACCAAATTCTTAAAATTTTAGAAGATGCAAAAAAAAATAATAATTCTGTAATTTTATATACAATTGTAGATAATAATTTAGCAAAATATTTAGCCAACGTAAGTGATGACAAAAAAATTCCTTGCTTTGGTGTTTTGGGGAACTTAATTTTAAATTTTTCTAAAATTCTTAATCAAAAAGCCTCTCATGAACCAAGCGGACAACATGTGCTTAATGATGAATATTATGAAAGGATTGAGGCAATTCAATTTACAATGAATCATGATGATGGAAATTTACCCAATGAAATTGAAAAAGCAGATATTATTTTAGTTGGCGTAAGCAGGACCAGCAAAACACCAACATCCATTTATCTTGCCAACAAAGGTTTTAAAACATCAAATATACCTCTAGTGAATGAAAACTCATTACCAGAAAAATTAAAATTTAACCCCAAAATAACTTGTGTAATCGGTTTAAATACAGAACCCGAAAGATTGGTTGATATAAGAAAAAACAGAATGAACTCTTTAAAAGAAACAAAAAACCAAATTTACACAGATATTGAAAACATAAGAAAAGAAATTGTGGATGCAAAAAAAACTTTTAAAAAATATAATTGGCCAACTGTTGATGTTACAAGAAAATCTGTTGAAGAAACTGCGGCATCAATAATAAAGATACATGAAATATATTCAAACAATGTCAAATAAAATTGTACTTGCCTCTAAAAGTAAGATTAGAAAAAAAATATTGGATAGTCACAATATCCATAGCCAAGTTGAACCATCAAATGTTGACGAAGATTTAATTAAGAAAAGTCTATTAGAAAAAAAAGTTACACCATCCATTGTATCAAAAAATTTAGCAGAACTTAAGGCTAATAAAGTTAGTTCAAAATTAACAAATCAAATGGTCCTAGGCGCTGACAGTGTGATAGATTTAGAGGGAGAGCTGATATCTAAACCAGAGAACAGAGAAGAGGCATTTGCAATTTTAAAGAAGCTAAATGGTAAAAGACATTATTTGGTAAGTTCTGTTTGTGTCTCAAAAAATGGGAATATGATTTGGAATTATACTGAAAAAGCCTCACTAACAATGAAAAATTTTTCTGATCAAGATTTAAAGTTATATTTAGACAAAATAACAGACGAAGCTTTATATGCTTATAACGTTTATCAAATTGAAGGTGAGGGGCGAAATTTGTTTGAAAATATTGAAGGAGATGAAGATACTATAATGGGTCTACCAATAAAAAGAATTAAAGAATATTTAGGTTTGGTAAAATGAAAAATTATTTAGTTATTGGAAATCCAATTGAACACTCTTTGTCACCTAAACTACATAATTACTGGATTAAGATTAATAATATAGAGGCAAATTATGAAAAACAAAAAATAGAAGAAAATGAAATTGAAGACTTAATTTTAAAAGTTAAAGAAAAAAAGGTACATGGAATTAATGTTACAGTGCCCTTTAAAAAAAAAGTTATTTCTTACTTGGACCATTTAAGTTTAGAGGCTGAAAAAACGCAATCAGTTAATACTATTTATTTAAAAGATAATAATGTTGTTGGGCACAATACAGATATAGAGGGATTTGAATTAAGTATTAAAAATCTTAGATATAATATTTCAGGTAAAAAAGTTCTGATACTAGGTGCTGGTGGGGTTGTGTCTTCAATTATTTTTGCCTTAAATAAAATGAAGGTTTCTGAATTAATTATTAGTAATAGAACTAAAAAAAAAGCTGAAGAATTAAAAAATTTGTTTAAAAATTTAAAAATAGTAAACTGGGGTGAAATGCCTGAGTTTGATACAATAGTTAATGCAACAAGTGTAGGACTTAATAAGGATGACGAAATAAACTTAGATTTTTCTAACGTTGGTAAAGATAAATTGTTTTACGATGTCATTTATAACCCTAAAGAAACAAATTTTTTAAAAACAGGAAAAAAATTAGGGAATGAAATAGAGAATGGTAAATTAATGTTTATTCATCAAGCAATATCGGCCTTTAATTTATGGCATGGAGTTCGCCCAAAAGTTAATGAGGATGTAATTAGACTTTTAGACTAATGAAAAGAATAGGAATTTTAGGAGATATAGGATCGGGCAAAAGCCATGTTGCTAATGAATTTGGATATCCTGTTTTTAATGCTGATATTGAGGTTGGTAAACTATATAAAAAAAATAAAATAATTTATAATAAATTAAAAAAAAAATTACCCAAATACATACGCTCGTTTCCAGTAAATAAAAAAGAGATTTCCAATGCAGTATTGAATAACAAAGCTAATTTAAAAATAATTGTTAAAATAATTCATCCAGAAATAAGAAAAAAATTAAATTTTTTCCAAAAGAAAAACAGAAATAAAGAAATTATAATTTTAGACATTCCTTTGCTATTAGAAAATAATATTAATCAAAAAAAAGATATTTTAATTTTTGTAAAGTCAAAAAAAAACGAAATTAATAAAAGATTAAAAAAAAGAGATAATTTTAATATTGGCCTTTTAAAGATATTTAAAAATATTCAATATTCATCAAATTATAAAAAAAAAATATCAAATTTTATTATTAAAAATAATTTTACAAAAAAAACTGTTAAAAAAGAGATAAAGAATATTTTAAAAAAAATTAAAAAATGAAAGAAATAGTACTAGATACGGAGACAACAGGAATATCTATCAAGGAGGGTCATAGAATTGTTGAAATAGGTTGTGTCGAACTGGATGATTTAATCCCGACTAAAAAAAAATTCCATTGCTACATAAACCCTGAAAGAAAAGTTTCACAAAAGGCTTTAGAAGTACACGGATATACTGATGAATTTTTATCTAAACAGAAAAAATTTAGTGATATTGGAGAAGAATTTTTAGAATTTATCAAAGACAAAAGATTAATTATTCATAATGCAGAATTCGATTTGAGCCATCTTAATAACGAACTTTCCTTATTCGGAAAAAAAAAAATAACAAATGAGATAATAGATACCTTAATTTTAGCTAGGGATAAATTTCCAGGATCACCAGCCAGTTTGGACGCACTTTGCAAAAGGTTTAGAATAGATAATTCTAAAAGAACACAACACACCGCATTAATTGATTGTGATTTGCTTTCAAAAGTTTACATCAATTTAATTGACCAGAGAGAACCTACACTAAATTTTGAAAATCAAGTTAAGAGTATTAAAGAAGAAAATAATGTAAATATTGCTTATTATAAAAAAGTTATATCACCAAGTAGTGGTGAAATTAAAAAACACAAAGAATATTTAAAAACTTTTTTAAAAAAAAATTTCTTTTAATTAAATCTTTGATTATACAATTTTTCAAAATCAATTTTTTTTTCAAATTTTATTCCAGGATAACCAGAATTATGAAGTAAATCTAAAAAAGATTTTTCTAAATCTGAATATATTTTAATTTGAACATCGCATAATAAAATTTTTTCTAATTCTTTTTTTTCTTTAACATCATCTTCAATTTTAACAATTGTTGTAAAGATTATTTCAAAATACGATTTTTTTTTACTTTTTTCTTTATCTTCAAATTTAAGTGTAGTGTTTACTTCAACAAGCTTATCTTTTAGGGGCTTAGAATTAATATCAATTCCTAGCTGATATTTAAAAATATGGTCTTTAACAAATAAAAAAGTTTCAATATCTTTTGTTTCACTAGACATGTCTTTAATGAACTTACCTAAAATTTTATATTTTTCTGTCATTGTCATCCTCTATATCTTCAAAATCTCCATCTATAAAATTATTATTTTTGTGCTCTTTATGTTTAAATTTTTTGGAAAGTATATCAAAAAAAAATCTTCGACTTACTGGAAAAATAAATAAAAATCCCAAAATATCAGTTACAAATCCAGGAATAATTAAAAGTAATGCTGCAAAAGCAATTGCAGCACCTGACATCATCTCATACGTTGGGGGTTCATTTTTGCTTAATTGTATAAATCCTGACTTTAGAGTATTTAAACCTTCATACTTAGCATAATAAATTCCAACTATAGCTGTAGTAAAAATTAGTAAAATTGTAATAATAGCTCCAATTTGAGAGCCTATTTTAATTAGAAGATAAATTTCGACTACCGGAACTAATAATATAGATAATAAAATTGGGTTCATTTTGTCTTTAATCTAAATTGCTAGTTGAAATTAATCAACATAGTAATTACTATAAGATAATGAGTTACAGTTTTGAATATATAGATATAATTTTATTAGCAATGATTGCTGGCTTCATTTTTTTAAGATTAAGAGGAATTCTTGGAAAAAGAACTGGTTTTGAGGGAAAAGTACCTCCGCAATTTGAGAAAGCTTTGAGTAAAGTCAAAACAGATAAAATTTATAAAATTAACGAAAATTTTGATGATGCTGCGCAAAAAGAATTTATAAAAGGTGCAAAAATTGCTTATGAAACTATTATTACAGATTTCAGTGATAATGATAATAAAATAATCGCTAGCAAACCACTTCTTAATAAGGAGATCTTTAACCAATTTAATGATGCACTAAAAGCAAGAAGTAAAAGGGGCCATTATGCAGAAATTACCTTTATTGGTATCAATTCTGCAAAAATTAAAGAACATAAAAAAATAGATAAAATTTTAAATGTAACGGTAGATTTTGTTGGAGAAGTGATCACTTGTATAAAAGATAAAGATAAGAATATTGTATCTGGAGATCCAGAAAAAATAAAAAAAATTTATGATACTTGGGTTTTTTCAAGGGATGTGACATCAGAAAATCCTAATTGGCAACTAGTAAATACACTAACTTAATTGAGCAACAATCTTCCAGAAAAAGATAAAAAAGATTGGCAAGATTTTATTTCCGGTAAAGAGAAATTACCTAACAAAGATGTAAAATTTCAAAAAAAAACAAAACTTAAAATAAAAACAATAGACCTACATGGACATACACTAGATCAAGCTAATAAAATTATTGAAAATTTTATCCATAAATCTTATTTAGAAAAAATAAATAAATTAATAGTGGTGACTGGCAAAGGTCTTCATTCTCAAAATGAAAAAGATCCTTACGTTTCAAAAGATCTAAGTATCTTAAAATATTCAGTTCCCGAATTTATTTTGAATAATAAAAGTTTAATGAAAATAATCTATGAAATACAAGATGCTAAAATAGAAGATGGTGGAAGTGGAGCTTTTTATATTTTTTTAAAAAAAAAATAAATCTATAAAATAAACTTTGAAAGATCTGTATCTTTTACTAAGTTATCTAAGTTTTTATCAATATATTCTTTGTTAATAATAATTTTTTCACCTGCACGGTCTGTAGCTGTAAAGCTTATTTCGTCTAAAATTTTCTCAATGATTGTGTGCAATCTTCTTGCACCAATATTTTCTACTGTAGCATTTACTTCAGAAGCAATATTTGCGATTGTATTAATGCCATCATCAGAAAATTCAAGGTCTACATTTTCTGTTTTTAAAAGAGCCATATATTGTTTAATTAGACTAAAATCAGGTTCTCTTAAAATTCTCTTAAAATCATCACTAGTTAATGCTTCTAGTTCTACTCTGATGGGAAGTCTTCCCTGAAGCTCAGGTAATAGATCAGATGGTTTTGCCAGCTGAAAGGCTCCAGACGCGATAAATAAAATATGATCTGTTTTAATGGGACCATGTTTAGTATTCACCGTAGTTCCTTCAATCAATGGCAACAAATCTCTTTGAACACCTTCACGAGAAACATCTCCCCCAACCCTATCAGTTCTTGCAGAAATTTTATCTATTTCATCTAAAAATACTATTCCATTATTTTCAGTAGATATCTTTGCAGCTTTTATAATTTTATCTTGTTCAATTAATTTATCTGACTCATCATTAATTAAAATTTCATGGGACTCTTTGATGGTCATCTTTTTAATTTTTTCTTTATTGCCCATTGATTTTCCAATCATTTCACCAATATTTATCATACCAACATTTGCACCAGGCATCCCAGGAATTTCAAAAGAAGTATTTCCAGTTCCTGTATCACTTACTGCGATTTCAATTTCATTATTGTCTAAATCTCCGTTCTGTAATCTTTTTCTAAAACTTTCTCTTGTTGCAAGACTTGCTTTTTTACCTACCAATGTATCTAAAACTTTATCCTCAGCAGCTTTTTGAGCTTGAGCATGAACCTCTTTTCTCATTTTCACTTTTTCCATTGAAATAGCAATTTCAATTAAGTCTCTAATTATTTGCTCTACATCTCTTCCGACATAACCAACTTCAGTGAATCTAGTTGCTTCAACTTTAACAAAAGGTGCTTCAGCAAGTTTTGAAAGTCTTCTCGAAATTTCAGTTTTACCAACTCCGGTTGGACCAATCATTAAAATATTTTTAGGTAAAACTTCATTTTTCATTTCACCCTTAAGTGCTTGCCTTCTCCATCTATTTCTTAAAGCAACTGCAACAGCTTTTTTAGCTTTGTTTTGTCCAACTACAAATCTATCTAATTCAGATACGATTTCTCTTGGTGATAATGAACTTACTAAAGAACTTTCTTTTTTATCACTTTTGTCTTTTGGGACTAATGGAGTTACATTTGAATTTTCCATTATATTTTTAAAACCTTAATATTATCGTTCGTGAAAACACAAATTTCTGAGGCAACTTTAATAGCTTTTTTTGCAATTTCCTCAGCACTCTTATCAGTTTCCATCAGAACTTTTCCTGCAGCCAAAGCATAATTTCCACCTGAGCCTATTCCAATTACATCACCTTCTGGCTCTAAAACATCCCCAGTACCAGAAATTATGTAACTATTATCTTTATCACCAATTGCCATCAAAGCTTCTAATCTTCTAAGGTATTTATCTGTTCGCCAATCTTTAGCTAATTCAACAGCAGCTCTTGATAAATTTCCTGCATGTTTTTCAATTTTAGCCTCTAATCTTTCAAATAAGGTTAGTGCGTCAGCGGTTGAACCTGCAAACCCAGCAACTACATCTCTTTTTTCAATTTTTCTAATTTTCGAAGCAGTGCTTTTAACTACAGTATTACCCATGCTAACTTGGCCATCTCCAGCCACAACTACCTCATTATTTTTTCTAATTAGCACAATTGTTGTCATAATTGATAAATGGTAACTAATTTAAATTCTTCAAGTGTTGATTGCTGATATTGATATAGCAAGATTATGCATGTATACCTCTAAAAATATATGGCAAGAAAAGGAAAAGTATCTCGAAAAACTAAAGAAACTAGCATTAGTGTTGAGGTAAACATTGATGGAAAAGGTCAATATAAAATTGATACTGGAATTGGTTTTTTAGATCATATGCTTGAACAATTATCAAAGCATTCACTTATTGATTTAAAAGTTAAAGCTAAGGGAGACACTCACATTGATCTTCACCACACAACTGAGGACACAGGAATTGCAATTGGTGAAGCATTAAAAAAAGCAGCTAATAAGTTTGTCGGAATAAAACGTTATGCTCACAGAGTTATCCCGATGGATGAAACACTTACTAGAGTTGCAATTGATGTTTCAAACAGACCCTATTTAATTTGGAAAGTTAAATTAAAAGTAGAGAAACTAGGTGAGATGGATACTGAATTATTTAAAGAATGGTTCCAGGCATTTTCTCAGTCAGCAGGGATAACAATGCACATTGAAAATATTTATGGAGACAATAGTCACCACATTATTGAATCTTGCTATAAAGCTTTAGCAAGATCATTAAGAGAAGCGTTAGAGATGGATCCTAGAAGTAAGAAAAGCATCCCGTCTACTAAAGGCTCATTATAAGTTTAATGAATGTCACAATTATTGATTATAATTCGGGCAATATTAGCTCAGTTATAAATTCTTTTAAAGAAGCTGCTAAAGATAAAGTTAATATTGAGGTAACTTCAGATTTAAATAAAATTAAATCTAGTGATAAAGTAGTTTTGCCGGGCCAGGGTTCGTTTAAAAGTTGTGTTGATGCTTTAAACAGCATTAGTGGTTTAGTAGATTCCTTACATGAATTTACAATTACTAATAAAAAACCTCTACTTGGAATTTGTGTAGGTTTGCAGATGTTTGCAGATATTGGCTATGAGGAAACTGAAACAAAAGGACTTGGTTGGGTTTCAGGCAAGGTATCAAAAATAGATAATAAAAATGGTAAATTTAAACTCCCACATATCGGTTGGAACCAGATAAATATTGTTAAAGATAGTAAAATTTTTAATGGAATAGAAAATAATTCACATATGTATTTTGTTCATAGTTATGAATTTATTCCTGATGATAAAAATGTAATTTCTGCAACCACTGATTATTCATTCAAGATTGTTTGTTCAGTTGAAAAAGAAAATATTTTTGGAACGCAATTTCATCCTGAAAAAAGTGATAAAATAGGTCTTAAAATGATTGAAAATTTTTTAAGTTTATAAATTGAATAAATGAAAATATTTCCCGCCATAGATATTAAAGATAAAAAATGTGTCAGATTAGTTAAAGGAGATTTTAATAATAAAACTGAGTATAAAATGTCTCCTGTAGAACAAGCTGGCCAATATAAGGATTGTGGTTTTAAAAATTTACACTTAGTTGACCTTGATGGGGCTTTAACTGGCGAAACAGTTAATTTGGATATTATTCAGGAAATAGTGAGAAAATATGACCTTAAAATAGAAATAGGTGGTGGTATTAGAAAATTTGAAAGCATTCAAAAGTATGTAGATGTTGGTGTTGAAAAAGTTATTTTAGGAAGTGCTGCAATAAAAGATAAAAATTTTTTGAAAAAAGCTTGTCATAAGTTTCCAAATAAAATTGCACTAGGATTAGACGCTAAAGATGGTTATTTATCTGTGTCTGGTTGGAAGGAAAATTCAAATCAATTAACTTTAGACTTTTTAAAGGAAGTTAATGATTATGGCGCAACTAGACTGATTTATACTGATATCAACAGAGATGGAATGAAACAAGGTCCTAACTTTGAAGAAACATCAAAAGTTGCAGAGGCATCTAATTGTCCAGTGATTATCTCTGGGGGAGTTTCTTCAATTGATGATGTTAAAAAAGCAAAGAACTTAAATACAAATATTGAAGGAATAATTGTTGGTAAAGCAATATACGATGGCGATATTAAATTGGATGAATTAGTGAGCGAAGTAGATGCTTAAAAATAGAATTATACCCTGTTTAGACGTTAAAAACGGTCGTGTGGTTAAAGGGATTAACTTTGTAGATTTAAAAGATGCTGGCGATCCAGTTGAACAGGCTAAAATTTATAGTGATGGTGGTGCTGACGAAATTTGTTTTTTAGATATTACGGCTTCTAACGAAAATAGAAATACAATTTATGAAGTAGTAGAAAGAACATCTAAGAAATGCTTTGTTCCTTTAACTGTTGGTGGTGGAGTTAGAGGTATTGATGACATAAACAAACTATTAAATTGTGGAGCAGACAAAGTCTCAATTAACACTGCTGCTATTCAAAATCCAGAAGTAATTATTGAAAGCTCAAAAAAATTTGGATCTCAGTGTATTGTTGTTGCAATAGATGCTAAAAAAAATAATGATAAATGGGAAATCTTTACTCATGGAGGAAGAAATAATACAGGTTTAAATGCAATAGAATTTTCAAAACGAATGGAAGATAATGGAGCAGGAGAACTACTGGTTACTTCTATGGATAGAGATGGTACTCAAGTTGGATATGACATTGAACTAATCTCTAAAATATCGTCAAAAGTTAATATTCCAATCATAGCGTCAGGTGGGGTAGGTAATTTAGATCACTTAGCAGATGGAATAAAATTAGGAAACGCTAGTGCAGTTTTGGCTGCATCTGTATTTCACTATGGAAAATACTCAGTAAAAGAAGCTAAGGAATATTTGGATTCAAAAGGAATTCCTGTTAGAATTTAATATGCTTAAGACATTAGAAAACTTAATTAAACTTGCAAGAATAAGAAAAGAAAATCCAGTTGAAGGATCTTATACGAATACATTACTTAATGATAAATCATTAAGTAAAGCAAAAGTTTTAGAAGAAATTAATGAATTAATTGAAGCAGTGGAAGATAATTCAAATAAAATTCATGAAGCCGCAGATGTTTTCTATCATTTGTTAATGTATTTAGAGGCTAATGAAGTAAAAATTGAAGAAGTTATGACTGAATTAGAAAAAAGAAAGAAATGAGTTACGATCATAACAATATTTTTGCAAAAATTTTAAGAGATGAAGTCCCATGTAATAAAATTTATGAAAATGAGTTTGTTTTATCTTTTCATGATATTAATCCACAAAAAAAAATTCATGCTTTAATAATACCAAAAGGAAATTATATCGACTTAGATGATTTTATTTTAAAAGCCTCACCAGAAGAGATGGTGGGCTTGCTAAAAGGAATTAAAATAGTTGCTAAAAAGCTAGGTATATCAACAGAAGTAGGAAAAGGGTACAGAGCACTAACAAACATAAGCGATAATGGTGGTCAAGAGGTCCCACATTTACATTTTCATTTATTTGGGGGTGAAAAGATTGGAAAAATGGTTGAGTGACACAAGAAGTTAAAAGAAGTTATTTAGAAATTAACACTCTTCAAGACTTAAAAAAAGTCTCTAAACCTTCTGAAGAATATTCAATAAATTTATTAGATCCAATTAATTTTCAACTGAATAAATTTTTTTATAAAAATATTGGCAAAAAACATAGGTGGGTAGATCGATTGGTTTGGACGGAAAGTAAATGGATAGATTATGTTTCTGATAAAAAAGTTAAAACCTATGTTTTAAAACACAAAGAAGATCTGGCAGGTTTTTTTGAATTAATTTTTCATTTTAAAAAACAAGAAGTAGAGTTAGCTTATTTTGGATTATTAGAGGAATATCAAAATAAAAAAATTGGATCTTATTTATTAACTGAAGCAATTAAAAGATCTTTCATGGATAATATTAATAGAGTTTGGCTCCACACTTGTTCACTAGATCACAAAAATGCATTAAATAATTATATTGCAAGAGGAATGAAAATTTTTAAAACAGAGACAGTGATAATTTAATTCTGAGTAGGTAGTTTAAATATATCATTATTAAATGTTTCGTTTTTTTTAATTGATGAGAGAAAAGTAATATTAAGATTTTGATATATATCTTTTGTCTGCCACCCTATTAAATTAAATGTTTTGTAATCAAAAAAAATATTAATTTCATTGCCATTTTCTTTAATTGTAAAATTGATTAAAGAGTCATTTATAATTCTTTCTTTAAGATTATTAATCTTATTTATCAAGAAATTTTTATCTAAGATGAAATTAAGTGGAGTTTTGTCTAGAGGATAACGATAGTAACTAACTTTTGTTTTAATAACTAAAGAATTACCATTGGAAACTAAAATTTTATTATTGTTTCCTGTATATTCGCAAAAAATTTTTTTAGGATATTCTATTATACAATTTCCTTTTTGAATTTTTTTATTAATGTTTTGTTCAAAATTGAAATTTAAACTTTTAGTATTCTTAAGATTATTTATTATATTTTCTTTATTATTTGCAAATACATTTATATTTAAAAAAAAGAAAATTAATATATATAAATATTTTAGCATTAAAGAACGTCTCTTTTGCCAACATGATTTGCCTTACTAACAATTCCATCAGCCTCCATCATATCAATAATTCTAGCCGCTCTATTGTATCCAATCTGAAGTTTTCTTTGTAAAAAAGATGTTGATGCTTTGCCTTCAGATCTAATAATTTCTAAAGCTGATTGATAAAGCTCATCTTTATCTCCTTGATTTTGTTTATCTCCAATTTCTTTTTCATCAGCAAAATTTAAAATTTCATCAATATAATCAGGTTCAGCTTGTGATCTTAGTGAATTGTTAATTAGCTCTATTTCATTATCAGAAACAAAAGGCGCATGTATTCGAACTATTTTATTAGCAGATGACATATAAAGCATATCTCCTTTACCAAGTAATTGTTCGGCTCCTTGCTCACCAAGAATTGTTCTGCTGTCTATTTTTGAGGTAACCTGAAATGAAATTCTTGTTGGAAAATTTGCTTTAATTGTACCAGTAATGACGTCAACACTGGGTCTCTGAGTTGCCATTATTATATGAATCCCTGCAGCTCTAGCCATCTGAGAGAGTTTTTGAATATAATTTTCAATTTCTTTACCAGCAACCAACATTAAATCAGACATTTCATCCACAACAACAACTATGTAAGGCATTGGAAGTTTATGCTTTGCATTATAACCATCAATATTTCTAACACCTTCTTTGGTCATCAATCTGTATCTACTTTCCATCTCTTTAACTACCCAACCAAGTACTGAGGCAGCTTTTTTAGCTTCAGTAATTACTGGACATAGTAAATGAGGGATACCCTCATAAGTAGATAGTTCAAGCATCTTAGGATCTATTAAGATAAATTTACATCTATCAGGAGTATGCCTATAAAGAAGAGATAATATGATTGTGTTAATGCAAACTGATTTACCAGATCCTGTAGTTCCAGCAATAAGAAGATGAGGCATAGAAGCTAAATCTCCAACGACAGGCTTTCCTGAAATACTTTTACCGAGAGCAATAGGTAACATTGTATCTTTTTTTTTGAAATCAGAATTATTTAAAATTTCACTTAAGTAAACATTTTCTCTTAAATCATTTGGAAGTTCTATACCAACTGTATTACTTCCTGGAATTGTTGCAATTCTAGCTGACTCTGAACTTGTATTTCTAGCTATATCATCAGATAAGTTTATAATTTTAGAAACTTTAACCCCAGCAGCTGGTTCAAATTCATTTAATGTTACCACAGGGCCACGGCTAACTTGTTTTATATTTCCACTGACACCAAAGTCCATTAAAATTTTTTCTAAAAATTTTGGATCATTAGTTTCATCTTTATTAAAATTTCCCCTTTCTTTTTTTGATGGAACTTTAAGAAATTCAATATCAGGTAATTTAAATTTAATCTTACTTTCAGATTTATTTTCACTTTTTATAAAAGGTAAATCTTCCTGTATAAGATTTTTAATTTCATCTTGTGGAATATATTCATTAATTATTTCACTTTTATCTGTATAATTTTTATTTTCTCTCTTAGAAAATAAATAATTCAAAAGTTTTTTAAATGTTATATAAAAATTTTTAAGATTAAAATTAATACTTATTAAAAATAACGATAAAGTTAAAAAAATTAATACATAGTAAAATATATTTTCATTAGTTAGTATTAATGAGTTTAGAAATGTTTGATTTAAGTAATTACCAATAAATCCACCATTCCCATTTATATGTAGGACAAAACCATTAGAGTGAAAATAAGTTAAAAACAATGTTCCGAACAAACAATAAAGTGTAGCAAAGAAAATATTTTCTATAATTAAAAAAAATTCTTTGACTTTAAATATGCTAAAACCAGTTCCTATAAAAGTAAGTGAAATCAGATAAGAAATTAACCCAATTGATTGAAAAAATAAATCAGAAATAAAGCTTCCTTGAAAACCTAATAAATTATTAATCTCAGTATTATCAGGAAAAATAAAATTTGGATCTTCTGGGGAATAAGTTATGAGTGATGTTAATAACATTGCCCCAAATATAAAAATTATAATCCCAAAAATTTCAGCAAGCCTTTTAATGGCGAAATTAATTAACAAATTAGCTGTTTTTTTAATACTCATAAAAATGAATCAATTTAATCACTTTGTATCATCTAATTTTTATTGTTAAAATTAAAAATAATATGACAATTTGTATAATTGGTAATGGTCTATCTGCTTTAGCTTTAGCAAAAACTCTAGTTAATCAAAATATTTATGTAGATCTTTTGGTTAAAAAAAAAAATTTGAAGGTTGATAAATCTAGAACTCTAGGTATTTCTAAAAGTAACTTAGATTTTTTTGATAAAAATATAATTGATGTTAAAAAATTACTTTGGAAGCTCAAAAAGATAGAAATATATACAGAAAATTTACAAAAAGAAAAATTAATCAATTTTGAAAATAACAAAGATCAACTTTTTTCAATTATACAAAATTATAAATTAAGTGAGATATTAGTAAAAAGTTTATCTGTAAATAAATATTTTAAAAAAAAAATATTAAAAAAAAAAATTTTTTCTTATATCGAAAATTATGAACTTATTATAAATTGTGATAATTCAAATGCAATTACCAACAAATATTTTAGTAAGAAAATCGTAAAGAAGTATAATAGTTTCGCTTATACAACTATTATTGAACATAAAAAAATTTTAAATAATTCTGCAATACAAATATTTACAAAAAATGGACCTTTGGCGTTTTTGCCAATCTCTAATAATAAAACATCATTAGTTTATTCAGTTCATAATTCGATAAAGAAAATAGCAGATATTGAAGAATTAATTAAATTATATAATTTTAAATATAATATTACTAAGATAAATAATGTTAGCAGATTTGAGTTAAAGTCTTTAAACTTAAGATCATACTACCATAATAATGTTTTAGCATTTGGAGATTTGCTTCATAAAATTCATCCTTTAGCTGGACAAGGATTTAACATGACCATTAGAGATATGAAAATTCTTATAGATATAATTAAAAAGAGACATAGCGTAGGGTTACCATTAGATAAAGCAATAAATATTGAATTTGAAAATCGTCTAAAACACAAAAATTTTATATTTTCTAATAGTATTGACTTAATTCAAAGTTTTTTTAATTTTGAACGCAAAAAAAAAAATAAAATTTTAAGTAAATCAGTTCAACTTATAGGTAAAAATCCTACTCTTAATAAAGTATTTACAAAAATTGCTGATAAGGGGATTTTATTTTAATTATTGTAGAGTAGTATTGTTGAAAAGATCATAAGTGTATGTGCTCAAAATCTCAGCTACTTTATTTTTTCTTAAACTAAGATTTTTTGCTTCTAATAAAACTTGTTTTTCTTCTAAAGTAAAAGGTGATGCCATTGCTAATGCATTAATTATTTCATCAAGACTCTGTTTTTCAAGCTCATTCCAATTAATGATAAAGCCCTTTTTTTTAAACAATGATTTTAGGTCTTTAAAAATTAATTCAAGATCTGTAAATTTAAGCTCTTCTTTCTTATCAATTAGATCATGTTGGAAGTTCTCAAAATTAATTTCAAATTCTCTATATTTATTTTTAGATTTGATTTCTTTTGTGGTTTGAAATCTAACCAACCCTTTTAACTCAATTAAGTATCTTTTATCCTCTGTTTCTTTAAAACTAGTTATCTTTCCAAGACAGCCGATGCTATGTAATTCTGGAATAATTTCATTATTACTTGAGTTTTTAGGCTGTATCATGCCTATTAATTTGTTTGATTTCATGCTGTTATTAATCATATCTATGTAGCATGGTTCAAATATATTTAATGGAACAGTGGTTCTAGGAAATATAATAAAGTTACTTAATGGAAAAACAGGTATTATTTTTGGTAAATCTTTATTTTTCATTTCTATTAAGGTAATACTCATTTAAAATACAGCAATGTCTTCCAATGTTCAAATAGAATTTTTAACGGGTCAAAAATTCATAAAACAAAAAGAGTTTAGAAAAGCTTTAAATATCTTTTTAGATTTACATAAAAATAACTCTCAAGATACAAGAATTCTATTCAATCTTGGAATAATTTATTTTGAAATTAATGATTTTGACAAAAGTATTTTTTATTATGAAAAATTTTTAAAAAAAGAAGCGACCTCTGTTAGTGCTCTTGTTAATCTTGCTATTGTAAAACAAAGTATAGGAGAAATAAATTCCGCAAAAGAAATTTATTTGAAATTAATAAAATTAGATAAATATAAAATTAAACCCTATTATGGAATTTTTACTTTAAATCCTAATTATTTATCTGATGAACATTATCAAAATATATATGAAATTAAAGAAAAACAAATACCAACACTTTATGATTTAGGTCTTATTAATTTCCTTTTATCAAAAAAAGAAAAAAAAAATAAAAACTATCAAAGTGAAATTGAATATTTAAAAATTTTTCATTCAAGTGTTTTTAATTCAAAATATGAGTATAATATGTCATTCAGATTTTATTATAAGCAAATAATTAATAAGCATTATGATCAAATTGAAATTAATCAAAATGATAAAAAAAACAATGATGAATTAAAACCAATATTTATTGTAGGTCTACCAAGATCTGGATCAACCTTAATAGAGTCAATTCTCAGATCTAGTAAGGAAAATCTCAAATCTTCAGGTGAGTGCAATGTAATTAATGGATCTGTTCTTGAGCAAATTGGACCAAAAATTTATATTAAAAATTTTGATATTGATAATTTTAAATTTGAAATTGACCAAAAAAAATTAGTAGAATCTACCTTAAAAAGATATCAACAATTAAATTTTATTGATGGAAATAAAAATCAAATATTCATAGATAAATCTTTAGAAAATATATTTAACATCGAGATAATTTTGAATATTTTCCCTAAAGCTAAATTTTTACATACATTTAGAAATCCAATAGATTCTTTTTTTTCAATTTATCAGTCAATGTTACCTCAGCTAGCTTGGACGCACTCTTTTGAAGATATTTTAGATTATATGGACAATTATTACAAAGTTATAGCTTACTTTAAAAAAAAATATCCTGATGCTATCATGGATATAAAATTGGAAAATTTTACTGAATCAGCAGAAAAATCAACAAAAGAAATTTATAAATTTTGTAATTTAACTTGGAGTAAAGACTCTTTAAATTTTTACAAAAGAACTGATCTAATTAGCAAAACTTTAAGTTCTGCCCAAATCAGAAACGAAGTATTAAAATATGATAATAAGAAATATGAACCCTACATTTATTCACTAGATAATTTTAGGAAAAATTACAAGTGGATCAATTATTAGATAATCTTTTTAAGTCAGCTCTTTCTTTCTAAAAGAAAGCTGAGATTGTAGAATCTTTTCAATAAAATTGTTTTCAATTTTTTCATCAAAAATCAATTTATAGCTTTGGTCTCCAATGATATTTGCAAATATTAACCAATTTTTAATAATTAGAATATCAGATAAATTTATTCCATTTAAAGATTGGCCCAAAATTTTTCTATCCCGATCATCTCTTATTGAATATTGTTTGTCTATTATATTTTCTTTTTCGATCCATTGTTGATTATATTTCATTTCCTGCTCTCCATTAAAATTTATATTTTTATAAGCTGGATATGATTCATAAAATTCTGAACATCCATGTTTTATTTCAATTTTAAAATATTTAAATTCTATATCGTTCATAATTAAGTTAATTTTTTTCAAAATAGCTTTTGCCTCAATTAAACCATTACAATATATATAACCTTTATAATTACCTTTAATATTTTCTCTCATTTCTATTATGCACTTTCTAATATTATTTTTTTTTAAAAATAAATTATCAAAAACAAAATATAATTTAATCAAATCAACTACATTCAATACATTTATTTGAACTTTATAACAGGCAAAGCAATATTTAGGTATAATATCAAATTTGTTAAATATTTTAAAATGTCTATTACAATTTAAATCTTGAGAATTTCTTCTAAATATTTGTGTTTCATTATAGGATAAATTGATGTCTGAGACTTTAATAATTTCATTACTTTTAGATAATATTTTTTTTATATTGTTTAAATTGTATAAATCATTGGATTCATAATCTGTACATATCTGACTTATTTCATCATTTATTTTTAAAATTGGATTTTTGTTAATTTTAGAGGGTTTATATAATTCAAATGTGCTGATGAGATATTTTTTAACTAAAAAATTATTATTGTCTAATTTTAATGCAGCCAAATAATTATTTACGGCCTCTTCGTAATTACCAATTTCATTATACGCAATACCTAAATTACAATAACCTCCAATATTAGGATTATCCATAATTGATTTTTTAAATTCTTTGATTGATTTATTGATTTTTCCAAGTTTAAAATAAGCCACACCAATATCATTATGTGTTTTAAACTTTTCTTTTTCAAATAATATTAATTTTTCATATGACTTAATTGCATTTTTCCAATCTAATTTTTTGAAATAAATAGATGCAAATAATTTTATAACAAGATATTCATCAGGGTAATTGATAGATAATTTTTTTAATTTATTTAAAGCTATGTCTAAATGATTATTTTTGAAATCGTTTACAATTTCTTGGAAATCTTTTGAATTAATATCTATATTCATAAGTTTATTATTAAAATATTTAATTATATTATTAATAATCTTTAATTTTGTTAAGTAGTTTAAACCTCAAGTTTAAATTTAAACTTCTCTAAGGATATTCAGAATTTTTGATTAATTAAATCTAAATTAGACTTTTGTACAAGAATCTTGTTTTGTTATTGGTTTTATGGTTAAATAAAAGCTTAACGTCGATGCGTTATTTGTGTTATTAACTCTGACGTTTTAAGAAAGAATTAACAAAGTGCGGGCATAGCTCAGTGGTAGAGCGTCTCGTTGCCAACGAGAAGGTCGAGGGTTCGACCCCCTTTGCCCGCTCCATAACTAATTGTGATAAAATCAAATTTAATAACATTAATCTTTCAAAAATTTTTATATAAAAAAGATATTCAATTATACAAAAAAAAAATTATTTATTATTTGTTATTTAGGTTAGTAAGAAATTTTTTAGCTTATGACTTGATAATTAACATTTATAATTTCAAAGTTTTTGGAAGTATAAAAAAAAATAAAACCTCTCACTTTTTGTTAAAAAAATGTGAATTTGGTGATTATGATGAATTAAATATAATCAAAAAAATTTCAAATAAAAATAAAATATTATTTTTGGATTGTGGGTGTAATTATGGTTTTTACTCAATGTATGCTGCTTCATTAAAAAAAGATAACAAAATTTTATCTATTGAAGCATCAAAAACAACATCTGGAGAATTTTTAAAAAATCTTGAATTGAATAATTTTGAAAATATAGTTTTTTATAACAGGGGTATTTCAGATTTAGATAATGTAAATATTTCATTCAATGAAAGTGAAAATGACTGGGAAAGTTCTCAAACGCATAGCAATTTCAAAATTAAAAAAATAGATAATATAAAATCAATAACAATCGACTCCTTAACTAGCTCTTATAATTTAAACGATTATAGAACTATAATTAAACTAGATATTGAGGGAAATGAAATGAATGCAATTAAAGGAGGTTTGGATTTTATTAAAAAATCATCACCCATAATTATTATTGAATTTTCTAAGTTTATATTTGATCATAAGATTAATATTGATTATTTAAAATTTTTCTTACGTAGATTTGATTACTCTATTTATGATACTAAACAAAAAAAGATAAACATAGAGGATGTAATCATAAAAATAAATAACTTAAAAAAAAGATATAAAACTATTGGAAATTTTTATTTAATAAAAAATTCTTCTGTTAATTTAAATATTTTGTTAAATGACTAATTTAAAAGATAAAAAATGTTTACCTTGCGAGGGTGGTGTCATACCATTTGATATTTCCGAAATACATAAGTATCAAAAAAAAGTTGATGGTTGGGAAATTATTAAGAATGAAAAAGAAATTTTTTTTTTAAATAAGCGATTCAATTTTAAAAATTTTTTACAAAGCCAAAACTTTATTAATGATGTTGGTAAAATTTCTGAAGAAGAAAATCATCATCCAGATATATCATTTGGCTGGGGATACGCTGTGATTCAAATAACTACACACTCTATTGAGGGACTCTCTGAAAATGATTTTATTTTAGCAGCAAAAATAGATCAAATAATTAATGTCTAAAATGTCTAGTTTTAGAAAAAACTAAAATAGTTTCTGTTTGATTTGCAAAATTAATAATTTCTTTATCACGTATTGAACCAGATGGTTGTATGACAGCTATAACACCTGACTGAACTAATTTTTCTATACCATCTATAAATGGAAAAAACGCATCAGATGCTGCAACAATTTCATTATTTGTATTCATAAATTTTTTCATTTTATTTATTGCGATTTGACAGCTATCTAGTCTGCTTGGTTGGCCTGATCCAATACCTACAGTCTTTTCATTAGAAACTAAAACAATAGCATTAGATTTTACATATCTGCACACATTAAATGCAAAAATGAGATTTTTCATTTGTTGCACACTTGGTTTCTTTTTGGATACAATCTTGAAATCTCTTTTACTAAATTTATTTATATCTTCTGATTGGATTAGTAATTCTTCATTAGTTGATACAAATCTCAAGTTTTCGTTAAAAGTGTAGTTTGAGGCATCAATTAATCTTAAATTTTTTTTTGTTTTTAATATTTTAAGAGCATCAGTATCAAAGTTATCTCCAATTATTACTTCAAGAAATAATTTATTTAATTCTATCGCTAAATTTTTATTAATTTTAAAATTACAGGAAACAATACCTCCAAATGCACTTATTGGATCACATTCTAAAGCAGATTTGTAACTTTCGAGATGATCTTTTTTTATTGAAACACCACATGGATTCGCATGTTTGACAATAACAGTACCAACATTTTTAGGTAAAGATTTGGAAATGGTTAGAGCAGCAAATATGTCATTGTAATTATTATAGCTGAGTTGTTTTCCATGAATTTGTTTTATATTCATATTTAAATTTTTAGAGTAAACAGCACTAGTTTGATGTGGGTTTTCTCCATATCTTGGTTTTTCAATTAGATTTCCATAAAAAATTTTCTTTGCAGGAAAAATTGTATTAGTAATTTTATTAAAATAATTTGAGATAAGTGAGTCATAATAAGCAGTCTCAGTAAAAGCAATCCTTGATAATTTTTCTCTAAATTTTAAAGTTGTTGAACCTTTATTTGTTTTTAATTGATTAATTAATTCCTCATATTGATTTAAAGAAGTAATGACCGTTACATCCTTATAATTTTTAGCTGCTGATCGAACCATTGTTGGTCCACCAACATCTATATTTTCAACTATTTTATTATGATTATTAGTATTTTTTAAAGTACTTTCAAAAGGGTAGAAGTTTACAATTACTAAATCTATATTCTCAAAATTGTTATCTTTTAAATCTTTTAAATGAGATTTGTTGTTTCTTTTATTTAAAATTCCTGCATGGATTTTTGGGTGAAGTGTTTTAACTCTTCCTTCTAAAATTTCAGAAGAGTTTGTAAAATCTGATACTTCTAAACATTTAAATTTTAATCTTTTAATTTCTTTATAAGTTCCACCTGAACTAATAATTTTTATTTTATTTTTTGTTAAAATTTTTAAAAGAGGCCTTAATTTTTTTTTATCCGAAACAGATATAAGTGCTGTTTTAATTTTTTTCATTATATTTTAGTAATTTCCCATTTTATAGAATGATTCACTTCATTAGCAATTCCTGATATAAATATATTTTGGTTTTCTTTATAAGAATTTTTTTTATCGAAATATAAGCCATTATCAATATTAATATCATACTTATCACAGCTAAATTTCCAACCTTCATCATCTAATTCAATTAATATTGATTTATTATCCTGTGTTTTCATTACTTTAGAGCTTGGTTCAAGATGAAACCTAATGTCAAATTTCATATTTTTGTTTTGTTTTTTTTTTAATATTTTATCCAAACCAACAAACTTTAATTGTTCAGGATAAAATTCTATCTCTCTCTCATGTATTGTACCAAATTTTTGAAAGTATCCATCATGGGTGGCTGAAATTTTCCAATAATTTTTCTCTAGAATGATATTTTTTTTAGTAACTTTTAATCCTTTATTTATAACAAAATCGGACTCCTTATTTTTTTTAAAACTACAAGATGAATAATCATTAATTATTAGGGTGCTATGCAGTGCAGTGCTCTTAGAGAGTATATTTAATCTATTTTTTTTGTCACTATAGTGTCCTGAATTACTTATTAACTTTTTTCCATTTGAAATTACTTCAAATGATAAAGCACCAGATTGATAATCTTTAGAATAATTTTTATTAGGACTTGACCCAATATCCATCGCTAACACAATTTTTTTATTTTTAAGAATTGCATATCCCGCAAGCTCTTTATTTTCATTCTTAAATTTATAACCAAATCTTTTTAAATATTGATCGAACCCTTTATTATTTGAAGAATAATTTCCGTTAAATAAAATATCATGATTAATATTTTGCCAAACGAAAGCGTAGCTAGATCCTAAATAATATATAGTTTCATCTATATATTCAGGTATTAAATTTTGAGATTCTTTAAACCATTCTCTAATAATAATAAAATACTTTAGATATAAATTAAGTTGCTTAATACTTCTTGATTTTGGAAACCCTTGATTGTCTATAGAGGATTTTATTATCTTTTTTAATAGATTTAATCCATTGTTAAGATAATTTTTATCATCTTTATAGGCTAATCCTGTTAAAATAATTGCTGCACATCCAATCATTTTATTTTCAACTATATTAGAATTATTAATTTCGTTTAGGATGTGATTAGCTTGTTTTTGAATAATATGATCAAATTTTACCCTATATTCTAGATTGGCATCTTCATAAGTTAGTCGGTGGGTTGATAGCCAAGAAATTATTCTTTTTGAGGTGATATCAAAGTCCCAACTTCTTGAGTCATATCGATCATTATTTTTAATCCAATTAGTGATAACAGATTGTGTGGTTTCTTTTGATGATTTTAGATCTAGACTAAAGAACCAAAAAAAATTATTTAATTTTTTAAAATCTTTAAAATCTATGTTATTTTGCCAAATAGATTCTAGAGCAAAGTCTTCGATTTTATATTTTTTATTTTGATATTTTATTATTGACGATAATAGATAAGGGCTAGGCTTGTACTCAAAATGATTATTTCGAGTTTTTGAAATTTTCTTGTCATAAAAATTCGAATTTTGGTAAAGTTTTTTGTAACTATATTTTAAGTTAAAATATAGTTTACTTAAAACGCTAAAGTTATTTATGTTAATCATTAACTTATTTTAATTTTAATAAATTAATATTTTTTTTAATATCTCCATCATTACTTTTAAATATTGTTGTACCTGAAACTAAAATATTTGCACCTGCATCAATCGCCGTTTTAAAGTTATCAAAGTTTATTCCCCCATCAATCTCAATATCAAAATTTAAATTTTTTTTAGTTTGAATTTTTTTAAGTTCTTTAATTTTATCTAAAACTTTAGGGATAAATTTTTGACCACCAAAGCCTGGATTTACACTCATGATCAAAACTAAATCAATTTTATCAATTAGATCTAGTATTAGTTCAATTTTTGAGTCAGGATTAAGTGAAACACCTACTTTTTTATTTAATTTTCTAATTTTAGAAATAGAAGCACCCAAGTTATTTGTTGCCTCTGGATGAATAGTAATAATGTCTGCTCCTGCTTCAGCATAGGCTTCGATATATTTATGAACTGGAGAAATCATTAAGTGTACGTCAAACTTAAGAGAACAATATTTCCTTAGGGCTTTGATCACTGGTGGTCCAATTGTAAGATTTGGAACAAAATGTCCATCCATAACATCAACATGAATCATGTCAGCACCACCTTCTTCAAGTCTTTTAATTTCTGCGCCTAATTGACTAAAATCAGCTGATAGGATTGATGGTGAAATTTGTATATTTTTCATTGATTACTAAATTTACTAGTATCAATTTTTAAAATTTTATTGAATTAAATAATTCATAAATTTGTCTAGAAATTTCACTTTCTAGAGGAAACGATAGCATTCCCATTACAGAATAACCCAAAATCCAAGGCATAAAGTAAAATCTAATCATATAAAAGAACCAAGCAACATATAATGGAACTAGTGGTGCGATAATAAAAGACGGTGTTACTGGTTTAAATATTTTTATTAAAGGATTGGTATATTTAACAAATATTTTCATAAAAAAGAATTCTGAGTCTTCCTTTTGAAAAATATTCATCGCAACTCTTCCTATTAAAGTCCACATGATTACCCCAAGCAAGTAATCTATAAAATAAACTAGAGGATGAAAATTTGCTGACATTAAGAAATTTATGTTGGAAAAAAGATTGAATTAAAAGGGGCGAAATTAATCGCCCCTAAAATTAAGATTTATTTACTGTTTACCAACGATAGATCTACCGCTTGGTATACGAACTTCGTCAACCATTTTTTGAGTTGCAGCATTAGGAGCTGAAGTCATTAAACTTACAACTACCATAGACACTAAACTCACAGCTGCTCCAAAGATACCAAACGTTAACTGAGTGATACCTAAGAATCCGCTTCCACCAGTTCGTACCCAAACTAGGTACCAAATAGCAGATGCAAGACCTAAAGCCATACCAGCAATAGCACCTTCTCTGTTAGCTC
>Ga0257121_1000574_pt1 | contig 30818 bp, 20 predicted proteins | sample SI106_100metaG_FD_190180 | JGI IMG/M metagenome (GOLD analysis project Ga0257121, IMG submission 190180) | Marine microbial communities from Saanich Inlet, British Columbia, Canada - SI106_100 | ecosystem: Environmental > Aquatic > Marine > Inlet | place: Canada: British Columbia | collected...
ACTACTCTCTACACTACTCTCTACACTACTATCCGTACTACTCTCAGTACTACTCTCTACACTACTATCCGTACTACTCTCAGTACTACTATCCGTACTACTCTCAGTACTACTATCTACACTACTACTTATACTACTATCCGCGCTACTGGTACTACTTTCTTCACTGCTAGCCTCAGAGGAGGATGACGTGCATTCACAGTCGTACACAACATCATCTTTGACGACACAGGCATTATTCGTACACTCGTACTCAGTGCAGTACTCCTTGCACTCTTCGACGGCGCCACACTCACTACACGTATTTTCTCCACAGTCAGAAGCTGTTTCACATTGGGGTACATAACATACTGGGCTGTCTATTGGCACCACTCCACATACTTCTCCGTCTTCACAGCATTGCCAAACACCACTATATGGACCACATACAGTTGTGTCTGATGGGCAAAGAGAGGAAGAGGTTGAAGAGTTTGAAGAGTTTGAATTTGCTGAAGATGCACTGCTTGTTGGTGTTTGGCAAACCTCTGGGCAAGCGTCCCTACACGTAGCATCCGCATTTCTACATGCAGTAACACAAGGAGTATTGCCGCATTGCCCACTTGTGCAACAGGCAACTGCACAGTCGTAAAAGGCATCATTACATGCATCGATACATGCCGGATCTACACCCATTGTACTTGGTGGTTCGCATTCCTCAGAAGACGCAGAGCTTGCTGACGCAGAACTTGGCCCTGGACCCGGTCCTGGTCCTGGTCCTCCGCCATTATCACCTCCATTATCACCTCCATTATCCCCACTTGGCCCCCCGAGTCCACCAAGATCACCTCCATCATCTCCACCATTATCACCTCCATTAGCAGAGCTTGCAGCAGAACTACCTCCTGGCCCCGGTCCAGGCCCAGGAGCTGTCCAATGGCAGTACCATCTCCCGTTTGTCGCTTCTTTGCAGGCATCGACACCACCGTTATCTACACCACGATTACAACAAATAGGTCTACCGTCTGCGTTCATTCCAGGGCATAGTTCGCCCTCCCCTTTGCATACGCATTCACCAGCCTCATCCACTTCCATATTTTCACCTTCGCTGCATTTATTACAGTGGTCACTTCCTACTACAGAAGTATATTCTGATAAACACTCGAAGCATCCGCATAAGACACTTCCTTTTTTCTTTCCGTTACAGTCTTTGCCTACACTATTTATTTGGTAATTACCATCATTATTTGTAATAGGATCACCATTATTGTCTTCCTCTAATCGTAAACATACTGAGTCAACAGGACATTCTTTATCTATTTCAGGTGTGTCACCCTTTACAGCTTTACTGCAAATTTTCCCTGTAGTGGTGCTTACCCCTGTTAATATTGCCCCTGTTAGGGGTGTATGGGCATTAGTAAAAAATTGTACATAGGAAATACTGACAATTAAAATTCCAAACAGTAGAGCAGCTGTTCTTTTGCGCGATAAAAATAATTGCAGTGATCCCATTTAGCCTATCGTACAGTAAGAAATGCAACTCTAAAAACTACGACACATGATCTAGGCACTATCATCAATCAGTTTTTTTACAGGCGTTTCTTTCGTCTCATCCATGCAAGTCCACTTGCAGCACCTGCACCGATCACTGCAACTGCTGCAGGGCCGGTGTCACCAATTGGTTGTTGAGACTGAATAAGAGGCTGCAGTTGTGCATACGGTAACTGATACGGCACTGGTTGCTGTGTTGGATACTGAGGGAACTGGAACTGTTGTGGTTGCTGCGTAGCAGTTGCAAGGACTTGTGCAGATGGTTCTACAATGTCTGCAGCTATTTGTGTTTTCGGCTCTTCAACTATTTCTTCCGGAACCTCTACTCTGCAGTAACGGTCGCATCCGTCTGAGTCTTTTCTGTTGTTGTCATCACATGTTTCAGAGCTATCTTGCACACCATCTCCACAACGAGGAAGGCTACAGTCTGGCCGACAGACGTCTGGAGCATTTGCATTAAGCACTCCACTGTCACATGCTTCTCCTGCAGTCTGCTTTCCATCTCCACAAGAGTGGGTAACGAGTTGGCAATCTTCGCACTGGTATGGAAGGGTGACGTCGTGCAGTGCATCTTCACACTGTTCACCAAGAAGTTTTTGAATAACTCCATCACCACAGATACCGATTTCGAGAAGGCACGTACTACTACATCCGTCGTTATCACGACGATTAGAGTTATCACATTCTTCAGGTTCTTCTAATGTCCCATTCCCACAAACAGATGCTGCAGCAACAAGGGTAATAGTATCTTCAACGGTACAACTAGCACTGCATCCATCATCGCTTGCTCTGTTTCCATCATCACATTCTTCGGTACGTTCTACTGTGCCATTTCCGCACCCCCCAGTGCCATCAAAACTATCGTTGCTACTAGATGCTGCAGATGAAACAGTCGCGATACTACTAACTTCTGATAAAGAAGATTCACTAGATGCAACTGCGACAATGAGTGAAGACGTTGATGATGTATCTGAAGAAGATTCAGAGCTCGACTCCTCTGATGACGATTCAGCACTTGAACTAGAAGATGAGAAGATGTCAGAGATAACTGAATATTGACTAGAAATAGAACTAGAAGATACATCACTACTTTCTACAGAGGATTCCTCTGATGACGATTCAGCACTTGAACTAGAAGATGAGAAGATGTCAGAGATAACTGAATATTGACTAGAAATAGAAATAGAAGATACATCACTACTTTCTACAGAGGATTCCTCTGATGACGATTCAGCACTACTAACAGTGCTCGATTCTGCAGAAGAGACAGAACTAGATTCCGCAGAGGAGACGGAGCTTGATTCTTCACTAGAGCTTTCCGAGCTAGACTCAGAACTCGATGACGATGAACATTCACAGTCGTACACAACATCGTCTTTGACGACACATGCATTATCCGTGCATTCATATTCAGTGCAGAACTCTTTGCAGTCCTCAACTGCACCACATGCACTACAGCTCTTTTCGCCGCAGTCTGATGCTGTTTCACACTCAGGTTCAATGCAGACCCAGCTATCTGGTGGGGCAACGGTGCAGATTTCATCTGGTGTACAGCAGTCCGTATGAACAGGAATGCCTTCACCACATTTTTCTGTACCTGTTGGACATTCATGTATTGGCGCAGGACACGACGGTATGGTGTATTTACATGCGGTAGTTCCTGGTGAAGTTGAGCAATCTATTGCACAGGAATATTCATCTTCACCATTTTCACAGATGTAGTTACTGTTACAGCCTTTGTCAGAACAATGGCAAGTACATTTGTCGTTCCCTGTTTTTCCTTTTGCAAACTCGCAGTGTGAGTAGCCATTTTTACCCTGCAAAGAGCAGTCTGCAATGCACTCATCCATAAATGATGCAGTTTCAGCTCGTGGTATCGTTGCAGTACGAATACCACCACTGTATTCAAGGTCGATCTTTGAGCAGGCGCACAAGCATCCATCTCCAGAGCAGAATGCAGTTGAATCACAGTATTGATTTGGACCAAGTCCTTGGTCGCTACTACACCTCTCCATGCAGGATTCCACATACGCAACAGCGCCAGCGCCGTCGGATATACCACCATCTTTTACATTGCAGTGTTCTGGCATGCATCGACATGAATTGCCGTAGTTTGTGTCTATACCTCTGCACTCAATACCGAGGTCCAGATCGGTTCTCCAGGGTATACATTCTCCACCACATTGACTATTTTCTTCGCACGTTACCTCTTCACATGCGCAGTAGTCGCTATTGTGACTATTACACCCTCTGCTTGGATCATCTCGTGCTAAGTATTTTCCTTCTACAAGGTACACTGGAATACCAGTTTCAAAGTAATGCGCAATAGTGTTGGTACCACGTTCAACGATCCTATGACAGGATTCATCTGCAGCACATGTTGCCCTTCCTCCTTCAGCATCACGATGGCAATTTCGAAGAGTTGATACTTGCCCTCTAAGTTTCCAGTATTCAATAGTGGACGGGTTTGTGTACAGTACTGCCATGCCCAAAAGACCCAGCAGTCCAACGACTGCTCTTTTGCGTCCAAAAAAAGAATACAAGAATGGCATTTAATCCATCTTACAGTGTTTATGCAAAGCGTAAATCTACGACACATGATCTGCGCAGTCTCATCAATAAGCTTTTTAGAGGGATGGTTTCTGTGCATTCCACTCTGTTGATTTTTCGTATGCATCGGCTATGCGAAGTACCACCTCTTCACCCCACTGCGGGCCCATCACTTGAAGTCCTAGTGGGAGGTTTTCTTTTGTGAAACCACACGGGACAGAGAGCGCAGGAATTCCTGCCATTACTTGTGGGTCTAAGAAGATATCTTCTAAGTACATGGCAACAGGATCGCCATCATGTGCACCAATACTAAATGCAGCAGTAGGAGTCACTGGAGCGATAAGTGCATCAACAGTTTTGTAGACGTCTTCAAAATCTTTTTGAATAAGCGTTCGTACTTTAAGTGCTTGGCGGTAGTACGCGTCGTAGTAACCGGCAGAGAGCGCATATGTTCCAATCATAATGCGACGTTTTACTTCGTCACCAAAACCTTCCGACCGAGCCTGATGGTAATATTCAACAAGATTTGTAGTGACCTGCCCCGCGGAGCCTTGGCGGAGTGGGGTGTGCCCGTATCGAATACCGTCGTACCTGGACATATTCGAACTAACTTCTGATGGACAGATAACGTAGTACGCAGGAGTGGCATACTGAGTGTATGGCATAGAGACATCGACAATCTCTGCACCCAAACTCTTCAGCACCTCGCAACTATCCATAATAGACTGCCTAACTTCTTCATTCATGTCGTCACTAAAGTATTCTTTTGGCAGTCCGATCTTGAGGCCTTTAACGTCTCCAGTAAGGGCTGTACTGTAATTCGGAACAGCAGTGTCTCCTGTTGTTGCGTCCATGCTATCAATACCAGAGATTGCTTCTAGAACAAGTGCAGTGTCTTCTACAGTTTTGCAGAGTGGGCCAATAACATCCAGGCTACTCGCCATGCTCATGACTCCGTATCGACTCGTGCGGCCGTAGGTAGGACGAATGCCAGTCACTCCACAGTAGGCTGCAGGTTGGCGGATGGATCCTCCAGTATCTGTTCCAAGTGCAAACAAACATTCATCAGCAGCAACCGCTGCTGCACTTCCACCAGAACTTCCACCAGCAACTTTTTCGGTATCCCACGGATTCTTCGTAACCCCGTAACAAGAAGTTTCTGTACTCGCACCTTGTGTGAATTCGTCAGTGTTTACTTTCCCTATAGAAATAGCACCGACTGCTTTTAGTCGAGCAGTTGTTGTGGAGTCAAAAGGAGGAGTGTAGTTTTTTTCGCGCAGCATATTACTACACGCTGTAGTCGGCACGCCCTCTTCGCAGTACACATCTTTCGTCAGATAGGGGATACCAGAAAGTGCATTATCAAATGCTCCAGCATCATCTATCTTTTTGGCTTCCTCTAGGGCTCTATCAAAATTTTTGTAGACAACTGCATTGATAGTTCCATCAACTTTTTCAATACGATCGATACATGCCTGTGTCAGTTCTGCAGAAGTAATTTCTTTTGCCTTGAGCTTCGTGGAAGCCTGCGCAATGGTGAGCTCTGAAAGACTACCCATGTGCGGAAGGTGTTTGAATTTGATTATCAATAATAGGAAGACCACTACAGTCGAGTAGGTCTTTTGGTTCTATGCCTTCCGTCGTAATAATGTCCTCGCGGAATCTATCTGTAATCCCTGTTGGCTGCGGCGTTGGCTCGACTCCTTTTGTGTCGACTTCTTTCAGCGTGTCGATAAAACCAAGAATGGCACTCATCTCTGTTGCAAAGGTATCGAGTTGGCTTTCTTCTATATTGAGCCTACAGAGCTTTGCGATATGCCGAACGTCGTCAGAAGTTAGGGAAGTCATTGGTGGTAGCTTATCCTAGTCCGTAACAAGTATTAAGGGGAAAGGGGTAAGTATTAAGGGTTTTTTATGTAATACTGTGCTGTATGAAATTGAGTCGACTCAGTGGCCGTAAGGTAAACGATTCCCTTCGTCGTAAGGGAAACGTCTGGAAAGGGAAAACCATGACTATTCGGTGGTTACCAGTTGCACCACGAAACCCAAATATAGACCCAGAAAGCCCAGGTCTCTACACCGGCACTGCAGCATCCATTAAACTGCATAAGTCTGCGGTAAAGAGGAACCGTATGCGTAGGCGTTGTAGGGAAGCATTGCGTATACATATAAAAGATATGACAAAACTTCCAACCATGCAGTTGTTGATTACTCCTAAAATCGCTAGTCTGACTTGCGATTATCAAGAAATCAAAAACGATATTGAAACATTCTTAACCTCTACATTATGAGCCCAGCAAAACGCCGATCATCCGTCTTTCAGTTTTTATTAATCTTTATTCTTGTATACCTAATCACGCAGTCTACGTTTAAGTATTTCTTCCCAGAAGAATATGGAGAAGTGCAGGTAGCAACAGGAGTGACGATCGAGGCACAGGATAAAACAGTAAAAGGACAGCATCATCCATTGCTTGTTATAAAAAATAAATCAGAGAAAGATCTTTTACTTGATGACCGTTGCCCATTACCACCGGTGGATGTCTGGAAGATCAATGAGGGGGAGGCTCCACTGCAGCTCTTTACAGAAGAAACAGCACTGCCATGTACAGCATTAACAGTTATAAAGGCTGGTGAGTCTCAAGTTGTAGACTTGGCTCCTTGGAAGTATTCGTTGTTTGATGAATATGGAACCTACGAAGTAGAGCTTCCAGTATCTGAAGGAGTTGTCGCTGGAACTAGCCAATATCGCGAAGGTGTTGTTGCACGTTTTTCGATATATGAAGTTGGAACAGCGACACAGCTCTTCCGTACATTTATAACAAAGCCTCTCCTTAACTTTTTGATTTTAATTGCATCATATTTACCTGGGTACAACCTCGGACTTGCGATCATCATTATTACAATCATTATAAAACTGATCCTCTTTATTCCGACACAGCATGCAATGGAAGGACAGAAAAAGATGCAGGACATGCAGCCAAAAATGGATGAGCTAAAGAAGAAGCACAAAGAGGATCCAAAGAAGCTACAAGAGGCAACAATGCGGCTCTGGAAAGAGAATAAAGTGAACCCTATGCAGTCGTGCTTGCCGATGCTTATTCAGTTCCCAATTCTGATCGGCCTCTTCTTTACTATCAGAGACGGTTCTATCTTGGCACTGTCAGAACACTTGTTATACGGACCATACCAAGACCTTCCATGGACCTTTGGTACCAACTTCTTAGGCATAGATTTAAACACGCCAAACATTTACATCTTCCCACCAATGCTTATGGTGATGCAGTTCATCCAGATGAAGATGAGCTTTGCGATCTCTAAAAAGAAAGAGGAGAAGAGTGGAAAGACAAAGAAGAAGGATGACAATGCTCCAATGTCTCAGCAAGAAATGCAGCAGAAAATGATGATGTACGGACTACCACTTATGATTGGTTTCTTCGCACTACAATTTCCATCTGCAGTATCGCTGTATTGGGGAATCTCTACGTTGTTCGCCATTGGGCAGCAGCTTGTGGTGAATAGAAAGGTGCTCTAAATTTTCTTTTTGCAGAGCACAAAGATGAGCGTACAATCTGCGCTAATGACACAACTACCATTTGAAGCTCCAACCCCTGATGAACTTGCAACTGTTGTTGCAAGACATGAGATCACTTCTCTTAAGTCTCCAAGCTATACCGCTGCTGTAGACGACCTTATTAGTGATGAACAGGGAGATGGATATCGGCAGAGAATTATGAAGGCACTCTATGTTTATGTACGCGACGAAGTGACAGCAGATTCTTCTGAGGAAGAGGTTGCTGCACCACAGAAAGTGATGGCGTAGTTCCTTTGTTAATTGGTTATTCTTTTGTGACTTTTCCGATGAAAAGTAACTTTGTATTTCTCTTGTCCCTTTTTCCTTGATGAAAAAGAGACGAAAAAATCACCCTTCGACTTTGACTCAGGGTAAAAGGCAGACTGCCGACCTCACCCTCCGCCCTCTCCTCTCTTGAGGAGAGGGAACTGTTTGTTTACATGCAAAAAATACATCTCCCTTCTCCTTCCCAAAGGAGAAGGGCCGGGGATGAGGTCGGAAAAGTGACAAAAGAAAGCGAAGCCTACGTAGTCGAAGCTGTATAAATACTAGCAATAGCACTATCAAGTGCACCGCTAAACTCTTGCTCACTCTGTCCGGCACGGAGGTCTTGTACAAGGGCTCGTGAGAAGCTCGCAGTCATCCCGCTATTCTGTGTAAGCTTTGCATTAGCATCCTCGCGGCTGTATCCACCGGACAATGCAACGATGCGCAACACACGTGGATGTGAAATCAGGCTACTGTAGTGGTTTGGGTTTTCTGGAAGTGTGAGCTTGAGCATTACTTGCCTGTCCTCTGGTAGTGCGTCGAGGCTCTTTGTAAGTTCGGCTAGAAGTAACTCTTCACACTCTGCTTTGTCAGTAGATTTGATGTTTACTTCTGGTTCGAGGATCGGCATGAGGCCTGCATCGATGATGATGTTACCAACCTGGAATTGTTGTGTAACAATTTCTGCAACTCCTCCTGCATTTGCACTCTGAATAACAGATCGCATTTTTGTTCCAAAAATACCGTGAGTGTTAGCACTTGCAAGTCTTTCTGTAAGACCTGAAAGAGGCTTCATAAGTTGTACGCCGTTCACCTCGTCTTGTAGTCCTTCATCAACTTTTAGGAACGGTACAATGTTCTTCTTTTCGCTTAGGTACTGTGCAGTTGGCATGCCATCTACCTCGCTATTCATAGTACGCTCAAAGAGGATTGCACCAGATACTCTTTCATCAAATTTTTGATCAACCATGATGCGTGTGCGCATGTCATGGATCAGACCAAACATCTTTTCAACGTCGTCTCCCCATGCACTTTCATCAAGACCGTAAGCAGCAAGTGCCTTTGGACTACTTCCTCCACTCTGGTCGAGTGCTGCTATAAAACCAGGTCCTGAAATTCGAGCGAGTGCAGTAGAAGTATCCATAAGAAAGTGTGTGATGAAATATGGGCGCAGGTTACCGCTTTAGCCCTTTTCGTGCAATAATATGCATTAAAATGGCATTGATTAGCCAAAAAAAAGGAGTATAGTATTTTTATCCTTTGGACCATAGCAAGGTGGCTATGGCAGGGATATGTTTATTCTCATCAAGGAGGAATACGATGCGTCAGAAATCTCAGAATCTGCAAAAATTGTCCGCACTCATGCTCATGCTTCAAATGAGCTCATCACCTAAAAAGAAGGATGAAGAGTTTGAACATCAGTTTGTAGAGATGATCATTCATCAGCATCAGGAAAAAAATCAGGGGGGAATTCTCCCTGAACCACTTCGCTTTAGTGCTAACTAAGGCACAACGCTCTAAGCGCTGCTTCCTAGCGCTTAGAGTCTTTTTGTATTGTAATACTATATATTTCCCCTATAGTGCTGCCGCATGGCCGATCTTTCACACTGAATCGAGTCACAGAGAGGAGACAGACTGCCTCTTCCCTGCCAGACTCAAGCACATTTCTATTTGTATGTAATACAGAGGTGCAATCCTGGTGCAATACTCTTAAAAAGAGGAGGTACGCTTATGTTGGTTCTATCTCGTCATCGGGGTGAGTCGATCACCATTGGTGATGATGGCATTGTCATCACAATCGTCGAAATCCGTGGTGACAAAGTAAGGCTGGGGATTGTTGCCCCAAAAGAAGTTCCTGTCCATCGACTGGAAGTGTACGACAAAATCCAGAAAGAGAGGGAAGATCCGGCTTCTAAAGAGAAGCCCGATTAAAACTCTTCGCTGGACAATCGGTGAAAAAAAATTCCATGCACAACTCTAGCCCTTCGGAAATTCGAAGGGCTATTTTTTAATACCCTTTTGTTCCATTCCGCTTTACACTTTATGTATACTTCGATTCCCTCAGTACAAGTGTCTTTACACCTCTATAACTCACTCACAAAAAAAGAAGAACAGTTCGTTCCTATAAAGGAGGGGGAAGTAAAGATGTATACCTGTGGCCCAACTGTCTATGGAAGGCCTCATATCGGCAATTACAGCTCTTTCCTGCTTGCAGACCTGCTTAGGCGTTGGTTGGAGGTTTCAGGACACACAGTCACCCACGTGAAGAATATAACGGATGTGGGGCACCTAACAGGCGACACCGCTGCTGATGCAGACGGTGATGACAAGATAGAAAAGCAAGCGCAGAAAGAAAAAGTTGATCCACTCGACATCGCACGAAAGTATGCAGAGCAATATTTGGCCGACGAAAAGACACTTAACTTTCGGGAACCAGAACACCGGCCGTTGGCGTCCGAAACTATTCCAGAAATGATCACGATGATCGAGACACTTATCGAAAAAAAACATGCGTACGTTACCGACGACGGAGTGTACTTCGACGTCACTTCTTTTTCAGATTATGGGAAGTTGTCAGGCAACACATTAGACAATTTATCTGCCGGATCTCGCATCGATATAAATGAAAAAAAGAAGCACCCAGCAGACTTCGCATTATGGAAAAAATGTGTGGGCGCAAACGAGCATCATATTCTCCGATGGGAGAGTCCGTGGGGGGAAGGTTTTCCGGGCTGGCACGTCGAGTGCAGCTGCATGAGTGACAAGTTTTTAGGGTCACCATTCGATATTCACACTGGAGGAGAGGATCTCATCTTCCCACACCACGAATGTGAAGTTGCTCAGTCACAGTGTTCTGGCTCTGGTAAGCCACATGTGAACTACTGGGTGCACAAGAGGTTCATCGACATGGGAGACAACAAGATGTCAAAGAGCCTTGGCAATGTGTTAACTTTACCAGATATAGAAAACATGGGTTTCAGTCCCCTCGACCTCAGGTACTATCTCCTTTCAGTGCACTACCGCACGAACTTAAAGTTCACACAGAAGGGACTGGAAGACGGTCATAAGGCACGCAGAAAGATTATGGAATGGATGGCAGAAGTAGATGCATCAGGCAGTGCAGAAGAGAATACAGATGCACAGGACGAGTTCGCAACGGCTATGAATAGTGACTTAAATACACCAGCAGCACTCGCCACAGTATTCGATCTCATGTCCTCTTCCAGAAACGAAGGAAAACTCGGTGCATGTAAGGCATTTGTAGAGACAGTAAGAGCGACCTTTGGATGCTTTGATTCTGAGGAGAAGGAAGACATTCCACAGGATGTTTTGGACCTTGCACAGAAAAGAGAGGAAGCCCGTCAGAACAAGGATTTCGAGGCATCAGACAGCATTAGAGACCAGATTCTAACGCTTGGATATGAGGTAAAAGACACCTCTGAGGGGCAGAAAATCATCAAATTGTAAGGTTTAGTATACTCTGTGTTGGCTTTGCTTAGCCAAAAAGGGTGAAAAAGACAATAAAAATGGATTTTGGCAACCCCTATTTTAGGCCAAAAACAGGGAAATATTACCCCCTGAAGTGCCAAATACTGAATCAAAAATCCTAAATGGAGCCAGAATTTGTACTCTAACAGCGATAAAAACCCTAAAGGTGGGGTGTAACAGATGGAGGAAAGGGGCGTTTGTATACATGCACGGATCAGTGCGCTACACCTTGCTTTATTGCTAAAGGAACGCTTAAATACTGCTGATCCGCCTCTATGAATCCATAGAGATTGATCCGTGTACACGCTCCTTTACCTACCGGCACCTTGCCTTTACCTCAAACATTGTTTGCATTCGCTACGAAAGTACGTATGTGACATGTCTGGTATGACAAGTTTTTCACACGCAGTACCTTCCTTATATATACATATAGGCTTTGTACTTTCATGCGTCGTGTTTCTGTATTTCATTTTTGCATCCACGCTTTCTGATTATCTCGTGTAACCTCTTTATATATAAGGAGAAGGCTGCCGCCACGGTAACCACTCTCACTAGAGCTGAGGAAAGTTGCAGAGTATGAATACCACTCTTGATTTCAAACGTTCGCTTAGGCGAACAGATATTATTTTTGTTTTTAATTATTTTTTACCAATTCGTTTTTATGGACTTCTCTCTTAAATTTAAGAAAGTCCTCGCTGGCGCATCGGTAGCTGCATTGTCACTTACGCAAGTAGGTACAGTACTAGCTGCTTACAATGATGTTCCAGCAGGCGTGTGGTACGGGGATGCTGTTAACGCTTTCGTTGACGCAGGCTACCTCGATGCTACACAAGCGCGTTTCCGCGGTGGCGAACCAGCTAACCGTGCTGAATTCGTTAAGTTGGTTGTAGAGCTGAACGGTGGAATTCTTTCCACTCCACCAGCTGTTGCAAGCTTCGATGACGTTTCTACAAGCGCGTGGTACTATGGTTACTTCGAAGAGTCCGGCAAAGAAGGCTGGGTTCGAGGAGATGGTGATTGCTACGGCAGCCATCCATGTTACGCACGTCCTAGCGCAAGCATTAATCGCGCAGAGGCTGCAGCTCTTATCACTCGTGCATTCGGACTTGCTTCGACTGGCGATGCTTCACAGTTCGTTGATAATCCAAGCGGACAGTGGTACACCAATGTCATTCAGACAGCGGCTGATCACTGTGTCCTTCAGGGTGATGACTCAACAGGCCGTGTTCGTCCAGGCGACAACATGAACCGAGCTGAGATGACTGTAATGCTTTACCGTGTTGACCAGGGTCTCTCTTACGGAGTTGATTGTGGAACAAGCGGTGTAAGCGGTGACCCTGTCGTAACAGATGCAATTGCTACAGATTCAACGACTATTGAAGTTGAGTTCTCAGCAACTTTGGATCAGTCAACTGCAGAAGACACTAGCAACTACAGTGTTTCTGGAGGAAATGACCCAGTTGTTACTTCAGCTAACCTACTTGGTACAAGCACTGTTGAACTTACTCTTGGTAGTTCACAGGAGGCTGGTGCAAGTTACACTCTTACAGTTTCTGACCTTATGACTGCTAACGGTTCTGTTTTCTCAGATAGCGTTTCATTCTCAGGTTACACAGCATTCGTAGCTGGTGACGGAACACTAGAGATTTCTCTAGCTGCTTCAAATCCAGTTGGCGACACTGTTCCTAAAGGAGCAGTAGGTGTTGTTATGCTTTCTGTTGACTTTACAGCTTCATGTGAAGACAGCGTTGCTGTCGAAAACCTAACAATCCTTCACGAAGGATTCGGTAGTGAGACCGACATTGACGGTATCTACGCTGCTGTAAACGGCGCACGCGTAACACGTAAGCGTACAATCGATTCAGAGGATCAGACTTCTGACCTCCGTTTCTCATCTCCATTGATCCTTGATCCATGTGAGACAGTGAGCGTTGATATTGTTGGAGACTTCAATACAACAGCAACTACAGCTGCAGAGCACAACCTTGTTGTTGAGCTTCCTTCAGATGTATTCGGAAATGCTAAGGCAGTTTCTGGAAACTTCCCACTTCGTGGTGATACATTCCGTATCGCAGCGGTTACGAGTGGAACAGTTAGCGTTACATACCGAACCGTTTCTCCTGATGAAGTAGAAGTTGGTGACGTAGGAATCGTTATCGGTAAGTTCGAAGTGTCTGTTAACTCTACTGAGGACCAGACATTCTACTCTATGACTTTGGAGCAGAACAGTTCTGCTTCTGATGGTGACTTCGTAAACATTGCTGTTCGCCGAACAGACGGTACAATCCTCACAAACACTGTTTCACAGACTGTTGGTGACTTCGTTACTGTTGTTTTCGACCCACCATTCACTGTTCTTGAAGGTGACAAGATCACACTTGAAATCATTGCTGACGTTGTTGGTGGTGCTGGAGATGCGATCATCGTTCACTTTGAAGAAACATCTGACCTCTTTGCGGTTGGTTCACTTTACGGTTACGGAGTAAATGGACAATTGTACGGATCACAAATTTCTCTCTCTACAGAAACAGCTACACTTCCAGACACAGTAAACATCGACGCTGGTGAATTCACTATCGGTATCGACGGTCCTGCTCAGGAAGAGTACACACGTGATGACAATGATGCAGTTCTTGCAAACATCACATTCCAAACTGGTGGTGAAGATATCGATGTTAAAGATTTCTTCATAGCTGTTCAGGGTACAACTTCAACTGGAGGTACTCTTTCAGATAACACTCTTAACACTGACGCGGATACAATCCTTGAAGTTCTTGAGGATGTTGAAATCCGTAACAAAGCTACTGGTCGTACTATCGACGGTGTACGTCTAACAGGATCAAGTGATTCTGGAGACACTACTGGTGTTGGTACATTCCAGATCTACCGCTTCGATGACTTCATCGTTCGTGGTGACGAGACTTGGGAGTTCCGTGTCGACTTCATCGACAATGGTTCTGCTAAGCACCCTCAAAACGGAGATAAGTTCCGTATCCACGTTTGTGGAGAGCCAACTCACATCCTTTCTGCTGGAAGTCTTACTTCTAACACAACTGGTTGTGACTTTAACACTCTTCTAACAAGTGCTTCTACAAGCTACCAAATGCAAGTAGAAGGTCTCTCTACTGGAGATAAGGTTGGTGATGTTCGTCCACGAGGAAACATCGCTGGTAACTTCCACAAGATCGCTACTGCTACCCTTACAATTGCTGTAAAGGAAATCGGTACTGGTGATACTGCGGTTGAAAATGCTAAGGATGTTAACCTATTTAGGTACGAAGCTCGTGCTGGTGAAGCAGAAGATATTCTCTTCACTAAGGCTATCTTCGAATCAGGATCAGGATCACTCAACAACGGTCAGAACTACGCTCTATGGGTAGATACTGACGGTGACGGTTCTGTTGATACAATCCTTGAAGACGGTGTTGCGACACAGTCATCACAGGTATCATTCACAGACCTAGCAGGTGGAGGATATGTCATTCCAGCTGAGGAGACAGTTGTCTTCGAGGTTCACTCTGACATTTCATCTAGCCTAACAAACAATGACCTACAGATTCGATTTGACACTGGTTCAACAGTGACATACATCGAAGCTGAAGAGCTCGACGACGGTTCAAACTTGTCTAACATTAAGACAGACGGAACATGTCTAGACTCATTAGGAGTTGCAGCAACGTCATGTGACATTATCACAACAACTGCATTCTCACAGCTATTCTCTCTTATCGGACAAGGAGACTTGTTCGTAACGAAGGACAGCTCACCATTGCGTTCACGCCAACTACTTGGTGGAACACTTGGAGAAGCTATCCTACGTCTAGAGCTTCACGCTGAAAACGAGCCAATCGATGTTACTGACATCCAGTTCACATCTTCTGGTTCATCAGCAAATTCTATCGATCGTCTTGAACTTTACCGAGATGGTGAGTCAACAAAGTTCGCAGAAGCTACAAAGGGAGGATGTGGATCAGACGCTAAACTTGACCACAACCCATCTGTTTCTACTGACCAAGTTGGTTCAGGAACTGTTACTACTTTCTGTGTAAACATGGAAAACGAACAGTTGGTTGTACCAGACGGTGCAGATCTTGACGTTATTGTTCGTCCACGTATGAAGACTGACCAACAAGGAGGAGTTACTAATCAGATTATCTCTCTCTTCATTGGTTCAGGTTCAGCGACATACGACAACATTGTTGTACAGGCTCGTGGTTCAGAATCATCTAATGACCTCACAATGAGTGATGAAGATGGTTCAACAGAAGGAGAAGTATTCGTTGGTGCAGAAACTGCAACTTCAAACTCTAACAAGAATGCATTCATCTCTGGAAGCAAGAACCTTTCTGTCCTTTCTAAGATCACATCTATCACGAATGCTAATCCAGATGCTAACGGAACAGCTGTTCCAACTGGTATCTCTGCGATTGGTCAATTCAAGGTTGCCGCTGCTGCTCACAATAACAGCAAAAACGGTGATAACGATGTTGTTCTTTCAGGTATCGTCTTCAATGTTAACGCAACCAACGTTTCTGTTGCTGCTAACACATTCAAGCTTTACAACAAGGCAGACCAGACTAAGAAAGTAACTTGTGACGACATGGACCTCGGTGGTACATCAGTTACAGGAGTAGCTTCAGGAACTTTGCTTGTTCAGTGTATCGGCCTTGCTGCTGATGCAATGGATAGCGAAATCGATGAAGGTACTGATTCTACTTTCGTTCTTGAAGCAGATATCACTAATCCAAATAACCAAGCGGCTAACGGAGGTGTATCTGTTCTTCAGGTTTCAATCAGTAACTTCGACGATATCGGACGAACACCGTTCGGTTCACAAGGAGCTGCTGCTAATCGATCACACCTTCAGTGGTTCGATTCTGACCAAGATAGCGGATACGCTACTAACGGATCAAACACTGCTGCAAGTGATGCAATATTCAACTGGGTCGAATACCCAGAGACATCTATCAAGTCTACTAGTTACAATAGCTAATAGACCGACTAGGTATCTCTCCTAATTTAAAACTAGGACTAAAAACCCCTTCCGGGAAACCGGGAGGGGTTTTTTAGTATGTCAGAATCTTTCTCTTGTCACTTTTCCGATGAAAAGTAACCAAAAATCTTAGCCACTGATATGAACGAAGAAATACAGGGAGAACGTACCGTGCGCTCCTCGACTAAGCTTGCTGCGGCAACTTAGCTCTTCGTCACTAAGAAGAAGTGCAGCGGTGTGATCTTCGTCCATACTACAGTGGCTGGACGATCGTTTGGCCCGCCCGGATGAATCCGTTCGGACGGGCAGGCTGCATGTCTGAGGGCGAAGAATACGCTAAGAGTAAAAGAGGTACAGCGACGAGAACCAGTCGTCAGTCGCGACTGACGAACGCAGTGACCTGGGTGAGGAGCGTACAGGTGGTACTAGTGTTGTTGCTTCGAACGAGTTCAGTCTGCCTTGATTTTTTCGTCTCTTTTTCATCAAGGAAAAAGGGACACAAGAATAACGAAGTTACTTTTCATCTGAAAAGTTACATTACTTAAGAATCTTTCTCTTCATCTGAAGCAACCAATACACAACAGGATTCAAAATAATTACTTTTTCAGCGGGATAGTTTTTAACCTCTCCTCCAAACTTTTCTTTGAAGCTGGAAATTCCAGCCCAAGGATGCTTGTGACCAGAGCCTTCAGGTGCAATACCAAGAAGATCATATGATGTACAACCATTGCTCTTACAAAACCTCATAGACTCCCACTGGAGTAGATATGGGGCCATACTTGCCCTGTAAGCGTGGTCTGAAGCTCCATAGTAATAGATTCCATTTCCATTATAAACAACGCTTAGAACGCCTGCTATAGGTGTACTTTCCTTGTCATAGGCCATTAAGAGGAACGATCCTGGAAGATCGTTCAGGAATGACTCGTATTTCTTTTTCGAGAGATGAGTGAACCCATCACGCGCTCCAGTTTTTTCTATGAGTGCATAAAATGCATTAATGTCTTTGGACTCTTTCACGGTCACTTCTTTTTTTGTTGCAACCTTAATGTTGTACCTCCCTTTTTGTTTCATTTGCGCCAGAATATCAACTTCCGATTGTGTCAGGTCAACTATTCGAGTTGCTTCGCAATGAATATGACGAGGAGACTTTTTTCCAATTGAAACCTCCTGCATAGGGGATACAAAAAGTGCGATACATTTTTCTTTTTTAGCTACTAAAGATATTTGTTGAACAAGTGTAGAAGCATCTTTTCCAATAGGGCCACGCGGGATTTCCCATGTGCTATAACCACCAGTTGTTGTATCAATACTTACAAGGGCTGACGTATGAATCTGTCCATCATCTTTTAGTGCATAGATCCGTACTTCTTTAGAAAGAGACTCAAGATACTTTTTTCGTCCTAAGGACTGCCACAAATTTCCATCTGCATGATTTGTAATCCAAGTTTTATATGCGGCAAGATCTTTGTCCGATGTTAGTTGGCACATATTCATGTGAGTAGTATGATGAACTCTCTACTAACCAACAACTCTTATGTCCTATAGTCTTCCAGATCTTCCGTACGATAAAGCAGCACTCGAACCACACATCGATGTTCGCACAATGGACATTCATCACGATAAACATCACGCCGCATACATTGCAAAAACAAATGCAGCACTAGAAGGAACAGAATTTGCAGAGCTGCCTATTGAAGAAGTTATTATAAATCTTGATGCGCTGCCAGAAGATAAAAAAATAGCAGTACGAAACAACGGTGGAGGACATGCAAATCATAGCTTATTCTGGACAGTACTTTCCCCAGAAGGAGGAGGAGAGCCAACAGGAGATTTGGGAGCTGCAATCACCACAGCATTTGGATCTTTTGATGCATTCAAAGAGGCATTTTCAACAGCCGCAGCGACTCGCTTTGGATCTGGATGGGCATGGCTTTCTGTCGATAACGGAGAACTGAAGGTTGAAAGCACAGCAAACCAAGATAGTCCTCTGATGGAAGGTCGAACGCCGATTCTTGGGCTTGATGTCTGGGAGCATGCGTATTACCTGCATTATCAGAATAAGCGTCCAGATTACGTTTCTGCCTTCTGGAATGTCGTAAATTGGGAAGAGGTAAGCCGTCGATTCGCCGTTGCACTCTAGGTAGTAGAGAGATTTTTGTACTGAAATAGTACAAATGAAGACTACTAAACTTGTCTTTAAAGCGCTTTTATTTGACTTTAAGCCAAGATTCTTTAGAATTTAGCGGAATTTGCAGGGGTTTTCCGATTGAGTTGTGAGACCTGCACCCGTATTTCGTCTGTATTTGCCAATCTAAGCAATTATATGACGTTTCTAGCTATTTTTCCCTCCTGTTATGTCTGCAAAAAAAGAACCTGCGAAGAAAAAAGAAGCGAAGAAGCCTGCTGCAAAAAAGAAAGTAGTAGCAAAAAAAGCGGCACCTGGTGCAAAAAAGAAGGTCGCTGAAAAGAAGGCAGCACCAGCTGCAAAAAAAGTTGTTGCTAAAAAGGCAGCAGCACCTGCAAAAAAAGAAGCGAAGAAAACATCGACAAAAGCATACAAGATGGTTGTTGCTGATGGTGTTCTTCCTCAGGTTATTCCTCACGTTGTTCCATCTGCCGGAAAGGTTCCTGCGTCATGCAAGAATCTCCCTGCGCACTTGCAGCCAACGAAGGTGTCATCAAACAGATTGTTCCTCGTAGAGGATGAACAGTTGTCTCATGTAGATAGTCTTATTCAAATGCAACTAGAGAGCTACAAGTGGTTCCTTACAGATGGTCTACAAGAGCTATTGTCAGAAATCAGTCCTATTACTGACTTCTCTGGAAAGAAGCTAGAACTCCGTATCCTTGGACATGCATTCGATGCACCAAAGTACGACCCAGAAACATGTCGTCGTCGTAACCTTAGTTTCGAGGCTGTTATGAAAGGAAACGTTCAGTTGATTAACAAAGAGACAGGTGAAATTAAGGAGCAAGATGTCTTCCTTGGATCTATTCCATTGATGACAGATATTGGAACATTTATTGTTGGAGGAATTGAGCGTGTTGTTGTGCACCAATTGGTACGAAGCCCAGGAGTGTTCTTCTCAAAGATGCCTGAGTATCCAAAGCACAACGCAGCAAAAATTATTCCAAAGCGTGGTGTGTGGCTCGAAGTAGAAACAGATCGTCGTGGTGTTATCCACTGTAAGATCGATCGTAAAAGAAAGATCCCTGTCACACAGCTATTGCGTGTGTTCGGTTTCGATACTGATACAAAGATCATGAAGCTCTTCGAAGACATTACTGGAGAGAAAGATTACATCTTAAACACTCTAGAAAAAGATACAGAGCGAACAGTAGAAGATGCATACCAGAGTATCTACCGAAAGATCCGCCCAGGAGACTTGGCAACACCAGAGAACGCAAAGCAAATGGTCGACAGTATGTTCTTCGACTTCAAGCGCTACGACATGGGTGTTATTGCTCGTTACAAAATGGACCGAAGGTTCGACCTTAAGTCTGATAAGTCAGAAGAGAATCGAACATTCCAAGTAGAAGATTTCATCGCAATTGTTCGCGAGATCATCAAGCTAAATAACGGTGAAGGAACACCAGATGACATCGACCACTTGTCGAATCGTCGTATCCGATCTGTTGGTGAGCTTGTACAGAACAAGTACCGCGTAGGACTTGTACGAACAGAGCGAATTATGAAAGACCGTATGACTGTTATGGACATGGAAACAGTGACACCGATGCAGTTGATTAACTGTCGTCCGATCACCGCTGCTATGCGTGAATTCTACGCTTCATCACAGTTGTCACAGTTCATGGACCAGACAAACCCTCTTGCAGAACTTGCGCACAAGCGTCGTCTTTCTGCGATGGGTCCTGGAGGACTTTCTCGTGAGCGCGCGAGCTTCGATGTACGTGATGTACACGCATCTCACTACGGACGTATCTGTCCGATTGCGACTCCTGAAGGACCGAATATTGGTTTGGTAATGCACCTTGCAGGATTTGCGAAGGTAAATGAATATGGGTTCTTGATGACTCCGTACGAAGAGGTGAAGCACACTGTTACTCTCGATGCAGATAAATTACTTGGTCGTATTATTGATGAAAATATTAAAGATGGGCGTTCATTTATTGCAAAAGAAGGAGACGTCATCGACACAAAGGGCCTTGCAAAAAAGGTAATTGCACAACTTAAAAAAGATAAGCGAACTGCAGTACCAGTACGCGCATTCCTAAACGGAAAGACAGAGTACGTCGATGCAGAAAAAGAGCGTCACCTGACTATTGCGCAAGCGCAAACAGACTTTACAGAGCACAAAGAATTCAAGAAGACTCGAGCCGCTGTACGTAAAGCATCCGAACCTACATTCTCTCATGTACGAGAAGTAACGCACGTTGATGTGTCACCGAAGCAGATCCTTTCTGTATCAACTGCTTTGATTCCATTCCTAGAGCACGATGATAATACTCGTGCCTCGATGGGTACGAATATGCAACGACAGGCTGTGCCTATTGTATCGCCGACTGCTCCACTTGTTGGAACAGGTATGGAAGGACTCGCTGCTCGTGCATCTGGACATGCACTTCTTGCAGAAGAAGATGGAGAGGTTACATACGCAGACTCGCAAGAGATTTCTGTGGTGTACAAGAGCGGACGAAAAGAGACATACAAACTCGAATCATTCGTACGAAGTAATCAAGGAACATGTTTCCACAAGCGTCCAAGTGTTCGTAAGGGGGACAAAGTCCGCCGCGGAGATAGCTTGGCAGATGGAGCATCTGTTGATGACGGAGAGCTCGCTCTTGGTCGCAACTTGCTTGTTGCATACATGTCATGGGAAGGATACAACTACGAGGATGCGGTTATTATTTCAGACAAAGTAGCACGGCAAGGAATGTTTGACTCTATCCACATCGAGTCGTACGTTACAGACGTTCGTGATACAAAGCTTGGACCGGAAACAATGACACGCGATATTCCAAACGTTGGTGAGGCAAAGCTGAAAGACCTCGACACAGAAGGTATCGTTAGCGTTGGTGCAACGGTTCACGAAGGAGATATCTTGGTAGGTAAAATTACGCCAAAGGGTGAAACAGAACTCACTCCAGAAGAGCGACTACTTCAGGCTATCTTCGGAGACACTGCAAAGGACGTGAAAGACAGCTCACTCCGTCTCCCCGGTGGAGCAGGAGGAAAGGTGGTAGATGTTCACATCTTCGACCGAACAGAAGGAGACGAACTCCCAACTGGTGTTATGCGCCAGATCAAGGTTTTCGTTGCACAGACTCGTAAAGTACAGGTTGGTGATAAGTTCGCAGGACGTCACGGTAACAAGGGTGTTATCTCTCGTATCGTGCCTAGTGAAGACATGCCATACCTTGCAGACGGAACACCAATCGATGTTATTTTGAACCCGCTTGGAGTGACATCTCGTATGAACATCGGACAGATTCTAGAGACGCACCTTGGTTGGGCTTGTGAAAAGCTAGGAGTCAAAATGGCGACTCCAGCTCTTGATGGTATTGGTACAGATGAGATTGTTGAATACCTCAAGGAAGCAGGACTTCCAGAGTCTGGAAAAGTGCAGCTCTTCGATGGAATTTCTGGAGAAGAATTCGCTCACGAAACAACAGTTGGAATTGTATACATGATCAAACTACTTCACCTTGTTGAAGATAAGATTCACGCTCGAAGCGTTGGACCGTACTCTCTCGTTACACAGCAACCACTTGGTGGTAAGGCTCAACACGGTGGACAAAGGTTCGGAGAAATGGAGGTCTGGGCTCTTGAAGCCTACGGTGCTGCTCACACGTTGCAGGAAATGCTTACGATTAAGTCCGATGACGTCATCGGTCGAAGTAAGGCATACGAAGCGATCGTTAAGGGCGAACCAATCCGACGTCCATCTATCCCAGAGTCATTCAACGTTCTTGTAAAAGAATTGCAGGCTCTTGGACTCAAAGTAGACCTTCTGAAGTTCAAAGATGAAGTGGAAGCAGAAGAGGTTGAACTGACATCACGCATTGAAGCTGAAGACGAAGCTGACGGAAAGCCTGCTGCAGAAGTAGAAAAGATTGCAGAGCTTAACGACACAGCAGACGCTGAAAGTTCAGATGAAGTGAAGAAGGGAATCGAAGAAGGTGCAGAAGTGCAAGCTCAGGGAGTGACTCAGAAAGATGAAATGAAAGAGTCAGTTTCAGAAGAAGCACAAGAAGCAGCGTAAGAAATACAAAGTTAAAATTAAGCCTCTGATAGCCAATCGGAGGCTTTTTTTATTGTCTAATGTACAATATTCTGTACACTATAAATCATGAAATCAGTAAACAAGGTTACTCTTCTCGGCAATGTCACTCGTGACCCAGAGCTCAAAAGTACCACAACAGGTCAGTCTGTATGCACTATTTGCCTCGCGACAAACCGTCAGTGGAAAGGGGAGGATGGTGACAAGCAGAGCTTACCGGAGTATCACAATTTAGTAGCGTGGGGAGGCCAGGCAGAGTTCGCTGCGAGCCACGTCAAAAAAGGAGCACCACTCTACGTTGAGGGGTATTTAAAGACCCGAAGTTGGGACAGTCCAGAGGGAACAAAGATCTTCCGCACAGAAATTGTTGTAGAAAATATTGTTCTTCTTGGAGGGAAAGACGAAAACCCTGTAATGGAGGCTATGCATGCGAAGGAGGCTGTTGTGTAATATTTTGGCTATATAGAGCCAAATAATGAAGGTTTATTTTGAGGTATTTTGCTCAAAATTATCATCTGTAAAAATAAGTAACTATTTCCATCTGTTTTTCTTGCATTTCTTACGTGAAACCGTAGAATCCTTTAGCTTTATGCATATCACGCATACCCGCAGGAATCGTTACCCCGTAGATGGCCTTTGGCTGCTACTGGGAAAGACACCTCTATAGGTGCCTGAATAGGTCTAAAGACCACGAATTCTGCGGGTGTGTGTAAACCACCCGCTGTTTTTTTATCCGGCCCCAGGGTCCAGATAAAATGCGGATGGAGCGCCATCGGAGCAAGCAAGCATTTCCTGCCCACTTGTCTCTAGCAGTTCATTGATAGCATCGGACGTCAGTAGATAATCTAGATAATGAATGATAATGAATGACATCTACATGAACTGCAATCGAACTAAATTAAACAATTGAACCAATTTAAAAAACGATGAAGTGCATTTATGTGCCGATTAGTGAGCAATTCTTGCTTGCGAGGTGGCACGTGAACAGTACATTTCGGTACTTGTATCGAATTTGAGAAAAATGTTACTCATCGCATCAGACGGATGCCTCGACTCCGAAATCCGATGAAGGACGTGGTCAGCTGCGATATGCCTCGGTGAGCCGCTAGACAGGCGCTACCAGCCGGGGATTTCCGAATGGGGAAACCCACATAAGGTTATGCTTATGTATCCCAAATTTATTTGGGAAGGTCACTCTGTGAACTGAAACATCTAAGTAGCAGAGGAAAATAAATCAATAGAGATTCCCTTAGTAGTGGCGAGCGAAAAGGGAACAGTCCAAACCTCATTATTTTATGATGGGGGGTTGTAGGACTCCTACATGTAATTAGTTCTTCTTAGGCAAATGATCCTGGAACGGACAGCCATAGAGGGTGAGAGCCCCGTCGCCGAAAAGATGAACTATACTGGGAGATTCCTGAGTAAGGTCAGACACGTGAAATCTGGCCCGAATCTGGGTGGACCACCATCCAAGACTAAATAGTTTCGGAGATCAATAGCGGATAGTACCGTGAGGGAAAGGTGAAAAGCACCCCGGAAGGGGGATGAAATAGTTTCTGAAATCTGATGCGTTCAAAGAATGGGAGCACCCTTGTGGTGTGACCGTGTGCCTTTTGCATAATGAGCCAACGAGTTGCTCGTCTGTGGTCGGCTAAGGGATTTGACTCCCGGAGCCAGAGCGAAAGCGAGTCCGAATAGGGCGTATATGATCGCAGGTGGCAGACCCGAAACCGGGTGAGCTACCCATGGGCAGGGTGAAGGTTAGCGGAAGCTGACTGGAGGCCCGCACCCACGCATGTCACAAGATGCGGGGATGACCTGTGGGTAGGGGTGAAAAGCCTACCGAACCCGGAGATAGCTGGTTCTCCTCGAAATGCCTTTAGGGGCAGCCTCTTCGTGCACGATTGGGGGTAGAGCTACTGTTTGGATGAGGGGGTCTTCCCGACCTACCGATTCCTGATAAACTCCGAATACCAATTCTTAGACGAAGGGAGTGAGACGGTGACGGCGAATCGCCATCGTCAAAAGGGAAACAACCCAGACCATTTGCTAAGGTCCCTAAATAATACTCAGTGGAAAAGGTAGTGCGATTGCTCCGACAACCAGGAGGTTGGCTTAGAAGCAGCCATCCTTTAAAGAAAGCGTAACAGCTCACTGGTCGAGGAGTCGTGCGCCGAAAATTCAACGGGGCAAAGTATTATACCGAAGCAATGGATATGTATTTATACATATGGTAGAGGAGCGTTCCATTCAGCAGTGAAGCTGTGCTGTGAGGCATGGTGGAGCGGATGGAAGTGAGAATGTTGGCATGAGTAACTACTAGGCAGGTGAAAACCCTGCCCACCGAATTCCCAAGGTTTCCCACGCAACGGCAATCGGCGTGGGGTTAGTCGGTCCTAAGGCCAGGCCGAAAGGCGTAACCGATGGACAACAGGTCAATATTCCTGTACTTCGTAAAGATCGCCCAAGGGTATTAGTTGATAGTTTTATCAGCCTCTGAGACTTTATTGTCTTATGTTAATAGAAAAGGAAACTTTTATTCTAGGAGCGGTGGGACGGAGTGGGAAGACCAGAGCGTGTGTATTGACTGCACGTGTAACACGTTAGTTGTTGAGACTCATAGGAAAATCCGTGAGTTGAGGCGAGCGTGGATACCAATTGCTTCGCTTCGGCGGAGTTAGTCTGACTCTTTGCGCTTCCAAGAAAAGCATCGCTTCCGAGAGCTTTACGAATCCGTACCGTAAACCAACACCGGTGGGATGGTCGAGTAGACCAAGGTGAACGAGAGAACTCGCGTTAAGGAACTCGGCAAAATAGCGTCCGTAACTTCGGGATAAGGACTGACGGTGACCGCAAGGTCATCGCCCGCAGCAAAAGAGATCAGGCGACTGTTTACCAAAAACACAGGTCCATGCTGAAGTCGCAAGACGACGTATATGGGCTGATGCCTGCCCAGTGTCAGAAGGTTACGTGAGGAGGTGCAAGCTTCCGATCTAAGCCCTGATGAACGGCGGCCGTAACTATAACGGTCCTAAGGTAGCGAAATTCCTTGTCGGGTAAGTTCCGACCCGCACGAATGGTATAACGGTCTGATCACTGTCTCAACGCGAGACTCGGTGAAATTGCAGTCCCGGTGCAAATGCCGGGTAGATGATGGAAGGACGAAAAGACCCTATGAAGCTTTACTATAAGCTGGCATTGTATTTTTGACTTATATGTGCAGGATAGGTGGGAGACTTTGAAGCGGTGGCGTTAGCCACTGTGGAGTCACTGTTGAGATACCACCCTTGTATTTTGAAAATACTCACCCTCAGTGTGACACGCACGGGGGGACAGTGCTTGCCGGGTAGTTTAACTGGGGCGGTTGCCTCCTAAAATGTAACGGAGGCGTGCAATGGTCCACTAGTACCGGATGGAAATCGGTATTGTCGTATAATCGCATAAGTGGGCCTGACTGTGAGACTTACAAGTCGAGCAGGGACGAAAGTCGGTGATAGTGATCCGGTGCCCGAACACTTTAAACTGTTCAAACCACGTGGGTGGGGCATCGCTCAACGGATAAAAGTTACTCTAGGGATAACAGGCTGATCGCTCCCAAGCGCCCATAGCGACGGAGCGGTTTGGCACCTCGATGTCGGCTCATCGCATCCTGGGACTGAAGAAGGCCCCAAGGGTTTGGCTGTTCGCCAATGAAAGCGGTACGCGAGCTGGGTTCAGAACGTCGTGAGACAGTTTGGCCTCTATCCTCCATCATCATTTAGAAACGTGAAGAAAGCTGCTCCTAGTACGAGAGGACCGGAGTGGACGAACCTCTGGTGTACCTATTGTCGTGTCAACGGCAGAGTAGGATAGCTATGTTCGGCAGGGATAACCGCTGAAAGCATCTAAGTGGGAAGCCCCTTCTAAGATAACGTTTCTCCATAAGTCCGCCGGAAGATGACCGGCTAGATCGGCTACAAGTGTACGCACGGCAACGTGTTCAGCTGAGTAGTACGAACGGACGATTGAACATTTTTCTTTCCTGTTTTTATCTTCGGATAAAAATATTTGGAGTACTGTTCATGTGACATATCGCAGGCAAGACCTGCTCATTAGAATTTAATTATCTAATTACTGACGATCTCTTAGTCTTGGTGTTTCTAGCAATGGGGGTACACCTGTTCCCATCCCGAACACAGAAGTTAAGCCCATAAGCGCCGATGGTAGTGCGGCATGCGCCGTGTGAGAGTAGGCCGACGCCAAGACTAAGAGATCTGATGTAGAATATGACCACGAGGTCGTATTGAGACTTTACTGATGTTTGATGCTTGACTGTTAAAAGCATGCACCCCGAAAAATGGGACTGATTTGTTGCATATATAAAGCTGCGTATTTACTCTTCAAACATCTCTTGGATCTTCTTGAAGACCTCTGGGTTGTCTTCAAGCTGCTCCTGTAGAGGATCTTGTACAACCTTTAGTATATCCAGAACATCGTTAATACGTGTGCATTGATTTGAGTCTTCTAGACAAAGAGTTTTTACGTTTGCGAAGAGATTTGCAGCTTCAACGTACTTCTCTAGTGCGTCACGATCGAGTGCTACCTTTGCCTGAGCAAGTACAATAAATGACTCTCGGAATTTACGTACAAGTCGATCAGTCTTGTCGACAATTGGATTAATATCAGGCCGAGTGCTTGGGAGGTTAAGCTTTTGCTGCACGAGTGCAGAGGCTTGTTCTACCAATTCACGCACAGGTTCTGCCATTTGCTGTATCTCTTCTAGGGTTCGATCCCCAGTAGAGAAGTATGTCATTCCACGGTCTAGCCATGTAATAGAAGCTTCGAAGTACTGTTGTACTTCGCCATCATAGTTCCCTGATGCATACATTTTATCTATTCGACTACGTGCGATTTCTAGTGACGAAGTATTTCCTCTGTACAGTAGCTGTAGCGACACTCAGGGGCATCGCTTCGAAGCAGACATTGCATACGCAAACTTGTACGGCACTGTCAGTGGAGACACCAATGCAGATGGAACAGAGAAGGGAACCTTTAGGCCCGATGATGCTATCAACAGGGCCGAAACTGCAAAAGTTATTTACGGACGTCTAAAGCTTGAGGTTGTAGATGCACGAGAACTGTAGGTTCTTTATAGAGTCAAATTCAATTTTATCCCTAAGGGTAGAGGTATTTTTTGTATAAAAATTGTATACAATAGCAAGAGGCATAGGAAGAGAAGCTGCGATAGCGGACACTGACTGGCCTCTTTCGCTATGCCTAAAATTCGCTTTATCTCTCGGCCTTTGTATCCAGTTTGCTTCTCTGCACAGCTGCAGTTGTATACACTGCCTATATGGAAGAACGACTCCAGAAAATACTCTCGGGACAAGGAATCTGCTCTCGTAGAAAGGCAGAGGAATACATCGAGGCAGGACTTGTAAAAGTAAACGGCGAGGTCGCAACACTCGGTCAGAAGGCAGAAGAAGCAGTCGACAAAATAGAGGTAGATGGAAAGGTTCTCGCAGACCGCAAAGAGATGAAGTATTACCTAATGAACAAACCCGTTGGCTTTATCACCAGTAATGTTGATAACGATGAGCATCCAGACAGAACAGTGCGTGATCTTTTACCAAAAGAATTACAGGGAAAAATATATCCAGTTGGTCGTCTCGATAAAGAAACATCAGGACTTCTTCTTTTCACGAACGATGGAGTACTTGCATACCGCTTAACTCACCCGTCTTTTGACCATGAAAAAGAATATGAAGTGGAATCGAATGAGGAAGTAAAAGAAGGACAGCTGGAAAAAATGCGCACAGGTATGATGATCAAAGACGAGAAAACAAAGCCTGCAACTGTTGTTAAGATAACTTCTACTAAATTCACAATAGCCCTAACAGAAGGGAAAAACAGACAGATCCGTCGCATGTGCAAAAAGGTTGGTATTCCACTTATTGCACTAAAGCGTACACGCATAATGACGCTTAAGCCTCAGCTAGAAAAAGATGGATTCAGATTGCTGTCTGAAAAAGAGAAGAGTGCCTTGTTGAAGTCGGTGAACATTGAAGTGTAATTACTTTTGTGACTTTTGACCTCACCCCCAACCCCTCTCCTTCCACCCCGATCTTCTTTCCAGGAGAGGGGAGCTCTGTTTACTGTGAAACAATCGTCTGGCAGACTGCATGTCTGAGGGCGAAGAACTCACTAAGAGTAAAAGAGGTACAGCGACGAGAACCAGTTGCTGTAAGCAAACGCAGTGACCTGGGCGAGGAGCGCTTTAGTGGTGCTAGTACTATTTCTTCGAACGAGTTCTGTCTGCCTTGATTTTTTCGTCTCTTTTTTATCAAGAAAAAAGGGACAAGAAGATAGCGAAGCTACAAAGATTACCCTCCGATAGTAATCTCTATCTTTCCAAAGTTTAGAACCCAAATGTCGTCGATAAGACCAACGCCTACGTCGTCGTAGTCTTTTGAAAGCATGGCATCTCTGTGTGTTGGTGAGTTCATCCATTCATCAATAACTTGTTCAATTGTTGTTTGTCCTTTTGCAAGATTCTCGCCCAGAAATACCTTATAGCTACAGCGACATTCTTGCGCATTAATAACTCCGTATCCCGTAGCCTTTATTCGGCCCTGACTACGAATTCCATCTGGGTTTTCATGGGAGAAGAAATCTCTGGCTTTCATATCTTCTGCGTGTTTCTGTGCAGAAGTTTCTAGGTCTATTTGTGCGCTCAGTGGTGCAAGTGCCATTTTTGCACGCTCCATGTTGACCGCTTCGATCACTTGAAACTTAAGAGGGGAAGGCAATGCTTCTAGTCGCATAGCTCGACGCTGCTCCATCCGACTTTGCAGGTTCGTTGGCTTCGCTCTTGTCGGTGCAACAGAACGAACAGATGACGATGAACGTGCTCGGCTCCGTGGAGTAAATGTCCTGCGAGAGCTGTATTGCCTTGTTGTGACCGGTGTCCGTGACCGGTTTCTATTTTGCCTAAGAGCACGCAATTCCGTGATACTTTTACTGGTATCTGCATTGAGCCTGGCTGACCGCCTAGTCTCTACACGGTCTTCTAAAGATGTTGCACTAGCGTGGAGGGTTGTTTCTGCCTGAACGACAGCGAAGGTGCTGTTTATTCCTATAATTATAGCCAAAGCTGCTATGAGAACTTGCTTCATAAGACCAGAGAATTATAGAGGATTTCGGGCTCTATGGTTTAGATTTCAGGGTGAAATCTAGAGCAATAGCCAGAAATGTATGTTGCATTACCATTTATTAGTGCACAGAAGAATTTTTCTCTGCTATGCTCACACACATGAAAATAATCCCCCACGGAGCGGCCCTCGAAGTTACTGGAAGTTGCCATGAAATTCAGGTTGAGATAGATGGTGTTCTGAAAAGAATTTTACTTGATTGTGGAATGTTCCAAGGGCATAGGCAAGAGTCTGCTGTAAAAAATGCTACATTTGCTTTCGAGCCATCGGAGATCGACGCAATGATCCTTAGCCATGCACACTCAGACCATGTTGGTCGTGTTCCAGTACTTTCAAAGAAAGGGTTTAATGCAAAGATTTTTTGTACGTATGCCACGTTAGACCTTGCAGATGTAATGCTTCAAGATAGTGGGTTTATTAACGAAAAAGACGAAGAGTATTTCTGTAAGTATCTCGCAAAATCGATGATGGAGTGTGAAGGACCGTTGTATACACAGGAAGATTGCACGGAGTGTATGAAGCATTTTACCGGTCGTAATTACGATGAATGGTTTGATGTCATCCCGGGCATTAAGGCGATGTTCATAGAAGCAGGTCACATTATTGGGGCTGCGATGGTTGTTCTTGAAATTATGGAAAATGGAACGAAGAGAATGGTTGGTTTCACGGGAGACCTTGGCCGAAATATGCTGCCAATTATTAAAGATCCAGCACCTATGCCAGAGGTAGAAATTCTTATTTGCGAGAGTACGTATGGTAATCGTGCACATGAAGATATTCAGACTGCAAAGCATGCCTTAAGAGAGGTTATCATCCGCACTGCGAAGCGAGGAGGTAAGGTATTGATCCCAGCATTTTCGCTAGAGCGTACACAAGAAATTGTCTACGAACTACATGTACTGTGGGATGCAAAAGATATTCCAGCAATCCCGATTGTTATCGATTCTCCACTCGCAACAAAGGTAACAGAAGTATTCATGAAACATCCA
>Ga0257121_1000575_pt1 | contig 30792 bp, 27 predicted proteins | sample SI106_100metaG_FD_190180 | JGI IMG/M metagenome (GOLD analysis project Ga0257121, IMG submission 190180) | Marine microbial communities from Saanich Inlet, British Columbia, Canada - SI106_100 | ecosystem: Environmental > Aquatic > Marine > Inlet | place: Canada: British Columbia | collected...
AGTTTCCTCCATTGTGCAATATTCCTCACTGCTGCCTCCCGTAGGAGTCTGGTCCGTGTCTCAGTACCAGTGTGGGGGATCACCCTTTCAGGCCCCCTACCTATCGTAGTCTTGGTAAGCTTTTACCTTACCAACAAACTAATAGGACGCATACTCATCTTTAACCACCGAAGTTTTAATTATAAAAAGATGCCTTAATATAATACTATGAGGTATTAATCCAAATTTCTCTGGGCTATTCCTCAGTTAAAGGTAGATTGTATACGCGTTACTCACCCGTGCGCCACTCGTCAGCATCTAGCAAGCTAGATCTGTTACCGTTCGACTTGCATGTGTTAGGCCTGCCGCTAGCGTTCATCCTGAGCCAGGATCAAACTCTTCGTTGTAAAAAAAGTTTATAAATTGACTTTTGTTTAGGATGTAATCTAATTCTATCTTCAATATTTTTAAGAACTTTTCAATAAAAAAATGGTTTTTATACCATTTTAATAATTTCCTTCTAAAATCTATAACTTATTTATTCCAAAAGGGCTGCAAATATACATTGTTTTTGAATAAAAACAATCCTTTTGAGAAAATTGTATGACTAGTTAAGTAATTTAAAAGATCTTTTGCTCGAAAGCGGCTGCAAATATATTCTTTTTACATATTCATACCAAGAAATTATATCTTTTTTAATATAATTATTTTTTCAATAATAACCACTTAAAAATCAACATGTTAAAAACTGTATTGTTTGTTAAATATAGTAAATTAATAATAAAAATCAATATAATAAATCAAAAAGAAATAGCATAATTTTAGTCTTTAAAAATAATATATTTGTACTTATTAAAAAAAATGAAATAAAATGAAAGCAAAAGTTAGTATAATTATGGGAAGCACTTCAGATATGCCGGTTATGCAAAAAGCAGCACAATTTTTAGATAATATGGAAATTCCTTTTGAAATTAATGCATTATCAGCTCATAGAACACCAGAAATGGTAGAGGAATTTGCTGCAAATGCTCATAAAAATGGTATAAAAGTAATAATTGCTGGTGCTGGAGGAGCTGCACATCTTCCAGGAGTTGTAGCAGCCTTTACTCATATCCCAATTATAGGAGTACCATGTAGATCTTCAATATCAATTGACGGATGGGATTCAATACTTTCAATACTACAGATGCCTCCAGGAGTTCCTGTTGCAACAGTAGGTTTAGATGGCTCATTAAATGCAGGTATTCTTGCTGCTCAAATTTTATCTTTGGGAGATGATAACTTAAATCAAAGAGTTGTTAACTATAAGCAAGGATTAAAACAAAAAATAATAAAAGCTAATAATAATCTCTCTGAATTTAAATTTAAATTTAGAACCAATTAGTTATACGCATTAATCAGCATGTTATCAAAAATTCTAAATATTAGATATCCTATAATTATGGCTCCTATGTTTCTTGTCACAAATAACAAGATGATGATAGAAGCCTTAAATAATGGTATTGCAGCATGTATACCAGCTCTAAATTTTAGAACTACTAAAGATTTAGATAATGCATTAAATACAATTAGAGAAAAATCATTACCTTCTGGATTAGGAGTAAACTTAATTGCTAATAAATCTAATTTCAAATTAGAAGAACAACTACAGATATGTATTAAAAATAAAGTTAATTTTATAATAACATCTTTAGGTAACCCAAATCGAATAATAGAAGAGTGTAAGCAAAATAACATTAAAGTATTCTGTGATGTGATTGACGTAAAGCATGCAATAAAGGTAGAGGGGCTTGGTGCAGATGCATTAATCGCTGTTAATAAAAGAGCAGGTGGCCATGCTGGAAAAATGAGTGCAAAAGAACTAATAGCAAAATTAAAATTATCATGTCAAATACCTATTATTTCTGCAGGAGGAATTGGTACTAAAGAGCAGATATCACAAATACTAAATTATGGAGCAATTGGAGTATCTATCGGATCACCATTTATAGCATGCCATGAAGCAGATATATCAACTGCATACAAACAAGCATGTATTGATTACAATGCTACAGATATTGTAATGACAAACAAAATATCTGGAACTCCTTGTACAGTAATTAATACCCCTTATGTTAAAAAAGTCGGTACAAATCAAAATATTATTGAAAAGTTTTTAAGCAGAAATAAAAAAATAAGAAAATGGATAAAAAGATTTACATTTTATTGCGGAATGAAAAAAATTTCCAAATCTGCGTTTGGATCAACATATAAAACAGTATGGTGTGCTGGCCCTTCAATTCAATACACAGATAGAATAATGTTAGTAAAGGACATAATTAAGAAACTAACTACTCACAAAAATTAAATCTAAATAAAAATTAGAATATGATTTGCTAATTACTTCAGAATCATTTATAATGATAGATGATTCTGAAACAGATGCAATAACAGACAAAGCCATAGAAATCCTATAATCACATGTGATTTAACATGGCCACATGAAATAGCAAGGGCCCTTTGAAAGTAACTTTTTGAAGAATTTATATAAAGGGTTCCATTATAAGAAAATGGAGCTATTTCTCTATCCATCAATAATTTTTTGAATACTAAGAGGTTTAACAAAACTAATGCCAATATCTTTTAAGAGCACAAAATCAATATTTTTATCAGATGATTTTTTATCTCTTTCAATCCATTTAATTAAATATTTCTTTTCATACATAGAAACATCAACAGGTAAATTATACTTTTCTAATAAATTATTTACTCTAATCAATCTGTCCTCATTAAGAAATCCAAGCTTATTACTTAAGATATTAGAAAATACAATACCTAAACTAATAGCAGAACCATGAGGAATTCCATATTCTGCTTCTATAGCATGGCCAAAAGTATGACCATAATTAAGGCTTTTCCTCTTACCATTTTCATATCTATCACTACTCACAATATCAAGTTTTATCTTAATAGAATCACACAACATATTATGTAATTTATTAAAGTTAGAGTACCCAGGATTTTCTATTATTTTAAAATAATTATCAGCATTTTTTTCTAAATCATAGAATAAATCACTAGATGAAATACATGCATGCTTAATTATCTCTGCAAAGCCATTAAGATACTCTTGATGTGTTAGAGTCTTTAAAAAAGAATAATCAATAAAGACAAAATCAGGCTCATTTATTACTCCTAAAACATTTTTAATATTATTAAAATTAATCCCATTTTTCCCTCCAAAAGAAGCGTCTGTCATAGCTAATAATGTAGTGGGTACAAATCCAAAGTTAACTCCTCGCATAAAAATTGAGGCAACAAATCCTGCTACATCGCAAGTTACACCACCTCCAACACCAATAATGAAAGTCTTTCTATTAGCACCTAGTTCTATTAATTTCTTAATAATATTATTAATATAATCTATAGATTTTGTCTCTTCTCCAGAAGGGATACTGATAATGTTATGAAAATTATTAAAAAGACTTTTATATAAACCTAAAATATTTTCATCAACAAAATAAAAAACAGTGTCTTTTTTGATATTATCGACGCAATCAAAAAAGTTTACAAAACTCTTATTAATATAAATTGCAGTATTTGGATAATCTATTTTTTTCACTTAAATATAATAAAATATAATCAGACAAAATTAACTAATTCTATCACTTATAAAACTATCTTTGTAAAATGAAAAATGACAACTTCTACATGCTAGCTAAAACAATGTATGGCTTAGAAGAAATTCTCGCAAACGAGCTTAGAAATATAGGAGCTCAAAATGTTAAAACACAAAACAGAGCAGTTAGCTTCAAGGGCGATAAGGGATTTATGTATAAAGCAAATCTAAATCTAAGAACTTGTCTAAGAATTCTAAAACCAATAGCAACATTTCAGGCGCATAATGAAAAAGAATTATATAATAATATTTTAAAAATTGATTGGGAGAAACATTTAGACTTGAAAAATACATTTGCAACTCATGCTACAACACATTCAGAGGTCTTTACACATAGTCAATACGCTTCACTACTTGTTAAAGATGGTATAGCAGATTTTTTTAGAAAAAAATATGATGAACGTCCAAACGTAGATCCAAAAGACCCAGATATTACTATTAATCTTCATGTAGCTAAACATACCTGTACAGTGTCATTAGATAGCTCTGGAGAATCACTGCATAAGCGTGGATATAAATCTGATACAATAATTGCTCCTATGAATGAAGTGTTAGCTGCTGGATTAATACTTTTAAGTAATTGGAATCAAAAATCTAATTTCCATGACCCAATGTGCGGCTCAGGAACTATACTTATTGAAGCAGCTCTAATTGCTCATAATATACCAGTAAATATCTTTAGAGATAGATTTGGATTTGAAAATTGGAAAGATTTTGATATTGATTTATTTGAAAAAATAAAAGATGTTTCACTTGATAAAGAGATAGATTTTCAAGGAAAAATTACAGGTGGTGATAATTTCCAAAAAGCAATTAGAATAACTAGAAAAAATATTGAGAATGCATTAATGTTTGATAACATAAAGGTTAAAAATGAGGATTTTTTTGATACTCAAATCACTGAAGATACATTTGTTATTTTTAATCCTCCTTACGGGGAAAGGATTGAACTTGGTATTAATGAATTTTATGAAAAAGTTGGAGATTCTCTAAAGAATAATTATAAGAATTGTATAGTATGGCTTATATCTTCCGACATAGAGAACTTAAAAATGATAGGCCTGAAACCATCTAAAAAAATAGAACTAATGAATGGAAATTTAAAGTGTAGTTTTAGAGAGTTTCAAATTTACGAAGGAAGTAAAAAACAAAAATCTAATTAGATTATAATAAATCTATTTATTTAACTCTAAAGCCTCTTCAAGAGGTATTTCTTCTCCATTTAGTAAAGATAAAATAAAAGCATCGTTAAAACCAGCTAATTTCACCTTTTGAAGTTTCATAGCAGCTAAAGAATATTCATCAAAATCTTGTGAAAAATACTTATAAAAAACTCCTGAAGCTTTATTTTTCACATTACTTAACTTACTCATCATGGACAAGTCATTAGCAGATAGAATCTTAGGAAAGATACCTATTTGAACAATAAATTTAAGGTCTGACTTAGTAGATTCAAGATTAGTTTTAGTTGTAACTATCTTAGAGATTTTATTCTCTTTATTTAACTTAGTGTTTTTTATTGCTTTATTTAGAGGTATTCTCTTTCCAGCTTTGAAAGTAACAATAAATGCATCTTCAAATCCTCTAGATCTCATTTGAGCTTTATAATTAACAGCATTACTGTAATCACCAAATGATCCTGTCATATAGCGAACTAGATCATCATTTCCTTTAAAAGAAACTACATTTTCTACACCATCAAAGACTTTTTCTGATAATTTAATATTATATGCGCCAATTTGAACTCTATAAACGGTTGCATTAGAATTATTATTTTCAACAGCAACATCTTTAACAGAAACAACAGAATCAGCGGTTAATTTATCTTTAATAGTATCTTTTTCATCAACAACATCTTCAACTACTTGAGGTCTATAAACAGACAAAACACCATTCTCAATCTCTAATAATTCTAAATTATCAAAGCCTGCATTTTCTAATTCAAACTCTCTACCTAATGCATCATCAATCGTTAAATAATGACCAACAGCATAAACAACATTACCATCATCAAGAGTTATACTTTCTAAATCTTCTAAACTTAATAATTTATTAATAACTTTTGCAGGTATACCATCATTATAAACTCCAAGCTGAATTTTATACTTAACCCCTTTAAAATCATTAACATCATTATCCTTAGTATTATAAAGATTATTAAAAGCATTTGCCTTTGCAATTAAATAAGCATTAATTGTTTTAAAATCATCCCTTGAAATCTCGTTTTCATTATAATAATTTGCAAATTTTCTAGAAGCTACTTCATCTGAATTATACATGCTCTTAAATTTATCTCCCTTTAAGGTAACGCCTTTTTCATCAACAATAGCGCCAGCTAAAGAATTCTTTTCTTTATCAATATAGTCTGCAATCCCATCATTATCTGAATCTAAAGGACAACCTGTTTCATCAACTTTAATTCCAGTAGGTGTTTCTGGACAATAATCATTTATATCTAACACTAGATCCCCATCTTGATCAGCAAGATCTAATTGATCGAAATTTACTTCAGAATAATATTTTTCCTTTAAATAATCTTTTCCACTTGGTTTTGGAGTAAACAGATCGTAATGTATTGAAAAATTAAGTACAACATAGTTATCATTTAAATCATCACCAGCTTTATCAATATCTACTTGAGATAAAGTGTAATTTAACGATGCATCAAATCTTATTCTATCAGACATGTTTAGCATTAAACCAACACCTACAGGAATTACAAGGCCAGATTCCTTATCTATATATTGAGAACTAAAAGCTGGATTTAGTGTCTTAAATGTTAAACGTTGAAGTCCTAAGCCAATAAAAGGATTGATTAAGGATTTTTTATTATTATTAAAATTATAATTTAAATAAATTCCTAGAGCACTAAATTCAGAAATAAACTCACTTTGCAAAGAACCATCATCAGAATTATATTCTTTTTCAGAAAAATTTGAAGGACTTGTAAATAAAAAGGACAAATCAATATTCTTATCTAAATTTAATCTCATTCCTGCAACATAACCCATATCTCCAGATAGATAATTTGATTCTGTTCCAGCAATACCTCCTTGATAATTATAAAAATTTGTACCTAAAGTAAGTCTAGGACTTAATGGTATACTATTTGCTTCAGTATTAGGAATATGTTGAGCAAAAACAGAAACTGAACAAACTAAAAGATATATGAGAAGAATCTTTGCTAAGTAATTATTCATCTTAAATGATTTTATATTGGCGTAAAAATAGGAAAAAATTAAGAAAATACATTTTTATATCTAAAAGATAAAGTAAACTATAACTCATTCTTAAGAAAATTAGCAGTATAACTATCAGAAGAACTAACAATCTGTTCTGGCGAACCTTCACACACAATATAACCTCCTTTATCACCCCCTTCCTTTCCAAGATCTATGATATAATCAGCAACTTTTATTACATCCATATTATGCTCAATAATTAAAACCGTATTACCTTTATTGACAATTGATTCTAATACTTGAAGTAAAACTTTTACATCTTGAAAATGAAGTCCTGTTGTTGGTTCATCAAGAATATAAAAAGTGTTTCCAGTACTTCTTTTTGAAAGTTCAGAGGCTAATTTAATTCTTTGAGCTTCTCCTCCTGAGAGTGTTGTTGCAGATTGACCTAAAGTCACATATCCCAGTCCTACATCTTTCAAAGTTCTTATTTTTCTAATAATTGTTGGGATATTTTCAAAAAAATCTACAGCTTGATTAATAGTTAAATTTAATATATCAGAAATCGATTTTCCTTTAAATCTTACATCTAAAGTTTCTCTGTTATAGCGCATACCATTACAATCCTCACAATGAACTAAAACATCAGGAAGAAAATTCATCTCAATAGTTCTCTTACCAGCTCCTTTACACGCCTCACATCTTCCTCCGATTACATTAAAAGAAAATCTACCAACTTTATAGCCCCTAATCTTAGATTCCTCTAGATTAGCATATAAATCTCTTATATCAGAAAAAACTCCAGTATAAGTTGCTGGATTTGATCTTGGCGTTCTTCCTATAGGAGCTTGATTTATTTCAATAACTTTATCAATATTTTCAATACCTATAAGGTTCTCATATGCAAGAGGAATTTTTTCTGCTCTAAAAAAATAACTGTTTAAAATAGGGTATAAGGTTTCATTAATTAAAGTAGACTTACCACTACCAGAAACTCCAGTAACACAACACAATAAACCTAAAGGTATTTTAACATTAATTTCTTTAAGATTATTTCCTTTTGCAGATAATAATTGTAAAAACTTACCATTTCCTTTTCTTCGAGTCTTAGGAATAGTAATTTCTTTTCTTCCATTTAAGTAATCAGAAGTAATATGATTTACCTCTAATATCTCTTTATAAGTTCCACTGGAAACAACTTCACCACCATGAATTCCTGCATCAGGGCCCATATCAATTATGTAATCTGCATTACATATCATTTCTTTATCATGTTCAACAACAATTACAGAATTTCCGATATCTCGAAGTTTTTTTAAAGATTCGATAAGTTTTAGGTTATCTCTTTGATGTAGACCAATGCTAGGTTCATCTAATATATATAATACATTAGTAAGCTGCGTTCCTATTTGTGTTGCTAAACGTATTCTTTGAGCTTCTCCACCTGAGAGTGTTTTAGATGATCTATTAAGAGTTAAATAAGATAATCCAACATCAATTATAAACTGAACTCTAGTTAATAATTCTTTTACAATTTGTTTTGCTATTATTTTATGTTTGTGACTTAAAGAGGATTCAATAGATAATAACCAAGCCTTCAAACTCTCAATATCCATATTAACAACATCAAATATTTTCTTATTAGTTATTTTAAAATTAGAGGATTGCTTATTTAATCGACTTCCTAGGCAAGATTCACAAGTATGAGAAGACATATATCGTAAAGCCCAGCGTTCAATACTTTTAATAGAAGAACTTCTTAATTGTTCCTCAATAAAATTTACAATTCCTAAAAAATCTATCTTGTACTGCTTAGATATTCCTGCTGATTTAAATTTTACTTTTATATTATCCTTAGTTCCATAAAAAATTATATCAATAGCCTCTTTACTAATTTCTTTTATGGGAGTATTTAAAGTAAAATCATATTTTTTTCCTATGATTTCTAGCTGATCAGTTATCCATGAAGAATTTTTATTGTCTAAAGGAGCAATACCACCTTTATTAATGCTTAATAGTTTATTAGGTATTAGCTTATTGAGATCTACAGATTTAAAAACACCTAATCCATTGCATTTAGGACATGATCCTCTTGGAGAATTAAATGAAAAAGAACTTGGTTCAGGATTCTTATATGCTATTCCTGTTGTTGGACACATTAGGTTTCTACTAAAATATCTTGGGGTATTATTTTTTGATGAGACAACCATCATCACACCATCGCCAAAATTTAAAGCTAATTTAATTGATGATATTAAACGTTTATGGTTTTTATTAGTAACTTTTATCCTGTCAATGACAACTTCTATATTATGAGTTTTATATCGATCTAGTTTTAAAGAAGGAGTAATGTCAATAATTTCATCATTAACTCGTACCTTTAAATATCCCTGCTTAGCCAATTTAAAAAATAGCTCCCCATAATGTCCTTTTCTTGAACGTATAACAGGAGACAAGATAGATAGAGACTGATTCTGAAAGTCTTTTAAAAGCAAATCTAAGATCTGATTATCATTAAAACTAATCATTTTCTCATTTGTATTATATGAATACGCTACTCCAACTCTAGAGTAAAGTAAACGTAAGTAATCATATATCTCAGTGATAGTTCCAACAGTCGACCTAGGATTTTTCGATGTAGTTTTTTGTTCTATAGCAACAACAGGACTTAAGCCAGTTATCTTATCAACTTCTGGGCGCTCCATATTACCTATAAATTGTCGAGCATAGGCATTAAACGTTTCTAGATATCTCCTTTGACCTTCGGCATGAATTGTGTCAAATGCTAGTGATGATTTCCCACTACCACTTTTACCAGTTATAACAACAAGTTTATTTCTGGGAATCTTTAAATTTATATTCTGTAAATTATGTACACGAGCACCATAAATAGCTATAGAATCTTGCTGGCTTTTCATTATTTAAATCTTTCACTTTCATCAATATCATCAAAAACTAAAAGATCAAGATTTGTAGGAATATCAATATAATAAATTCTTCTTGATTTATCTGGTAGAGATGATGTCCTTAACCAAGGATTATATTTCTTTAAAGTTTTATAATTAATCTTATTATTCTTTGCAAAGAAATACAAATCATTAATTGTAGAATCTACTCTAACTTGATTTACTTGTGGAAATTTATATAAGTCACTATTTCTAAAAACAAAACCATATTTCTTAGGATTTTCCATAATCTCTTTAATAACTATAATTCTAAATACATATCTTGAAGTTTCATCATTTAAATGCAGATTAAAATAATTATTTGTTTCCTGTTTAAGCATTTTTCTTCTAGCACCATTTATACCCATATTATAAGATGCTGCTGCCATTGTCCAGCTACCAAATTCATCATAAGCTTTTTGAAGATATTCACAGGCTACTTCAGTAGATTTGACAAGATGATACCTTTCATCAATTGCATTGTTAACCTCTAAACCATACTCTTTTGCTGTTCCTTTCATAATTTGCCAGAATCCCGCAGCACCTGAGGGAGATACTTGATTTTCAAACCCGCTCTCAATTAATGCTAAATATTTAAAATCATTAGGAATATTATTCTTAGCCAGAATTTCCTCGATAATAGGAAAATATTTATTTGCTCTTTTAAAATAGAGCATAGTATTAGATTGCCAATAAATATTTTTCAACAACTCTTTATCAAGCCTTTCCCATATATCTAATGAGCTTTCTGGTACATCTTCATTTGCAAACTTTAAATTATTAGGCTTTACAATTGAATAAACTTTATATTTATTATTAAATCCTTGTTGATGAACATTATCAGATGTATTGAGATATGAAGAGAAAATAAAAAATTGAGATAAAAATATTACTGAAATAACTACTAGTAAAACTACTACTTTTCTAATCATTAAATTTAGTTTTAAAATCTTTAAAATATTGTGAATTACTATCCTTAATTGAAATAATTGGATTCTCTATTTCCCAATCAATCGATAAATCTTCATCATCCCAAGCAATACTTCCTTCTGATTCTTTATTATAAAATTCAGAACATTTATATGAAAATATTGTATTATCTTCTAATGTAATAAATCCATGTGCAAAACCTTTAGGGATAAAAAAGGATTTAAAGTTCTTTTCACTTAAAGTTACAGAATAATGCAAACCATATGTAGGAGAATTTGATCGAATATCAACTGCAACATCCAAAACAGATCCTTTAATTACTCGAACTAATTTACTTTGGGAATATGGTGGGTTTTGAAAATGTAAGCCTCGCAAAACTCCTTTAGAAGATAAAGATTGATTATCTTGAACAAAATTTTCTTCTATACCAATCTTTTTAAAACTATTTAAATTCCAACTTTCAAAAAAAAAGCCTCTATCATCTAAAAAAATTTCTGGTTCAATAACTATCAAGCCATCTATATTTGTTTTAGTAATTTTCATAAAAAAATTTAATTCCCAAATATAAAAAAATGAATATTGCTAATAACAAGAAATTTAAACAATAAATGTATTTTTGTAAACAAAATATATAATCATGAAAACACCTCAAATAATAGTAATTTGTTTGGTTATCTTAAGCTCTTCATGTACAGAAGAACCAAAATATAAAACTCCAAAAACAGATATAGAAAGATTTTCCTATTCTATTGGGGTAAATGTAGCTACATCTATGAAAGAAAAACATGATTTAAAAGAAATTGATGCCCTATCTATTGCTAAAGGTTTTGATGATGTTATTTATGACAAAAAACTTGATATTGAGCTTCTTGGAACTGATTCTATTTTAAATGACTATTTCGATAAATTATCTCAAGCAATTAAATTTGAACAAGCAGCTCAAGCGCTTAAAGAAGGAGAAGAATATATGATAGAAAATGCAAAAAAAGAAGGTGTTTTAACAACAAAGTCAGGATTGCAATATGAAGTATTAAAATCAGGTGTTAAAGGTACAAAAATCCAAGAAAACAATGTAGTTACATTTCACTATCAGGCTTCTTTAATTAATGGGGAAGTTTTTGCTAGTTCAATTGGGGAAACACCTTCCCAAATGCCAACAGTAATCTCACAATCGACAATAACTGGATTGTATGAAGCCTTACTATTAATGAGTGTTGGAGATCAATATAAATTTACCATTCCTGCAAAACTAGCATATAGAAATGAAAGCCCTAAGGGTTCTCCTATCCCACATGGATCAACATTAATTTTTGTTATTGAAGTTATAAACCTTACTACAATCGAAGGAACACAACTTTAATTAATAAGGATTTTAATAAAAAATTATTTTTCTATTTACAAACTTAGAATCAACCGCAATTTCTAAGAAGTAAGTCCCTTTTGAATAACCTTCCAAGTTAATTTGTTTAATATATTCTCCAATGAACTTCTCTTTTATTTCAGAATATATAGGAATTCCTAGCACATTAAGTACTCTAATATTAAGATCCGTTATTTCACTAACACTAAATGTTATATTAAATATATTATTAGATGGATTAGGAAATATATCTAAATTAGAAATAGTCTTACCTCCATTTAATCTGATAGATCCTGGTTGAATCCAAAAAACTGGTGCTGTCCATATTGGAGATCTATATGCGGTAATATTAGAATCACAGAAAGTTCTTCCTTGTGCTCTATAAGATTCTCCAGATTGAAGACCAAACTTATTTACAAAGAACGTTGGATAATAAATTCCAAATCCTCCTGCTGTCTGCCAGTTAGAGCCTAATGTATCTACTCTTAATATGATTCGAGCAAATACGTAAGTACCTGTCGTATCCCATGTAAACTTAGCCTTAGAAGTATTATTTGTAAATGTCTGAACAGAAAGATTATTCATATCCGGACATACATCAGCTGTAGTAAACTGAACTGGAACTGAGTAATTAGAAGATGTTCCGCCGCAGTAGAAAGCCTTCATTTTAAATTCATAAATTGTAGAAGGATTTAAATTAAGAAGCTGCTTGTTAACTGTATTTAAACCGAAGTTACAGAGTCCATTACCTACTCCTGCTGATTTTGTTATCCAACCTCCTGTTCCTACTTCTCTGTATCTAACAAAATACTTCCAAACCATACAAGCACTATCATTCATATTATTCCAACCAATTTTTGCTCTAGTATCTATAATATCATAAGCATACAAACCATTTGGTTTTGGTGAGGTACAGTTTAATTGATATTGACAAGATCCATCATCAATTGTAGCGGTAGAATCATAATTTAAAGCAGTGGAATCTGTACACCCATATGAACTTGAGTTATACCCGACATTAATTACTGAGACGTTAAAACATCCATTACTGTCTAATATATATGATGTATAATTTCCTGGTGGAATATTTAACAAATGTTGAGTTGTATCACTTATAAAACTGGACAGCCAAAAGTAGTTATATGGTAATATTCCTCCATAAGTGAATGAGTAAATTGACCCATCATTATTACTTGAACCAGAAGCATCAATAACAGTATAATTTGTATATAATGAGTCTGGTTCTGAAATAAAAAATGATGCTGTAGCTACATTATTTAATGAATCAATAACAATCACATTAAATGTATCACTAGTAAGTGAAAAAATATCTTCAGTTGTTGAACCATTATCCCATATATAAATAAAAGGAGCTAAACCTCCTGTTACAATTAAATCAACAGAACCATCAATTTGACCATAGCAACTAATATTAGAAATTTGTCCAGTTAGTGTTACTGTTGGATAGATACATGAACCATCATCAAATGTAGCAGTAGAATCATAATTTGAAGCTGTAGAATCTGTACATCCATAAAAAGGGCATGACGTTAAACAACTAGCATTATTAACTCCAGGACTTAAAGCTTGAGATACTACAATATCATGAAAATCAATTAATGCTCCAGAACTTGTAGTATGACAATAACTCATAATTGTTCCTACTTGAGGTACTATACTATCCTGGCAACTACCTTCAACACTAACACAATTATCAATTGGACCACCACTAAAGTTAAAAGCGGGATCTGCAGCCCATCCACACCAATGAGTATGACTAGAACCCACATTATGACCAATTTCATGACTGACGACAAATAAATTCCATGTATATGGAGGATTTGGAAAACCAAAACTAGTATTTGAATTCAACGCAGAACTGAAGGCATATCCCCACGAGTTGTTACACAAAACATCAACATATGCAATACCTCCAGTACCAGTATTGCTCCGTTTAGTTAGTAAATGCACCAAATCTCTAGATATTGAACCATTATTTGCTGTCCATTCATTTCGTAAAGCTGAAAGCATTGCTCCAGCATCATTAACTATTAAGGCATACGGATCTGCTGTTGTCCAGATTATAGTATGCACAACATTAATATGAACATTTACCTCACCATAAAAAACTTGACTTACTCCAGCAATAATTGCATGAGCCCAATTAGCAGTAGCAGTATTAGAACTAAATGTGTTTCTTGTATACTCATCTACTTCAATAGCTAACTCTATACAGTCTGGAATTGTTATACTCTCCAATGAATGATTATCTCTAGAGATCTCTCGAGCTTTTTCTTCAACAGCACATGAAAATGTATTTTTATAAATACAATCATTTACATCAAATAAAACAATTTCGTTATTTACTTTATTTATCTCAAATTGTCTATTTGCATGCTTATAAGTAACTATAATATTATTGTCAAAGAATAATAACGTACCTATTATCTCTTTTTTATAGAAAATATAATATGATAATAATGCAGTATGAAATTCTTCTTTTTCCTGACCTTGATCTGTTTTAATAATTAAAGTGTGATTATCACTAACTACGGAAAAACTCTTTAAAGTAACATCTAGAAAAAACTCATCAATCAAAGGAAGCTGAAATGGCATATATATCTCATCCTTATTTAATTTATTGATAAAAAAATCTATTTGAAAATCAAGTGTCTTAGTATTTGATATGCTTTTTGTAACTAAAGTTGTTGATTTTTTAAAATCAAAACAATTGTTTTGAGCATATAAAACATTAACAAACAGACATAAAGAAAATAAATAGACCAGTTTTTTCATAAAAATATTATTATATAAATATAAAAAAATACCATCACTACTACAAATAAAAATTTAGATTTTAATACAGTCTTATTTTATTAAACTTAAGACGTTACGTTAGATATTAATAATTTAATAAAGCATTAATTTCCTGTAATTTTATGTTTTAAAAAATATTAAAAAGTAGTAAACCACTGATCATTTTCTTGAATAACAAGAACAATGGCAAAAGAGAATAATAAAAGTAGAAAAGTAATTGGTATCATAAGCAATCTACTCCATTTTCTATCAATCAAACACTTCATAAAAATAACTAAAATTCCATAAAGAGTTAGAGTAAGAAGTATAGACACTATCTTATCTCTTATTGATAGATCACTTAAAAAACCATCTTTTTTTAAAGGAGAAGGCATATTATTTAAACTATTATTATGATCTAAAAATGTAATGTTTTTTACATTCGTTATTTTATTTACTGGAAATGATGCATATGCATATTCACTAGCTGTATAAATAGAGAAAATAATAATTAATATAGTTGTTACACGGAACCTCATAAATCAAAAATAATCTAACTAACAACATAAACGATGCATAGCATAGTATGTATGTTTATTTCTTTCTAAAGTAAATATGAATAGGAACACCTGAGAAATCAAAACACTCTCTTAATTTATTCTCTAAATATCGCTTATAAGGCTCTTTTATATATTGAGGAAGGTTTGCAAAAAAAGCAAATGTTGGTGTTGGTGTTGGTAGCTGTGTACAATACTTAATCTTTATGTATTTTCCCTTAATAGCTGGTGGTGGAAGTTGAATAATAAAAGGAAGCATTGTATCATTTAATACAGAAGTACTTATTCTTTGAGCTCTATTTTTACATACTGTTATAGCTGTTTCTAATCCCTTTAATAATCTTTGTTTATTTAACACTGAAACAAAAACTATTGGAACATCTGTAAACGGCGCTATCTTCTTTCTTATTTGCTCTTCAACTAAATTTGCAGTATCAGTAGATTTATCTTTAAGATCCCATTTATTTACTAAAATAACAATTCCTTTCTTATTTCTATCTGCAATATGAAATATCCTTTGATCCTGAGCTTCAAATCCATGACTAGCATCTATCATTAACATACATACATCAGAATGCTCAATTGCTCGGACAGATCTCATAACAGAATAAAACTCTAAATTTTCATGAACATTTTTCTTCTTTCTAACACCCGCTGTATCAACAAGTGTGAAATCAAAACCAAACTTATTAAATCTTGTATTTAAAGAGTCTCTTGTTGTGCCTGCTATATCTGTTACAATATTTTGATCCTTTTCTAAAAGAGCATTTATAAAAGATGATTTACCAACATTTGGCCTTCCAATAACAGCAAATTTAGGAAGATCAGTATCTTCTTGTTTATCATCAATCTCAAAATACTTTATAAGTTCATCTAATAGTTCACCTGTTCCACTACCACTAATTGATGAAAATGGGATATAATTTCCTATACCAAGATTATGAAATTCAACAGCATCTTCTAAAAGCTTAGAATTATCAACCTTATTTACTGCTAAAACAACTTTCTTATTTGATTTTCTAAGCATACTAACAACTGCCTGATCTAAATCAGTAATACCCTCTTTAGCATCAACTAAAAACAAGATTACATTAGACTCATCTATAGCTAATTCAACCTGTTTTCTTATTTCTTTTTCAAATATATCATTAGAACCATCAACGTAACCTCCAGTATCAATAACAGAAAATTCTTTACCAGACCATTCTGATTTCCCATAATGTCTATCTCTAGTCACACCACTTACCTCATCAGTTATTGCCTGACGTGATTCTGTTAATCTATTAAATAATGTTGATTTACCCACATTTGGTCTCCCAACAATTGCTACAATATTTATCATGATCCGTATCCGAATTTTTTAAGTTGGCGATCATCATTTCTCCAATTCTTATTTACTTTTATTGGTGTCGCAAGAAAAACTTTCTTATCAAGCATCTTTTCAATATCTTTTCTTGCCTCACTACCTATTCTTTTAAGACCTAAACCTTTATGGCCTATTAAAATCCCTTTTTGACTTTCTCTTAAAACATATATTATTGCTCTAATCCTAATAATTTCTTCTTCTTCAAAAAACTCTTCCACCTCTATCTCTACTGAATATGGTATTTCTTTTTTATAATGCTTAAGAATCTTTTCTCTAATTATTTCTTCAATAAAAAATCGCTCAGATTTATCAGTAATTGCATCTTTATCATAGTACGGTGGTGAATCTGGAATTTTATCTACTATTTTAGCAACTATCTCATTCATATTAAAACCATTAAGAGCAGAAATAGGCAAAATCATTGCATTAGGTAATTCTTTTTCCCAAAACTCTATAGCATCCATAACTTCATCTTGTTCTGCAAGATCAATCTTATTTAAAAGCAGCATTAATGGAAGTTTCGTTTCCTTAATTCTATTATAGAGATTTTCATCCTTTAAACCTTTCTCGCCTACTTCTACCATATAAACTAAAACATCTGCATCTTTAAAGGCTGAATGAACAAAATTCATCATATTCTCTTGTAACTTATATGCTGGTTTAATAACACCAGGAGTATCAGAAAAAACAATCTGATAATCTTTTTCATTAAGTATGCCAATAATTCTATGTCTAGTAGTCTGAGCCTTATTAGTAATAATAGATAGTTTTTGACCAACTAATGCGTTCATCAAGGTAGATTTTCCAACATTTGGGTTACCTATTATATTTACAAATCCTGCTTTATGCTCCATTTTGCAAAGAAACGAAAAATGGACTAACCGAGTGACAATTCATTAGATTAAGAAATTAATTGATCTAATTTTTCATTATCGATTGTCCAATCATCTTCTAATTTCTTGAGATTTTTCTGTTCTTGATCATAAATAGAGAAGAAACCTTTATCATTTGAAAGTTCCTTAAATTTAATAGGATCACTTAATGCTTCATCCTTTTCTTTTAATCTAGTTGATAAAGTAGTTATCTCTTTTTCTAATTTATTGATTCTATTACGTAATTTTTTAATATTACTATTGTGGTTTTTCTTATCATGATAGGATTTCTGCTCCTTATTTTTATCTTTATCTACTATCTTCTGATCTTTTTGAGAGCTTTCTAACTGCTTAAAGTTAGACATTTCTTTTTCAGATAAAAAGGCATTAATATCTCCAATATATTCCTTTATATTTTGATTCTTAAATTCATATACCTTTTGTGTTAAACCTTGTAAAAACTCTCTATCGTGAGAAACAACAATTAAACTTCCATCAAAATTTAATAAAGCCTTCTTCAAAAGCTCTTTAGATGTTATATCAAGATGATTAGTAGGCTCATCCATAACAAGTAAATTATAAGGTTCTAAAAGTAATTTACATAATGCAACACGAGCACGCTCTCCACCTGACAAAACTTTAATTTTTTTTGTAACATCATCATTAGAAAATAAGAAAGAACCAAGTATAGTACGTACATTGGAGCTAGTCTGTTGAGTAACTGCATTCTCTATTGTCTCTAAAACAGTAATATCTTCATCTAAAAAATCAGCTTGATTCTGAGCATAATAGCCCATTTTAATCTGATGACCAAGTTGTATACTGCCACCATAATCTATTTCTCCAACTATCATTTTAGCTAGAGTAGATTTTCCTTCACCATTTTTACCCACAAAAGCAAGCTTATCTCCCTTAACTATTTCAAGATTTATCTTGCTAAGTACTTGTAAATCATCATATCTTTTAGATGCTTCATTAATAACTAAACTTAATTTTCCTGAGTGGGGAGCAGGAGGAAATCTAAATTGTATTCTTCCTATATCTTCTTTTTCAACATGTATAATCTCTAATCTATCAAGTTTTGTGATTAATGTTTGAGCAAATGCAGCTTTGTTCTTTTTAGCTCTAAATTTATTAATCAAAATTTTAGTTTCTGTAATAAATTTATCTTGATTCTTTTTGGCTTGAATTTGTTTTTCTATTCTATCTTTTCTTAGCTCTAAATATTTTGTATATCGAGCCTTGTAATCATTAATCTTGCTAAAAGCAATCTCAATAGTTCTGTTAGAAATAGAGTCTAAAAAAAACCTATCATGAGACACAAGAACAATGGCCCCGCTGTACTTTTTCAACCAATTCTCTAACCATATAATTGATTCAATATCTAAGTGATTAGTAGGCTCGTCTAACAAAAGAATATCTGGTTTTTGAAGTAATATTTTTGCTAGCTCTATACGCATTCTCCATCCACCACTAAATTCAGTTGTCTGTCTATTATAATCATATTGAGTAAATCCTAACCCATTTAAAACTTGACTCATTTCTGATTGAATATCATTTCCTCCCTCCATCCTATATCTTTCATCTAAATCATGGAACTCGGTAATAAGTTCTAAATAAGAATTAGTTTCATAGTCTGTTCTTTCATTTATCTGTTTATCAACATACTCTAATCTTTCTTTTATTTGATTTAAATAATCAAATGCAACCTGAGCTTCTTCAATAACTGTTCTTCCATCTTCAAAATCTAGATCCTGAGTTAAATAACCAACTATCAATCCATTTGGAATAGATATATTCCCATTATTAGGTTTTAATTCCTTCGCAAGGAGATTTAAGAGTGTAGATTTTCCGGCGCCGTTTTTACCAACAAGACCAATTTTATCTCCTTTATTTACCATAAAAGAAATGTCTTTAAAAACATCCTGACCTCCAAAATAAAGAGATAAATTATTAACTGAAATCATGGCTGCAAAAATACTTTTTTTGTTTTAGTAAAAAAACTTAATCTAATGATCATTAGATTAAGTTTAAGCTATATATTTGCATCATATCGCGGGATGGAGCAGTTGGTAGCTCGTCGGGCTCATAACCCGAAGGTCGTCAGTTCGAGTCTGGCTCCCGCTACAAAGTAAAAAAGACCTCTATTTAGAGGTCTTTTTTATTCAACACTTATTATCGTAAAATAAATCCGTTTTTCATTGGGTCATTTGGGTCAATTACAAAAGTTTGCATTCCTGTGATGTAAGCAGTTCCTTCTACTTGTGGAATAACTGCCCTAAAAGGCCCGTAATCTTCTTCAGAAATCACTGAACCTTTGAATACTGAACCGATAATACTTTCAATTGTCATGGTTTCTCCGTAGTCAATTTCTTTTCTTGCTTTATGAATAGCCATTCTACCTGAAACTCCTGAACCTGTTGGGCAACGATCTACTTCTCCATCAGCAAAAACGCATACGTTTCTACTGTCAACTCCAGAGGATTGTTTCTTGTTATCTATAAAAATTGTTCCGTAATTAAAACTCAAATCTTCTTCGAAAGGATGTCTAATTTCTTTGTCAGCTTTTATTACAGCATTTTTAATTTTCATTCCGTTGGTAATTAAAACTCTATAGCAAGCCGTGCTTAAATTAAAATCAAAGTTGTTTTTAGCCATATCTACATACGCATAAAAAGCACCTCCATACGCCAAATCATAGGTCACTTCTCCTAAACCTTCAACCTCTACAGTTCTATCTAAACCAACAACAAAACTTGGTACACAATGAAAACGAACTCCGGTTACGTGTCCGTTTTTAACATTTGTAAAAGAAGTAATTCTTCCACAAGGGGCATCAATCTTAAGAACATTCTCCCCTTCTTGAAAGTCAACCCACTTCATTTTAATGGCTAATGTAGAAACAGCAATAATTGCATGACCACACATTGTTGAATACCCTTCGTTATGTAAAAAAATAATTCCAAAATCTCCATCATCGTCATTTGGAGGCAATAAAATACAGCCATACATATCTGCATGTCCACGAGGTTCAAACATCAATGTTGTTCGTAAATAATCAAAATTTCCTTTGCAGTTATGTCTGTATTCTAAAACTGAATTTCCTTTTAATTCTGGAAACCCATCGATAATAACACGCAAAGGTTCTCCACCCGTATGCATGTCTATAGTTTTAATTTGCAGCCAATCTTTATTTGGTGTAAAATCAGTTTTTGAAAGTATATTTTGATATGTTTTACTCATTTAAATATTTGTTATAATAATAATTTGCAGCTGCTAAATCTTCTAAAGCATGACCAACAGATTTGAAAACCGTAATTTCTTCATCTGTACTTCTTCCCATTTTTTGATTAGAACACAATTGAAATAAATCAGCTTTGATATCTTCTTCTTTCAACGTTCTGTTTTGCAAAGGAATCACAATATCTCCACTTTCTTTTAAGCCACCTTGAAAAGTATCTACATAAACAGATGCTTTAGAAATTGTTTCGTCATCTGCTTCTCGCATGTCTTTTTTATAAGCACCAACCAAATCAATGTGTTGCCCATTTTTTAAATATTTGCCTAAAACAAGAGGTTTTTTTGATAGTGTAGCACACGAAATAATATCCACTTTCGCTATTTTTTCTTTGATGGTTTTTATAGCCGAAATTGTAAAATTTTCGTTTTTTAAAACGTCACAAATAGCTGTTGCTTTTTCAAAATTTCGTCCCCAAATAAATACTTCTTTTATTGGACGAACAGCAGCGTGTGCTTTGATTAAATTGATAGACAACGCTCCAGTGCCAATCATTAATAGAGAGGATGCATCTTCTCTTGATAAATAGGAAGATGCCAAAGCAGAAGCAGAAGCAGTTCTTTTTACAGTTAAGCTTTTGGCTTCTAAAATTGCTTTAACAGACCCTTTTATGGCATCAAAATAAATATAAGTTCCTTGAATAGATGGTAAATCAAATTGTTCGTTTTCTGGGCTTACAGTTATAATCTTTACTCCAGCATTTTTACTTGGATTCCATGCAGGCATCAACAATAAAGTAGTATCAGCCTGTACTTCTGGATTTGGGAAATCATGATAATAACGCATCGGAACTATAACTTGATCAGAAGAAAAATGCTGTTTTATTTCAGAAATCAATTCCAAAAAACTGGTGTTTTTTTCAATAAATTCAGCATTAATTTGTTTGATGTTATTCATAAGATAAAAATACGTAAAAGGCTTGTAAAAAATACTAAGAGAAAATATATTGTAAAAAGCAAACAGGAAACTCCATTACCTGATTACAAATAAGAAAACTCTAATTTTTAGGAGTCTTTTTTTATGAAAGCTGATATTTTTTGTAGTTGATTTTATAATAATTATACAATATAATATAAGTTCCAGAAATAAGAATGCCATAAATAACAAAGTGATTATGAATATCTCTATAAAATTCAGAATTATTTATTAAGAGCCACATAATTGTTGAAACAAATCCTGCGAAAACTAAATACCTTACCAATATATTTCCAAAAGAGTAATGAAATCTTTTATCTTTTAATGAAGGTAGTTTGTAGAGAGCTGAAAGTAAATTACTTTTCTTTCCAAAATACATATATGCAATAAAATTACTAAATGAATATCCTTTTTCCTCTGGAAAAAGCTTAACAGGTTTAAATGATATTAGATATAAAGTATAACAAGTGTATAGCGTTAAAAATCCAATGACTAATAATAGTAAATCCCAATCAAAGGCCTAAGATTGTAACTAAAGGATTTGCTTCCTTCGATAAATCAGGAGTATGCTCAAAAGTACAATATGCATCATAGCTTTTAGAAAATAACATCCAAAATAAAATTATAAAAAACTTTAATCTTTTCATATGTTTATATTTGTATAGAATAAAAGTAATAATAATAATAATAATAACTATGAATTGGTACTTAAAAGTAATGACACAAAACTATGCTAACTTTAGTGGTCGAGCAAGAAGAAAAGAATATTGGATGTGGTACTTATTTTATTTGATAATGATCATAATTGCTACAATACTAGATTTAATTATAGGATCTTCTTTTTTTGGATTACCATATGGAATATGTTATCTTTTAGTAGGGCTTGCACATTTTGTACCTGGATTGGCTGCCGCTGTAAGAAGGCTTCATGATGTTGGAAAAAGTGGCTGGTTTTTATTAATCGGTCTCATCCCTTTACTTGGTGCTATTTGGCTTTTAGTTCTTTTCCTAATAGAAGGAGAGCAGAAAGAAAATAAGTATGGAGCAAACCCAAAAGACTAAATAACACTTAGCATTAAAAGCTCAAAATCTAGAGATATAATATAAAATTGTATATTTGAATTTATAACAAAAAAAAATAATTATGGAAATGTTTTTAAAAGTAGTTAGAGATAATTATGCTAACTTTAATGGAAGAGCAAGAAGAAAAGAATATTGGATGTTCTATTTATTCTTTATTCTTTTAATAATTGGTACATCAATAATTGATGTTATAATGGCACTTACAATAGGATTTGGCTTCCTTACTTGGATTGTTTATCTTGGATTATTAGTGCCTTTTATAGCTGTTAGTGTAAGAAGAATGCATGATACAGGAAAATCGGGATGGTTCATGTTAATACCTGTCTACAATTTCATTCTTACTTTAATTGAAGGAGATGCTGGAGAAAATGAATTCGGAGCAGACCCTAAAAGCGATTCATAACAGAAAAGTATTTAGTATTGATGTTGCCAACATCTACCACTATTATTCTTAGTTTTTCTTTTACATCTTTTACTTGATTTTGTATTTGCTGAGCATCTTAATGTAATAGTCTTTTTAGGGATGTTTTTATAAATACTATTTATCTTGGATTTATGTTGATAACAATATCCTGATTTGCTTTTAGTTTTGCGTTTACATCTTCTATTTTTTAAGGTAGTCCCTTGGCATTGTTTTGTAGTAGAAATACTAGATAAGCTGCTAAAGGAAGTGCTTTTCCATGACCATTGATTTACATAAGATTTTGATTCTAATTTATCTTCTAAATAATCTGGTAATTCTGGAAAGAAATCAATACCCGTAATACTCTCTACATAATCAATAGATGTAACATAATATGAAAGTTTTTGTGTCCCTTTTTTATTAGGTAATACAAAGGCAATAGCTTTTATCTCTGGCTCATTATTATCAAGAATAACTTTATAGTAATAGTCAGGAACTCCCACTTTATTATAACCAATAGTAGATGAACAAGAGCTTAAGACACCAGCAGTTATAATATAAAGATGTTCATTCTCGTAAGCCCAAGTCCTAACTTGCTTCTCAAGTTTTTTCCATATCCCTTGATTAAAAGAAGGAGTTTGAGGAGAAATATTACTTAAATAGAAACTCTCGCTCATTGCTAATTTTGAAAATCTTACATCACCAGCAGGAACTAAATGACCTCTATCATACCCTGAACCCTTATAATCATTTAATACAGCAGAACCACTATTTACTTTTCTATCTACTCTAAAATTATTTGTACGCTCAGCACTTCCAGATACTCTCTCTCTGCTTAATTCATATGCAACCCATTCTGCTTGTTCATGTTTTTCTGAATATGATAAGCTATAATAACTATGACTAACTATTTGATTAGTAGTTGAGGTAGGTAAATAATCAAATGTTTGCGAATAAGAAAAAAAAGAAAAGAATAAAAAAAATATAATGCTATATGCTTTCATATAATTAAATAATAGTACTTTTTTATTGCTACAAGCTACTTATTATAGTAATAACTTGAAATAACTGATTTTGGTATTTTCAATAGAAGAAAATTCTTATTCAAGAATTATTTTCTTTTCTACACTTCCATCATTATAAATATAAAACAAAGGAGTATTTCTTTGTGATTTTATTGTCTGACCTATAATATTTGTTGTCTTCAATAATTTTTTTGGTGATAAACCAGTTATTCCTTCAAAGGTATTTGTAGATATAGTACCATTCTCAATAAATATATTCTCATCTCCCAACTGATAAGCTAAAAATTGGAAAAGAAAAACAAACATTTCATCTTGTGTATTATAGCCTGATTGAACAGTAACGGGGTTAGGATTACTAGAACTAACTGTATTATCATAACTTCCGCTCGCATATATCATACTACCAGCGGGAATCTTAATAAATTTTTTAAAGAAATAAAACCCTTGCCATTCAAAATCCCAATTATTAACTCTAATAAGATTTATAGTATCGTTAAGTGGAGTAACAGCAAAACATTCCATCTCTTTTCCTAAAAGATGCATATGAGGAAAAACAGACATTACAGACATATCGTTCATAATTGGGCCAAATGAAGATGATATTGGTGTAATTTGATTTGGTGGAAGCGTAAATGGCTGATCAGGAGGTAAGCCCTCACTAATTAAAAATTCTGTTGTTATTGATCTAATAACTGTACTCTGCGGATAGAAGTAAAGCCTAACCTTTGTACTATCTAACTGGCCAAAACTCCCTTCAGGGTAATGCATTCCTAATACAATACTACTATTAGAGGGCAATACCACTCCAAATTTATTGATTGAATCTATTGGGTATACTATTGGTAAAGACCCTGGAGCATATCCATATACTAAGTCTCCCATTGGCGCCATACAATCTGATGTAACTGTAATTGAGGAACTAGCATTTTCATCTATTGAAACAAGTACATGATGAACAGTTTGTATATTTCCTGGAATCACTTCTATAGCTCTAATTTTTTTGTCTTGTGTTAATCCTGTTGGAATCGAAAAACATACATAATCATCTGAATTTGAAGTTGCAGTACTTGAATATGTAGGAATCTGTATCTCTAAGTCGGCAGGGCCTAGAAGAGATGAATTTGAAAAATTTGGCATCAGAGGTAATAGTGTAGTATCTCCAAGTGCAGCCCCATTAACAATCCAGTCAAGTATAGTGCCTATCTCATCTATGGAAAGCGTATTTTCATATGCATAATTCTGAAAAAGTGTGTCTGGAGGCCACGGAGGCATTTCTCCAGTAGAAGTAACATGTTGTATTAATCCTGCATTAGAAATAGCATCAGCATATGTTTCTAATGATATAGGAGCTATACCACCACTATGATGACAGTGAAGACATTTTCCGTAAATTATTGGAGCTATATCTTCAGAATAATTTGGGTTTTGTCCAAAAATAAAGACTGGCAGAAATAGAAAAAGAAATATTGTTTTTTTGATAAAGCAAACTTATAAAATTTAAACAAGTATTAATTAGTTAAAAAAATAAATGCATTCTATACAATCAAAAAACCTGTAATTAGCAGACAAAATATCACTATTAATATGTATATATTTAATATTGTAAATATTTCGTAAATTTGCAAAAATATATATCATGAAAAAACTAATTACACTACTTTTTATAACTGTACTTATATCTAATACAACAAAAGCTCAAGAGAGTCATGTATTTGCAGATTACTCAATGCTAGAAGTTGAATTTTATGAAAATGGAGAAGGTGAGCTAAAGAGTAAAAACATTACTTCGTATGTAATGGGGATAAGCTCAATAGTTAACCTATCTGAACGTATGGATCTCATTGGTACTGCAGGAATATCTAAAGGGTTTGATTACACATTTATATCCTCAAACTTATCGCTTGAATTAACTTCAAATTTTAATCTTAGCCTAGGAGGTGGACTTTATAATATTGCTGATAAAATATGGGTAACAAATGGCTTAGATGGTGAACAACCTTCTAGTCTTGATTTTGGACTAAACTTTGGCCTTGCTTGTCAACTATCAGAAACACTTGGTGTAAGTGTTAGATATAATATTATTGAGCCAAAAGAAGACTATGAAAATGGTAGCATGTCAATTAATGGTCTAGCATTTGGAATTATATTAAAGTAATCTTTAGAAGTATTTAATCTCTTATAGCTATACTGTTTATCTTTTAGAGGTGTTTTTAAATTAGATTTTAACTGTATTATATCCCTTAGAAGTAGTAGGCTTATTAAAGTACTTAGTAGCTAACTAATTAAGCTTTATCGGTTTTCTTTAACTGGAAATGATCCATAAGAGGCTAAAGGCATTAAAAATACAATCAGGATTAAGGCTTTACTTATTTACTTAATAGTTTCTCTACATGATCTACCATATCAGAAAATTCTTTCTCATCATAAAGCCTAGTAAGAAAAGATATATTTCCCTTTTTATCTAACACAATATTTCTTGTCACTCCTGCATTTGGGAAAGTAAAGGATTCAAAAAAGGAACCATCATGATCAATAGTAAAAGGGTAGGTAACCTTAGTCTTCTTAATAAAACGCTTAACAACATCTATTTCCTCTTTTAGATCAACACCTATAAGAATAAATTCATCTTGCTTAAAACGCTGCCAAAGCTCTTTCTCTAAATGGGGCATTTCTTTAATACACACCCCACACCATGAAGCTGTAAACTGTATTACTACTACCTTCCCTTTTAAATTCTCATTACTAAGAACTCTTCCATCAAGTAATGTGAGATCAATCTTTGGGGCCGGATCACCAACACTAAGCTTATAGCCTCTATTAATATTATTTTGTGAAGTTATAATCATACTAAAAAATAGAAATAATATTATAGGAATACATTTTTTCATTATTCAAATATACTTTAATCATGAATAAAAAACTAAATTTTTATTTTGATGCTCGATATTGCAAGAGGCTTTTAATAAGATAATTAATATCTTCTTTACTGTTATATACTTGAAGAGAGATCCTAAAAAAGGTCTTATCATTCCACTTAATAAATGGCAATTGTATTTTGTACTTTGTATAAAAATCTATTTGTTCTTTAAGTGGTTCTTCTAGCTTAAATGCAATGGTAGTCATCTGACCAAGAAATTGATCATCACCAGTTGCATAGGTATCTAAAGCAGTGCATATCTCATTTTTTGCCCATAGATTTAGAGCTCTACAGTGCTGAGCCTTTTTTTTCCAATCATGCTTTTTTAAGAATTTAATAGTATCAGGAATTGTAAGATATGCCGAAATATCATTAGTTCCTTGCCACTGCATATAATCTAAAAACTGTGAATCACTTGGGTACTCAGCTTCATAGCCCCAGCTAACAACTAGAGGTTCAAGCATATCTTGATACTGCTTTTTAACATATAAAAAAGCTACTCCTTTTGGAGAACACATCCATTTATGACAAGCTCCACAATAAAAATCTGGGTCCAGATTTTTAATATCTAAATCAATTTGTGCTGGAGCGTGAGCGCCATCAATAATGGTTAAAATATTATGTTCTTTTGCAAGTTCAATTATCTCTTTAATAGGCAAGATAAGAGCTGTAGCGCTAGTAATATGACTTAAGAAGATAACCTTAGTATTCTTATTTATGGCATTCTTAAAACTATCTATAATAAGCTGTTTATCTGTATATGGAATAGCTACATCTAATTTTATATACTCACAACCTCTTTTTTTAGATATAAATCTCCATGTCCTGTCTAGAGCTCCATATTCATGATTCGTGGTTAGTATCTGATCCCCTTTTGTTATATCTAGGCTTCTAATAAGTGTATTTAAAGCTGTGGAAGGGTTTGGAAAGAAAGCTATATCATCAATATGGCAATTAACATATTCTGATAATGCACTTCGAGATTCTTTTAGGTGTTGATAGATATCATGTGCTAGATGTTTAACAGGCTCAAATTCTAATTTCCTTTGAAAATCAATGAGAGAATTAAAAACTTCTTTGGGACAAGCTCCAAAAGATCCGTGATTTAAATAGGTAACCTTGGGATCAATAGAAAACATAGGTTTATAAATATCATGCATAGTAGATAAGCAAATATAAATTCTAAATAAAGCTGTATTACTCTACTATAATCTTCTTATTTATATACCCATCAGAAGAATGAATCTTTAAAACATATGTTCCCTTAGCAATATTTGTTAGATCTAATTGAGCAGATTGATTAAAAGATTGTTTATCTACCAAGACTCCACTAATACTATATAATTCATAACTATTACTATTAGATGCTGTCTTAGCCTGAATAGTTACACTATAGCTTGAAGGAATAGGGTATACATTAAAACTTGTTTCATCTATAGTATTTACAGAAGAAAGTGAAGATCCATTAAGAAATGTAGCATCCACAACATATATAGAGTCCATAGCTAATACAACAAGGGGATATCTTACGTTGGGATTGTCAGACATAAAAAAGATTTCATTTTGAATATCTGTATCACCACCAGCTGGAAACCAGCCTGAGCCAGCCCCTGTTATAGTTATGGTATCAGAACAGTAAACAAGAATCGAGTATGTATAGTTCATCTCTGCCATAACTCGTAAGGCATCGTAATCATTTCCATCAGGCATATTTGCTGTTCCCCAAGCATCTACATCAAAAGTATTCGTTATAACTGCAGAAACTAAAGCAGAATCAATAGTATGAGCCGAACCCCCAGAAAGCAGTGGTGCCATTGTATCGGGGAAATACCAATCTAAAGTAGGTCCAGAATACATTTGATCTTCAGCAGAAATAGGACCATCAACATGTGTAGCTCCATAAGTTAATGGAAGTGGCATAAACATAGTTGGAGTAGGAAGAACTACATCGGATTCTCCTAGAATATAAATTCCTGTATTATCTTTATTCATATAAGTATAATTTATTGTCGGTCCACCCCAACCATCTTCTTCTGTAACCATACATAGAGAAGCATTTGGATACGAACTAGCAAATGGTGTTGCAAGAGGAGAAACAATACTAACAGTATCTTGTTCTATAGCATTTAAGAATGAAAAATTCCATGTTTTATTTGGCCCTGCAGTTCCTAATATTATAGAAGGATTATCATCTATTGCTTCATAAAATTCATCTCCTACAACCATAAGGTCCATATGAGTAACAGTGATCTGTGCAAAGGAAAAAATACAACTTAGAGATAGTACTATAGAGAATAATGTTTTTTTCATGGCCTTAAAATTTAGTTTATAATACAGTAAACTTATAAAAATTATAATTAACAGTAATAATTTATATTATTTTTAGCTTTATATTATAAATTTAGAAGTACTCTTTTTAGCTTGAAAGAATTAAATCCTAAAAACAGAAAAAAAGGTTTTGTACTTTTGGCTTATGAATTACATCAATAAACTTGATTCTAAAAAAAGAACACTATATTTTTTTGGTGTATCACAAAAGCTAGCTCTCAAGAACTTATTGCTTGCAAAAAAGAAAAACCATTATTTATTTATTCTTAGCCCACCTTTTTGTGGATCAACCCTACTGACTGAAATTATTTCTACTTCTAAAAATGTAAGTTGTAATAACAACATAGGTCTTAGAGAGGGACAACACCTACCAGGAGCTAAAGAGATACTATTTAATGATGATCGCTGGGATCCTAAAAAAGAAATTGATTGGAAAAGGGTAAAAAAAATATGGCATAAATACTGGGATAGGTCCAAAGATATCCTACTGGAGAAAAGTCCCCCAAATATATGTAGAGCTCAAAATATTGACAAAATATTTGTTGGTAGTAAGTATATCTGCTTAGTGAGAAATCCATATGCTCAAATTCAAAGTAATATAAGAAGGTATAACACTGATATAATGATAGCTACTAATAAATATATTAGCTACCTAAAATTTCAAAAAAGCAATATTGAAAAACTAAATGAAGTTTTAGTTCTAAGCTATGAAGCGCTAGCAGATAATCCTATTAAGGCTAAGAAAGAGATAACTACATTTATTCCTTCTCTATCAGATATCAATACAGACCTACAATTCAATGCCCATAATATGCATAAGAAAAAAAAGATGGCTATTAAGAATCTAAATAAAGAAAACATATCCGCTCTATCTAAGGATCAAATACAAATAATCAATTCTCTATTAAGTAAAGAAAAAGAACTGATCAATTATTTTAACTACAGCTTACTATAAAAAAAATTTATAAATTTTTTAAAAAAAAAGAAGCCCGAACAAATGTTCGGGCTTCTTCAATTTTTAGCTTAACTAACTTTCCTTATTGGATAATTAATTTCTTATTAACCACACCTGAATTAGTTGTGATTTCTAAGAAGTAAACTCCTTTAGAATTATCAGTTAGGTCAATTTGTTTAGTGTATTCACCAACAAACTGCTCTAAAGCTTCTGTATAAACAAC
>Ga0257121_1000578_pt1 | contig 30742 bp, 25 predicted proteins | sample SI106_100metaG_FD_190180 | JGI IMG/M metagenome (GOLD analysis project Ga0257121, IMG submission 190180) | Marine microbial communities from Saanich Inlet, British Columbia, Canada - SI106_100 | ecosystem: Environmental > Aquatic > Marine > Inlet | place: Canada: British Columbia | collected...
TTATATACAGCCAACAATTATTGAGGGATTATCTTCTGATTGTGACATTAATCAAGAGGAGATATTTGGACCTGTTGTTTCTTTAATTCCTTTCAAAACAGAGGAAGAAGTAGTGGAAATGGCAAATTCTACAAAGTATGGATTATCAGCCTCTATCTTTACAGAAAATATTAGTAAAGGACATAGAGTTGCTGCAAAGATTGACTCAGGAGTGGTTTGGATTAATACTTGGCTCCTTAGAGATTTAAGAATTCCTTTTGGAGGAATGAAGCATTCTGGAGTTGGGCGTGAAGGTGGATTTAAATCCTTAGAGTTCTTTACCGAGCCTAAAAATGTATGTGTTAAAATATAAAGATGACAACACAATTAAAAGTTAATATAAGAAAAGTAGATGCTGAAATAATCAGACCTTTAAGGCATTCTGAGTTAAGAAAAGGTCAAGATTTTTCTACTACTTCTTATTTAAAAGATTATGAAGTAGATACTTTTCATATGGCTTGTGTTGTGGATGATAAAACTGTAACATGTGCAACATTTTATCCTGAAAGATCTACCAAGATTAAATCAGAGAATGCGTATAGATTAAGAGGGATGGCAACGGATTCTCGATTTACAAGAAAAGGTTACGCTTCAAATTTGATGGCAGAGTCATTTAAAAAACTTAAAAAAAGAGATTGCGATATGGTATGGTGTAATGCCCGTTTAGTTGCGGTAGATTTTTATAAATCTGTAGGATTTAAAATTACTGGAGAACTATTTGATATAGAAGGAATAGGTCCTCATTATTGTATGTCTAAAGAAATTTAAATAAATGAACGGAGAAAAATTTAATTCAGAGAGAGCTCCTGGGGCAGTAGGATTGTATCCTCATGCCAGAAAAGTTGGAGATTTATTACTTCTTTCAGGAGTAGGTCCCAGAAAAGCAGGACAAACTGATATTCCTGGAGTAACTTTAAATGAAAATGGAGAAATTGAAAGTTATGATATTGAACAGCAATGTCATTCTGTTTTTGAAAACATTCGTTTTATTTTGGAAGACGCAGGTTCCTCTTGGGATAATATTATAGATGTTCAAGTGTTTCTTACCAATATGAAAGATGATTTCACAACCTATAATAAAATTTATGCTGACTATTTTAGAGATAATCAGCCTTGCAGAACAACAATAGAAATAAAGAGTTTGCCTACTCCAATAGCAATAGAACTCAAAGTAATAGCAACCATCTAAAATTATAAATTATGACCGCAATCAGAAAACCTTTTAATTTCCTGCAATGGATAGAAGACAACAGAGATTTATTAAAGCCTCCTGTTGGCAACAAGTGTGTATATACCGAATCGGAAGATTTCATTATTATGGTAGTAGGAGGACCAAATGTCAGAAAAGATTATCATTATAATGAAACAGAAGAGTTTTTTTATCAGATAAAAGGAGAAATAGTTGTTAGAATTCAAGAAGATGGAAAAGTAGTAGATGTTCCAATTAAAGAAGGTGAGATTTTCTTGTTGCCGGCAAAAGTTCCTCATTCTCCTATGCGTTCAAAAGGGTCTATAGGATTAGTAATTGAGTGTAAAAGAACTGCGAACGAAAGAGATGGACTCATGTGGTTCTGTGATAATTGTAATGAACCTTTACACGACACTTATTTTCAATTAACCAATGTAGAGAAAGATTTCCAACCTAGGTTTAAAGAGTTCTATTCTTCTGAAAAAATGAGAACTTGTAAAAGTTGCGGACATACAATGGATATAGACGAAAGATTTATTTAAAAGATGAAAAAGCTTTTTACTATAGATATTCATACTCATATCCTACCAAAGGATATTCCAAATTTTAATAAACAATTTGGTTATGGAGAATTTGTTCAATTAGAACATCATAAACCTTGTTGTGCTAAAATGATGATGAATGATCAATTTTTCAGAGAGGTAGAATCAAATTGTTGGGAAGCGGATACTCGAATAAAAGAATGTGATCATCAAAATGTGGATGTTCAAGTTTTATCTACTGTTCCAGTAATGTTCTCTTATTGGACAAGTCCAAAAGATGGATTGGAAATATCTAAATTTATCAATGATGATTTGATAAAAGTAGTTGATAAAACCCCAAATAGATTTGTTGGTTTAGCTAATGTGCCTATGCAGGATACTAAATTAGCAATTAAAGAGATAGAGAGAGCTAAAAAATTAGGATTTAAAGGAATACAAATTGGTTCACATGTGAATGATTTGAACCTGGACGACTCTTCTTTCTTTCCTATTTATGCAGCGTGTGAGGAATTGGATATGGCAATTTTTGTACACCCATGGTGGTGGATGGCAAAGGAGAAAATGGATAAATATTGGTTGCCATGGTTAGTTGGAATGCCAATGGAAACTTCTCTTGCTATTTGTTCTATGATTTTTAGTGGGGTTTTCCAAAAATTCCCAAAACTAAGAGTTGCCTTTGCACATGGAGGAGGTTCTTTCCCTTCAACAATCGGAAGAATTGAACATGGGTTTAATGTCCGACCGGATTTAGTGGCTGTTGATAACAATGTAAATCCTAAAGATTATTTGGGAGAATTTTGGTTGGATTCTTTAGTTCATGATGATAAAATGTTAGAATATATCGTGGAATTAGTTGGGGAAGATAAAGTTGCATTAGGTACTGATTATCCATTTCCTTTAGGAGAATTGGAACCAGGGAAACTTATCCATGGAATGCCTTATCCGAATAATGTAAAAGAGAAATTACTCTCTAAAAATGCACTTGATTGGCTAAATATGAAAAAAGAAGATTTCATATAATGAAGGTAGAAATTGAAATTGGAAATAAAAAAAATACTGTTGACTTCTCAAAAGGAATTGACATCTCTATTCCTCTAAATTTTAATGGAGAACAACCAAACACTTATGGTGTAGATAAAGCTACTTCATCTCCATATCAAGACGGGCAATTTATTGGGGATACTCGAAAAGGAGGCCCTTGCAATTTTGAAACTTATAGTTTTACTACACATTGTAACGGAACACATACCGAGTGCATTGGCCATATTACGAATGAAAGAATTTCAATTTTATCTTCTTTAAAAGAAGAAATGATTCCTTCAACTTTGGTTTCAGTAACTCCAAAAAATACGATTGAAAATTACACTCCTGAATTAAATACAGAGGATTTAGTAATCACAAAAGAGGATTTGGAAATTCAACTCAAAGGAGTCAATACTAAGTTGCTAAAAGGAATTATTATACGAACACTCCCTAATTCTGAAGAAAAGAAAAATAGAGATTATATGAAAGAAACACCTGCTTTTTTCAGTATTGAAGCAATGGAGTATTTAGTGTGTTTAGGAGTGCAACATTTACTAGTAGATACTCCTTCAGTAGATAGATTGTTTGATGATGGACACTTATCGGCTCATAATATATTTTGGGAAACAAAAGGGAAAAAGTTTAACCTGAATGCCCAAACCAAAACCATAACAGAAATGATTTTTGCTCCTTCTTCTCTGGAAGATGGACACTATTTATTAAACCTGCAAATTCCTGCATTTGTTTCGGATGCAGCACCAAGCAGGCCTGTAATTTACAAGATAAATGAGTTATAAAAATACAGCAGATTTTGCGTTAGAATTAGATGCAAAAGATGCATTGAAAAACTATAGAAATGAGTTTCATATCCCATTACAGAAAAATGGAGAAGAGCATGTTTACATGTGTGGAAACTCATTAGGATTACAGCCTAAACGCACCAAGGAATTCTTAATTCAGGAGTTAGAGGATTGGGCTACTTATGGAGTTGAAGGACACTTTCATGCCAAAAATCCTTGGCTTCCTTATCATGAGTTTTTAGCTGAAAGTTATGCTAAAATAGTTGGAGCGAAAAATAGTGAAGTGGTTGCTATGAATACCCTTACGGTAAATTTACATTTAATGATGGTTTCCTTTTATCGACCAACCCAAAAAAGATATAAAATTATTATTGAAGGGGATGCATTCCCTTCTGATATTTATGCTGTTGAATCGCAAATAAAACACCATGGATTTTTACCAGAAAGTTCTTTAATAAAGCTATGGCCAAGAAATGGAGAGTCTGTAATCAGAACGGAAGATATTGCAGCAATAATTGAAAGAAAAGGTGATGAAATTGCTTTGATTATGTTGGGAGGTGTGAACTACTATACGGGGCAGGTTTTTAATTTAGAAATTATTACAAAGTTAGCGCACACTAAAGGAATTATTATTGGTTTTGACCTTGCGCATGCAGCAGGAAATATAAAATTAAAACTTCACAAGTGGGGAGTTGACTTTGCGGTATGGTGTTCATATAAATACTTAAATTCTGGACCTGGATCAGTTGCTGGTTCGTTTGTACATGAAAAACATCATAATACAAATTTACCAAGATTTGCGGGTTGGTGGGGGCACAATAAAGGAGATCGTTTTAAAATGCCAGATAAATTTGATCCTATTACAAGTGCTGAGGGCTGGCAATTAAGCAATCCACCTATTTTGTCCTTAGCGGCAATTCGTGCTTCTCTTTCTATTTTTGATGAGGTAGGTATGGATAAATTGGTTACAAAATCTAACAATCTAACAGATTATTTGGTATTTTTATTAAACTCAATTGAAACTGATCGAATAGAAATTATTACGCCAAAAGAAAGAGGTTGTCAGCTTTCTATCCGAGTTAAGAATGGTGATAAAAAGTTGTTTGACTCAATAACTGGAAAAGGTGTAATTGCTGACTGGAGAGAGCCGGATGTGATTCGTGTGGCACCTATCCCACTTTACAATAGTTTTCAGGATGTGTTTAATTTTTATGCTATCCTAAAAGAAGAATTATAATGCAAAAAGATATTACAATTGTTGGTGCTGGTTTGGTGGGTTCATTGTGTGCTTTGTATCTAACAAAAAGAGGACATAAGATTACTGTTTTTGATAGAAGAAAGGACTTGCGTTCCGAAATTATTACTGTAGGAAAATCTATTAATTTGGCACTCTCAAAAAGAGGTTGGACTGCATTGGAAAAAGTAGGTGTGCATAAGCAAGTAATGGATATTGCTATAGCAATGGATAAACGAATTATGCATGATGAAAAAGGAAACTTAACTGAGCAGGCTTACGGAAAAGAGGGAGAGGCAATTTATTCTGTTTCTCGTGCTGAGCTAAATGTGTTGATGATGAAATTGGCAGAAAAGAATGGTGCCACTCTTCACTTTAATGAAAAATGTATAGATGCTAATTTAGAAGAGTCAGAAGTAGTTTTTGAAAATGCTCATACTAATGAAAAGAAAACTATTTCAGCTGATGTTTTGATTGGTGCTGATGGTGCTTTTTCTGCTGTTAGAAAGCAAATGGTTGCAAAACATAATCATGAATATAACTATAATGAAATTGAACATGATTATAAAGAATTACTGATTCCTGCAGGAGAAAACGGAACTCATTTATTGGATAAAAATGCTTTACATATTTGGCCTAGAGGAGAGTTTATGCTCATTGCTTTAGCAAATTTGGATGGCAGTTTTACTTGCACTTTATTTGCTCCTAAAAATGGAGAAAATTCTTTTGATGGATTAAATGCTAAGGAAGAAGTAGAAAGTTATTTTGCAAGTATTTTCCCTGATTTCACAGCTCTTGTTCCGAATTTATATGAGCAATGGAATACAAATCCTACATCTTCATTAGGAATTGTTAGGACTTATCCTTGGCATGTAAATGATGCTTCTTTATTGATTGGAGATGCGGCACATGCAACTGTTCCTTTTTACGGACAAGGAATGAATGCTGGCTTTGAGGATTGTAGAATTTTAGATGAACTATTGGATAAGCATGGGGATGATTTAAAGTCTTGTTTCGCAGAATATTCCAAAACTAGAAAGCCAAATGGTGATGGAGTGCAGGACTTATCCATGCAAAACTTTATTGTAATGAGGGATAGTACGGCTAGCCCTGATTTTTTACTACAAAAACAGATTGAGAAAAAGTTTGCAAACTTGTATCCTGAAAAATGGATTCCGCTCTACTCCATGGTTAGTTTTACTAATATTTCTTATTCGGATGCTTGGGAAATTGGCATGAAACAAGAAAAAATTATGGAAGAAATAATGAAAACGAAAAATATTGAAAATGAGTGGAAAAGTGATGAAATAATGCAAAAAATGGTTAGTTTAGTGTAGTTTTGGCACATTTTTAACGTTTTATGTAGTTTTACTAAACTATAGGGGTGCTATTTTAGTGATTTTTAACAAAAATCACTATTTTGCAATATAAATATTAATCAAAATATCGTTAAAATGCATAATTTTGGTGATAAAATGGTGATTTATGCATTAAAAGTACATTTTTTTGCAATAAAAAGAAAAATATAGATTATGAAGAAAATACTAATTATATTACTTTGCAGTTTTATTTTTTTTGCTTGTCAAAAACAGCAGCAAAAAACCATTATATTATCTAAGGCTTCTTCAAATTATATAAAATGGATGGAGGATGATAATACGATTATTTTAGATGCTTACACTATACAAAATACCGATAGCATATTAGCATTAGCTGATGGAATTATCTTAACCGGAGGAGAGGATATAAATCCTCTTGAATACAATGATACTGCCAATATAAAAGTTTGTGGTACTATCAATTTTTCAAGAGATACATTAGAGCGTAAATTATTTGATTTTGCTTTTAAAAACAAATTACCACTTGTTGGAGTGTGTAGAGGAATGCAAATGATGAATGTGGCAAGCGGAGGAACGCTTTATGGAGATATACCATCTGAAATTGGCACAACAGTTATCCATCGTAACAATGGAGAAGTAATACATGACGTAGTAGTTGTGTGTAATAATTACAGCTATATACAAATGATTTTCCCACAGGATATAATGATATCTTATCGTCAAGATACATTTACAGTTAATTCTTGGCATCATCAAGGAATAAAAGATATTGCTGATGGAATTCAAGTTATTGCAGAATCTTATGATGGCTTACCTGAAGCGGTAGTTATGGATAAAAACCTTCATCCTTTTATGATTGCAGTTCAATTTCATCCTGAGCGTTTAGGCAAAAACAATGGAATTTACCAGACAATGAAAAAGAGTTTTTACAACGAAATCAGTAAATAAAACAACTTTCTTTTTGTTGAAAAAGAATCTATTTTTTTAATCGATATAATTTAGATATTTTAGAATTAATCCTATTACATTTGCAGACTTAAATCTTATAGATGTTTCAGGATATCTTATTTACTTTTTTAATTAGCTTTTCTCCTTTTGGTGAAGCGAGAGCCGGAATACCATATGGAGATCTGAATGGATTACCTATTCTTTGGGTATTTGTAATTGGATTAACAGCAAATTTATTAGTCTTCCCGGTTTTTTATAAAATGATCGAACTTTCAAACAAGCATTTTTTCAAATATAAATTTTATAAGAAAAGTGCAATTTATTTATCATCAAGAGCAAAAACTAAAACTAGAACTATAATAAAAAAATATGGGGTTTGGGGTTTGATGGTTTTTGTTATGATTCCATTGCCTGTAACAGGAGCTTATATTGGTACAATAGCCGCTTTTATATTTGGTATTTCTTATCAAAAATCATTAATTGCGATTAGTACAGGAATAACAATTTCTTCTATTATGGTAGCTACATTTATGTACGCCCTATAAGTTTCTTGTATTTTTGAGGTGACTAAAAACTAGCAAAACAACTAAAATCCTATATTTGCCTTACAATGAAAGGAAAGAAAATAGTACTTATTATTTTGGATGGTTGGGGGCATGGCGATAAAACCAAATCGGATGCCATACATTATGCAAGTACTTCGTTTGTTGATTCTTTGTATAAAAATTATCCTAATTGTGAATTAATGACTTTTGGGGAGCATGTTGGATTGCCCAAAGGGCAAATGGGGAATTCTGAGGTAGGGCATTTGAATATTGGTGCTGGTAGAATTGTGTATCAGGATTTGGCAAAAATCAATATTGCTTGTGAGGATAATTCCATTGCTGAAATGGAATATTTAAAAACCTCTTTTGCTTATGCAAAGCAGAATAATAAAGCACTTCATTTCATTGGTTTAGTTTCTGATGGCGGAATTCATTCTCATCAAAATCATTTATACAAATTGTGTGAGCTAGCTAATAAAGCAGGAATTGAAAAAGTATTTATTCATGCTTTTACGGATGGTAGAGATTGCGACCCAAAAAGTGGAAAAGGATTTATTCAACAGTTGGAACAAAATTTATTTGGAGCTAAGATAGCTTCAATTTGTGGTAGGTATTACGCAATGGATAGAGATAAAAGATGGGATAGAGTGAAATTAGCGTATGACTTACTTACAAACGGAATAGGAGATTTTTCTCAAAATCTTACTAAAAGCATCCAAAATTCTTACGAAAATGGAGTGACGGATGAGTTCATCAAACCAATTGTAAAAACAGATGAAAACGGAACCCCTGTTGCAACAATAAAAGAAGGTGATGCAGTAATTTGTTTTAATTTCAGAACGGATAGATGTAGAGAAATCACGATTGCTTTAACGCAAACTGATATGTCTGATTTTGGAATGAACACTTTGAATCTGCATTACACAACAATGACAAATTATGATGTATCTTATAAAGATGTAAATGTAATTTATAATAAAGCTAATATCAAAAATACTTTGGGTGAGGTTTTGGAGCAAAACAATAAATCTCAAATCAGGATTGCTGAAACAGAGAAATATCCTCATGTTACTTTTTTCTTTTCAGGAGGTAGGGAAAAGAAATTTGTTGGAGAAAAACGGTTAATGGTCAATTCCCCAAAAGTAGCTACTTACGATTTGCAGCCGGAAATGAATGCGCCAGAGATTACCTCAACTATAGTTGCAGAACTCCAAAAAGGAGAAACAGATTTTGTGTGTCTGAATTTTGCTAATCCAGATATGGTAGGGCATACTGGCGATTATAAGGCTATTGTAAAAGCCGTAGAAACAGTTGATGCTTGCACCCAAAAAGTGGTGGAGTCAGGATTAGAAAACGATTATGCTTTTATCATTATTGCTGACCATGGAAATGCTGATTTTGCAATAAATACAGATGGCTCCCCAAACACAGCTCATAGCACTAATTTAGTTCCGTGCTTTGCACTTAATACAGATTTTGAAAAAATAGAAAATGGAAAGTTAGGAGATATTGCCCCTACTATATTACAAATAATGGGAGTGGATATCCCAACAGAAATGACAGGAGTAGTACTAATAAAATAAAAAATGGAATACATACAAAATTACATAAACGACAATAAGGAGAGATTCATAGATGAATTGGTAGAACTCTTAAAAATACCTTCCATTTCAGCTGATCCTGCTTACAAAAATGATGTTTTAAGTTGTGCAGATGCAGTAGCAAAAGCTATGGAAAATGCTGGAGCAGATAATATTGAAATTTGTGAAACGGAAGGATATCCTATAGTTTATGGAGAAAAAATAATAGATTCAAATTTACCTACTGTTTTGGTATATGGGCACTATGATGTTCAACCAGCAGATCCCTTGGAATTATGGACTAGCGGACCATTTGAACCAGTAATTAAAAAAACGGATATTCACCCTGAAGGAGCTATTTTTGCTAGAGGTTCTTGTGACGATAAAGGACAATTTTATATGCATGTAAAAGCATTTGAACTAATGATGAATACAAATACTTTACCTTGTAATATTAAGCTTATGATTGAAGGAGAAGAAGAAGTTGGTTCAGAAAATTTAGGTGTTTTTGTAAAAGAAAATAAAGAAAGATTGAAGTGTGATGCCATCTTAATCTCTGACACTGGAATTATTGCAAATGATACTCCATCTATAACTACTGGCCTTAGAGGGCTAAGTTATATGGAAGTGGAAGTTACGGGCCCTAACCGTGATTTACATTCAGGTTTGTATGGAGGGGCTGTAGCAAATCCAATCAATATTTTGTGCGAGATGATTGCAAAAATGAAAGATGAAACCAATCAGATTACAATTCCAGGATTTTATGATAATGTAGTTGAACTATCTATTGAAGAAAGAGAAGATATTGCCAGAGCACCTTTTTCATTAGATGCCTATAAAAAAGCGCTAGATCTTTCTGATATTCATGGAGAAGAAAGCTATACTACTATGGAAAGGCATGGAATCCGACCAACCTTGGATGTAAACGGAATATGGGGAGGATACACAGGAGAAGGAGCAAAAACAGTTATTGCATCAAAGGCATATGCTAAAATATCTATGCGCTTAGTCCCTAACCAATCGGATGCAGAAATTACTGAAAAATTCACTAAGTATTTTGAGAATGTAGCTCCTAAATCTGTAACAGTAAAAGTAAGTCCTCATCATGGAGGAGAGCCTTATATTTCGCCAACTAATATTCCTGCTTATTTAGCAGCAAGCAAAGCAATGGAAACTACTTATGGCAAAAAACCAGTACCTGTTAAAAGTGGAGGATCTATCCCAATTGTATCACTTTTTGAAAAAGAATTAGGTGTAAAATCTATCTTACTTGGTTTTGGTCTGGATTCGGATGCTATTCATTCCCCAAATGAGCATTATGGGATCTTTAATTACTTGAAAGGGATAGAAACTATTCCTTATTTCTTTGCCAATTATGCAAAATCGCATTAAACGATTCGATAATAAATTATGAAAATTTCAAATGTATTAGGAATCTTTTTAATCACAACACTTAGCTGTAATAGTCAAGAAAACAAAAGCATGGAAAAAGAAAATATATATACAAATCAACTAATAAACGAAACAAGTCCTTACCTTTTACAGCACGCGTACAATCCTGTGGATTGGCACCCATGGAATGAGCAAACTTTGGATAAAGCAAAAGCAGAGGGAAAACTATTGTTAATTAGCATTGGCTATTCCGCTTGCCACTGGTGTCATGTGATGGAACACGAAAGTTTTGAAGATGCAGAGGTGGCAAAAATTATGAATGATAATTTTATTTGTATAAAGGTGGATAGGGAGGAGAGGCCTGATGTGGATCAAGTTTATATGACAGCCGTACAGTTAATGAATCAAAGAGGAGGTTGGCCACTTAATTGTGTAGCGCTTCCTAACGGAAAACCATTTTGGGGAGGCACTTATTTCAGAAAAGAGGATTGGAAAAAGCAAATTTTAGGATTAGCAAATGCCTATAAAACAGAACCCAATAGAGTTATTGAATTTGCAGATAGGTTATCCTTAGGCATACAGCAATCAGAAAACATTGGATTAAATACTACAGAAGTCAATTTTACCTGGGAAGATTTAAATAATATGGTAAGCCCTTGGTCTGAACATTTTGACAATGCAGAAGGAGGGACTAATGGGGCACCCAAATTTCCTATGCCAAATGCCTATAATTTTTTATTGCATTATGCTCATTTGTCAAAAAATACTGAGGTGTTGGAACATGTAGAAATTACTTTAGATAAGATGATTTTTGGCGGAATTTACGATCAAATTGGTGGCGGTTTTTCACGATATTCTACGGATAAATATTGGAAAGCTCCTCATTTTGAAAAAATGCTCTATGATAATGGGCAGTTGGTGAGCTTGTATTCTGAGGCTTATTTGAAATTTCAAAATCCGCTTTATAAAGAAGTAGTTTTTGAAAGTTTAGAATTTATAGAAAGAGAATTGACGGCTGAAAATGGAGCTTTTTATTCAGCTTTGGATGCTGATAGTGAAGGAGAGGAAGGGAAGTTTTATGTATGGAATGAAGCTGAACTTAAATTATTTATTTGTGAAGATTTTGATATTTTTAAGGACTATTATAATATAAATTCGAAAGGCTTATGGGAGCACGGGAATTATATTTTGCTTAGAAAGAAAACTAAGAAAGAAATTACTAAAAAATATAAAATTTCAATTGCAGCATTAGAAACAAAAATTCAAAACTGGAAAAGCATATTAATGGCCGAACGCGATAAACGTATTCGACCAGCATTGGATGATAAATCCTTAAGCTCTTGGAATGGATTGATGTTAAAAGGCTATGTGGATGCCTATATGGCTTTTGGCGAAAAAAAATATTTGGAGGTGGCGTTAAAAAATGCCAAGTTTATAGCAAACACTCAAATGCAAGCAGATGGAAAATTATGGCATTCCTATAAAGATGGCCGATCTACTATAAATGCCTATTTGGAGGATTACGCCATAGTAAGCTCGGCATTTATCCGTTTGTATGAAGCTACTTTTGATGAGATTTGGCTCAGTAGAGCAGAGCAATTAGTAAACTATGCTTTAGAATATTTTTACGATAAGAATTCTGGGATGTTTTATTTTACTTCAAGGTTGGACCCTGAATTGGTAGCGAGAAAAATGGAAATTAATGATAATGTAATTCCTGCATCTAATTCAGTAATGGCAAATGTATTGTACGATTTGGGGACGCTTTTAGATAAAGGGGAGTACAGGATAAAAGCCATTATTATGGCAAATAATGTAAAGCCAGACATGGAAAAATATGCTTCTGGTTATGCCAATTATGCTAATTTGATGCTGAAAGAAATAGCCCCTTATTATGAGGTAGCTATTGTGGGTAAAGAGGCACATACTAAGGTGATGGAACTTAATAAAAAATATGTGCCCAACAAATTATTTGTTGGCAGTTTTGAAAACAGTAGTATGGAATTATTGCAAGAAAAATTTGTGCAAGGGATCACTATGATTTATGTATGTAAAAATAAGGTTTGCCAATTACCAACATCTGATATTATTAAAGCCAAAAAATTAATGAAATAATGGGCACTTTATTTGAGGAAAAACAGAAATTTACACAATGGTGGTTGTGGGTTATTTTATTGTCTTTCCCCGTTATTTCGGTAGGGCCGTTTGATGAAAATGAAATAAACGTGTATTATGTTTTAATAGGACTAGCAATTCCAGTTTTATTTTATTTATTTGAGTTGAGAATAAAAGTAAATAAAGGTGGATTTCACTATCAATTTTTCCCTTTTCATTTGAAATTTCATACGATTAAAGTGGATGAAATTGAAGGCTTCAAAGCTATGGAATACTCGCCATTAAAAGAATATGGTGGTTGGGGAATCAGATACGGCTTTAAAGGAAAGGCTTATAATGTAAGTGGAAATAAAGGAGTAAAGATATTCCTGAATAACAAAACAAACATTATGTTCGGAAGCCAAAAACACCATGAATTAGCAAATGCTTTGAAAATGGCTAAGCAACAATAATTAAAAAATAATTCTTCTTCCCTTTTTGAGTAAGTATATATTTCCCGTTTAACAAGTTGTTTTCTGAAAGCTGAATATCTTCATTAATTTTTTCCTTGTTAATACTTACGGCATTGCTTTTTATCATTCTTCTTGCCTCTCCTTTACTTGCAAAAATCTGAGTTTTTTCAGCAACTATATCCAAAATACCTAAGACTAAATCAGATTTATTTATTTCAAATTGTGGTACGCCTTCAAATACAGAAAGGAAAGTTTCTTCATCTAAACTTTTTAAATCCTCAGCAGTTGATTTTGAAAATAAAATATTGGATGCTTTAATTGCCATATCTAAATCCTCAACAGAATGAACTCTTGTGGTTACTTCATTTGCAATTGCGTTTTGTAAAACTCTTAAATGAGGTGCCTGTTCATGCTCAGTAGTTAGCTGCTTTATTTCTTCTTGATTTTTTAAAGTAAAAATCTTAATGTAATTTTTAGCATCTTCATCAGAAGAATTAAGCCAAAATTGGTAAAATTTGTAAGGAGAAGTTTTCGTTTTATTTAGCCAAATATTTCCAGATTCAGTTTTTCCAAACTTCCCTCCATCTGCTTTTTTAATTAACGGAGTAGTAACAGCAAATGCTTTCCCTTCTCCTTTTTTTCTTATGAGTTCTGTTCCTGTTACTATATTCCCCCATTGATCCGAACCCCCTAATTGTACTTTGCAATTTTTGTTTTTCCAAAGCCAGTAAAAATCATAACCTTGTATCAATTGGTAGGAAAATTCAGTAAAACTCATTCCCGTTTCCAGCCTACTTTTTACCGAATCTTTTGCCATCATATAATTAACCGACATATGTTTACCAACATCACGGATAAACTCTAACAAATTAATATCTTTAAACCAATCATAATTATTTACTACTTTAGCTGAGTTTGCTCCACAATCAAAATCTAAAAATTGTTCCAATTGTTTTTGTACAGATGTTAAATTATGATTTAGTGTTTTTTCATCTAGTAAATTGCGCTCTTTACTTTTCCCTGAAGGATCACCTACCATTCCGGTTGCACCCCCAACTAAAGCGAAAGGTTTGTGTCCGCATTTTTGCAAGTGAACTAAAATCATAATCTGAACTAAACTTCCAATATGTAGAGAATCAGCAGTAGGATCAAAACCAATATAGGCAGAAGTCATTTCTTTTTCAAATTGCTCTTCCGTTCCTGGCATGATATCGTGTATCATTCCTCTCCATTTTAATTCTTCTACAAAGTTCATTTTAAATAATTTTCCTCAAAAATAGTTAAAATATTAAATCTAAGGTTCTAATTTATATTCTAATGACTAAGTACAAGTTGGCTTAAAACTAGGGCCCAAAAACTAATAACTAGTAACTATAATGTATCTTTGCTGTATGATATTTGTTACTGGAGGTACTGGGCTTGTTGGCTCACATGTTTTATTGAAATTAGCTAAAAAAGGAGAGGATTTTAAAGCTTTAAAAAGAACAAACTCTTCTTTGGGTATTTGTAAAAGGGTGTTTTCTTTTTATAATGCGGTTGCTTTGTTTGATAAGATAAGTTGGGTTGAAGGTGACGTGAATGATATTCCCTCTTTGACAGAGGGCATGCAAGGTTGTGAGAAACTTATTCATTGTGCTGCTATCGTTTCTTTTTATGCCAGGGATGCCGATTTACTTAAAAAAGTGAATATTGAAGGTACAGCTAATGTTATGAATGTCGCTTTAGCAAGTGATGTTAAAAAAATAGGTTATGTTAGTTCAATTGCTACTTTGGGACGCAATTCAACTTTAGGTATGGTGGATGAAGAATGTCAATTTAAATCTACTAAATTGGAAAGTAATTATGCTTTAAGTAAATATTATGCTGAGCAGGAAGTGTGGCGTGCAAGTAATGAAGGTCTAGATGTTGTTATTGTTAATCCATCAGTAATATTAGGTCCTGGAGACTGGACTAAAGGAAGCTCGCAAATTTTTCAGAAGATACATAAAGGGCTAAAATTTTACACTCAAGGTAGTACCGGTTATGTTGATGTGAATGATGTTGCCGAATCAATATTGCAATTATTGTTTTCAGAAATAAAAAATGAACGCTTTATTGTAAATGGTGCGAATCTAAAATATCGTGATTGTTTTGATAGAATAGCAGTGGCCTTAAATAAACCAAAAGCAACTATTAAAGTGACACCATTGTTAAAAGACATTGCTTGGCTTCTAGATACTGTTCGTGCCTTTTTCACGGCTCATAAACCATTATTAACTAGAGAAACCGCTAATAGCGCAATGACAAGTAGCACTTATAATGCTTCAAAAATTGGAAAAATGATTAATTTTCAGTTTACTGATATAGATGTAACTATTCAAAAATATGCTGCTTGGTTTATTGCTGATCTAAAATAGCTCTATCCTTTGTTAACTGTTCTAAAACTCGAGTATAAATTTTTTCTAATTGCTCAGGATGCTGTGCGTAATAGTCAAGCGTTTTTTCAAAATCATCTGCTGTTATTTCATGTGAGTCATAGATAACATTGTAATTATGTCCAAGTTCATTTTTTGCATTTTCCATTCCTTTAGTTTTATGTAGCTCAAATTCTGCTTCTGCCAAATGAATGTCTTTTAGTAGGTTTATAAAACTATTTTCGGATAAAATATCTTGTGGAATTTCAGTTTTTGGAGTCCCACAACTTAGGAAAATCAGACACAATATAAAGGATGAAATTTTCATATTACAAAGATAGCTTTTAAGCAAACAAAAGATGTATATTTGTACAATTATTAATCAAACAAAATATTTAAGATGAAAAAGTTAATGTATTTATTAGTTGCAGGATCACTTTCTGTATTTGCTGCTTGTGGTGGTGCGTCAACTACTGAAGATGTTGCTACTGATGTTGCTACTGATGTTGCTACTGAAGAATTAGCTGCTGATGTTGCTGCTGAAAAGGTAGTTGAAGCTGTTGGATGCCAAGTTGAAGGAGGTACTTGTTTGGCAGATCATTCTTGTTGTACACCTAAAGCTGCTGCTTGTTGTTGTGGTGACGCAACTTGCGATGGATCTTGTCATGGTGATGCTGCAGAAGAAGCTCATGGGGATCATGAAGGGCACGATCACGAATAAGAATTCTTATTCTGAGAAATTAAAAAAAGGCATCTAAATGGATGCCTTTTTCAGTTTTTATCGGTCAAAAGTAAGTCGCATTCCTCTTTGTGTTTCGTCAAAATTACCGTATTCATAAGCAATATGTCCGTTCACAAAAGTGTGTGTAATTTGTGCATTAAAGGTTTCTCCTTCAAATGGAGACCAACCACATTTATAAAGAATATTATTTTTATTTACTTCCCAAGGGTTATCCAAATTAACCAATACTAGGTCGGCAAAATAGCCTTCACGAATAAAACCTCTGTTTTCTATTTTAAAACAAATCGCAGGATTATGGCACATTTTCTCTACTACTTTTTCTATACTTATTTTTTCTTGTTTCACAAAGGCCAGCATAGCAGGTAAAGCATGTTGTACAAGCGGTCCTCCTGATGGAGCATTAAAATAAGTATTGCTTTTTTCCTCCAAAGTATGAGGAGCGTGATCCGTTGCAATGACATCTAACTTATCATCTAGTAAAGCTTGGAATAAAGCCTCTTTATCACTTACTTTCTTAACTGCAGGATTCCATTTTATAAGAGTTCCTTTTTCAGCATATTTACTTTCTTCAAACCAAAGATGATGGATACAAACCTCAGCAGTTATTAATTTCTGCGCTAAAGGTAAAGTATTATCAAAAAGTGAAATTTCTTTTTCAGTTGAAAGGTGAAAAATATGAAGTCTTGTATTGTGTTTTTTTGCCAATTCTACCGCCATTGATGAGGATTTGTAACAAGCTTCGGTGCTTCTGATATTTGGATGTTCATTAATGGGAATGTCTTCTCCAAATTCCTTTTTTGCGTGTATTGTATTTTCTTGTATAGTCTGCTCATCCTCACAATGTACAGCAATCAACATTGGTGATTTTTTAAATATTTCTTCTAGAACAGTCCTGTTGTCCACCAGCATATTCCCTGTTGAAGAGCCCATAAATATTTTTATTGCACCTACTTTTTTAGGGTCAGTTTTAAGCACTTCCTTCAAATTATTATTACTGGCTCCCATAAAAAAGCTGTAATTAGCAATTGAATTTTCGGATGCGATTACATACTTATCTTCTAATAATTTTTGAGTTAGTACCTGCGGATTGGTATTTGGCATTTCCATAAAAGAAGTAATACCTCCAGCAACAGCAGCTTTACTTTCTGTATAAATATTAGCCTTATGCGTTAAGCCTGGTTCACGGAAATGAACTTGGTCGTCAATAATACCAGGTAAAAGATGCAAGCCCTTAGCGTCTATTGTATAATCAGCCTTAATTGTTATTTCACTAGAAATTTGTTTGATTAATTGATTTTCAATCAATACATCTGCTTGGTAAACTTGTCCTTCATTTACCAGTTTTGCATTTTTAATAAGTGTGAGCATTATTTATCTTTTCCAGTTTCTAAAGAAACTTTTTATTTTCATTTGAATTACTCCAATTACAGCCTCAAAAAATATGCCTTCACTCATTTTTGAATTTCCTTCTGTTCGGTCTGTAAAAATAACAGGTACTTCTACAACATTGAACCCGTATTTCCAAGCTTTAAATTTCATTTCAATTTGGAAAGCATAGCCAATAAACTGAACTTTGTTGAAATTTATAGTTTCTAAAACCACTCTTTTGTAGCATTTAAAACCAGCAGTAGAATCATGAATAGGCATTCCGGTAATCATTGTTACATATTTTGATGCGAAAAAGGACATGAGTAAACGTGACATTGGCCAATTCACTATATTAACTCCTTTTACATAGCGTGAGCCAATAGCTAATTCTCCTCCATCAATTAGATTCGCATTATAGAGTTTAATTAAATCATCAGGATTGTGTGAGAAATCAGCATCCATTTCAAAGATAAATTGATAGTCTCTTTGAAGTGCCCATTTGAAACCGTGAATGTAAGCAGTTCCTAATCCTAATTTCTCTGATCGTTCTTCAATGTGTAATTGATTTGGAAATTGGGATTGTAATTTTTTTACAATAGTTGCTGTTCCGTCAGGCGATCCATCATCCACAATAAGGATGTGAAACAATTTTTCTAAAGAAAATACTTTACGAATTATCTTTTCAATATTTTCTTTCTCGTTAAAGGTTGGGATTATGATTAAACTATCTGCCATTGCTGGAATTTAAAAGTGTAAAAATACAAAACAAATTTAGATAGAATTTATTGTGCTAATATTTGGATATCATTAACCACAGCTGGGTCTAAAAGGGTGCTGATATCTCCTAAATTATCGCTTTCTCCAGCTGCTATTTTTCGTAAAATCCGTCTCATTATTTTCCCTGAACGCGTTTTTGGCAAACCATTCACAAATTGAATTTTGTCTGCCTTTGCAATTGCTCCTACTTGTTTTGTTACCAAATCATTTATTTCTTTGCGTAAACTATCCTCATCTTTAGGCTTATTGTGGCAAATTACATAAGCATATATTCCATTTCCTTTAATCGGGTGTGGGTAGCCAACAATGGCAGTTTCACAGACATTTTTATGCTGATCTATAGCGCTTTCAATTTCAGCAGTGCCTAAATTATGCCCTGAAACAATCAACACATCATCTACTCTTCCGGTAATACGATACATGCCATTTTCATCACGTAAAGCGCCATCTCCTGTAAAGTATTTATTTTCAAATACTGAAAAATAGGTGTCCTTAAATCGTTTATGATCGCCATAAATAGTACGTGCCATGGAAGGCCATGGGTATTTTATGCATAGCCTTCCTTCTACAGAATTCCCTAATATTTCCTTTCCTTTTTTATCCACTAAGCAAGGTTGAATTCCAGGAAGGGGGAGAGTTGCAAACGTGGGTTTGAAAGGGGTTACTCCTGCCAAATTAGAAATCATGATTCCTCCTGTTTCAGTTTGCCACCAAGTATCTACTATCGGGCAATTATTTTTTCCTATTTCTTTCTCATACCAATACCAAGCATCTGCATTAATAGGCTCACCAACTGTTCCTAAAACTTTTAACGAAGATAAATCATAAGGATTTACAAACTTCATTCCTTTTGCCTCTAAAGCACGAATGGCAGTTGGGGCGGTATAAAAGATATTAATTTTATTTTCTTCTACTATTTTCCAGAATCTTCCTGCATCCGGATAAGTTGGAACACCCTCAAACATTAGTGTAGTTGCTCCAGCTAAAAGAGGTCCGTAAATTATGTACGAGTGACCTGTTATCCAGCCAATATCAGCGGTACACCAATAGATATCTCCTTCAGTATATTGAAAAACATTACGGAATGAAAACTCCGTATAGACCATGTAGCCAGCAGTGGAATGCTGAATTCCTTTGGGTTTTCCGGTAGAGCCAGAAGTGTATAAAATAAAAAGAGAATCTTCCGAATCCATAATTTCAATTAGACAATCAGCAGTCGCTTGTTGTATTTCATTATGCCACCAAATATCTCTCCCTTTTTGCATTTCTATTTTGCTTTTTGTTCGTTCTAACACGATGCACTTTTCAATAGAGGATGTATTTTTCATAGCCTCATCTGCAATATTTTTTAAGGGGGTGATTTTTGCGCCTCTGAATCCCCCATCAGCAGTGATTAGGATATTACAAGTTGCATCATTTATTCTGTCTGCTAATGCTTTTGCAGAAAAGCCAGCAAAAACTACTGAGTGAATGGCTCCTATTCGAGCGCAAGCTAAAACAGCAATTGCCAATTCAGGGACCATAGGCATATAAAGGCAGATTCTGTCTCCCTTTTTAGCTCCATTCTTTTTAAGAACATTGGAAAATTTACAGACTTCAGTATGTAATTCTTTATAAGAAAGGCATCTACTTAGTTCGTTTGGATTATTAGCAACCCATTTTATTGCTGTTTGATTTCCTCTTTTTTTTAAATGCCTATCTAAGCAATTTTCAGTTATATTTAGCTTCCCTCCTTCAAACCATTTTACTTTTGGTTTTGTAAAATTCCATTGCAACACAGTATCCCATTTTTTTTGCCAAGTAAAATCTGTAGCTTTTTCTTCCCAAAATTGCTCAGGATCATTGATGCTTTTAGCATATTCAGTTTTGTACTCTTCAAATGATGTGATATTTTCCTTCATAGGTTCTTTCTAATGCTGTCAAATATATAATTATTTAACATTTTGGTAATATATTGTTTGATACTTTTTGTAGTTTAGCATCTGTAATTTAAAAACAAAAACTATGAAACAAATTTTACTATCTGTAAGTGTGCTTTTTGCAATGAGTGTTAACGCTCAAGATTGTTCTGAATTATTTATTTCAGAATATATTGAAGGAATTGGAAATAATAATGCAATTGAAATTTATAACCCTACAAATACTACAATTGATTTATCTGCCTATTTGATTAATCAATATAAAGGAAGTGATAATGGGGCTTTGTCAGATTCTTGGCCGTTAAGTGGTTCAATTGCTGCAGGTGAAGCTATTGCTGTTGGAAATGGACAAACAGATTCTGTTTGGGTGTCAACTTATTGGTCTTTACCAGTTGATCCTGTTTTTTATGCAGCATGTGGTATACACGGTAGCGGAATTTATCCAACCCCATTTTATTTTAATGGTGATGATGCTTTAACTTTAGAAAAAAGTAACGGAACAGTTGTTGATATTTTCGGTAAAGTAGGAGAAGATCCTGGTTTGGCTTGGACAGATGATGCGTCAGCTGGATATACAGATGCTAATGGTGGTACATGGTGGACAAAAAGACAAACTTTAGTAAGAAAGGCATCTGTAAAGCAGGGACTATCAGTAAATCCTATATTATTTAACCCTACATTAGAATATGATTCTTTGCCTGACGCAACATATAGTGGAATGGGATCGCATACCTGTGATTGTAGCAATACTACATCTTTAAATGAAAATGAATCTATATCTTATGTCATGTATCCTAATCCTGTAGTTAAGGGAGGTGTTGTGTCAATAAATTCAAACTCAAAAATTCAAAGGATTAGGGTAACAAATATTTTAGGAGGAAAGGTTATGAGTTTAAATCCCAAATCTATTTCAACTTCTGATTTATCAAAAGGAACCTACCTTATATCCATTGAATTTACGGATGGAAGATTGAAAGAAAATAAATTAGTTATTAAGTAATTTATAAAATAAAACATTAAAATGCTGATGGAAACATCAGCATTTTTTAATTATAATCAATATGAAAAAGTTTAGTATTTTCTTATTAATTGGAATCCTAAGTTTTACGTCTGAAGCTCAAACTATACTTAGGGGAAAAGTATTTGATAAAAATACGGGGGAATCATTAATTGGAGCAACGATAATTTATGGTAAAGGAATGGGGACTGCTACTGATCTAGATGGTAATTATTCTATCTCTTTACCTTCTGGGAAAAGAAGTTTACAGATTTCGTATGTGGGATATAAAAAACTAGTTAAAACAGTGACTATTTTTGCACAGAATGACACTATAAAATCAAATAAGGATAATTGGACAGAATCAGACTTCTCATTTAAAAATGATAAACTACAAGTATTAGATTTTAAGCTTAAAACTATTCTATTAAATGAAGTTCAAGTAGTAGCTGATATTGCTCGTAATAGAGAAACTCCTGTTGCTTTTTCAACTATTCCAATGAAAAAAATTAATGAAGAATTAGCCTCTCAAGATATTCCAATGGTTTTAAATTCAACTCCAGGAGTGTATGCTACACAAAGCGGTGGTGGTGATGGAGATGCTAGAATAACCATTAGAGGATTTAATCAAAGAAATGTTGCTGTGATGATTGATGGAATTCCTGTCAATGATATGGAAAATGGTTGGGTTTATTGGAGCAATTGGTTTGGATTAGATGCCGTAACATCTAATATTCAAGTACAAAGAGGTCTTGGAGCTTCAAAAATTGCTATTCCGTCAGTTGGAGGTACTATGAATATTTTAACAAAGGGAACTGGAAATAAGGCAGGAGGTACAATAAAGCAAGAGGTGGGATCATTTGGAAAATTGAGAACTTCAGCGGGTTATAATTCTGGCAGATTAGAAAATGGCTGGGGCTATACCTTGGCTGGATCTTATAAAAAGGGAAATGGATTTGTAGATGAGACTTGGAGCGAAGGATATTTTTACTATGCTAAAATTCAGAAGGAACTCGGAAATCACATCCTTAGTTTATCAGCCATGGGAGCGCCACAAAAACACGGACAAAGATCCTACAAAAGTGATATCGCAACTTACGACACTTCTTTTGCTCGTTCATTGGGAGATACTTCTAATTTTCGAAATGAAGTTGGAGATAAAGGAAATCCAGGTAGGATTGTAAATAAAGGAATTGCCTACAATAAACATTGGGGCTATTTAGACAGATGGACTATTAATTCAAGCGGAGATACAATTCATAATAATGAAACTTTAAATACAAAACAGAATTATTATCATAAGCCACAATTTTCATTAAGAGATTTTTGGACAGTAAATGATAAATTTTATGTTTCAAATATTTTATATGCTTCAATAGGACATGGTGGAGGGACAGGCTTGAGTGGCAATACATCTAATTATGATAACGATGGACAGTATAATTTGCAAGAAGCCTATAATGATAATATGAATAATATAGATGCACTTTATTCTGCAAATGAAAATAAAGCTGGAACTTATCTTAGAAGTTCAGTTAATAATCATTATTGGTATGGTGGATTATCTACATTAAACTATAATCCTACTGAAGAGATTTCTCTTTCTGGAGGATTAGATATGCGTTATTATAAAGGACAACATTATAGAGAAACATATGATTTATTAGGAGCAGATTATGCTATTGATAATGCTAACGGGATGCAAGAATCTCAGGTAAAAAAAGTTGGAGATAAGCTTGGTTATCATAATGATGGAATAGTAAAATGGAATGGGGTTTTCTCACAAGGAGAATACAGTAATGGAATACTTTCTGCATTTATTAATATTTCTGGTTCTAGTTCAGCTTATAAGCGCATAGATTATTTTAAAAAGAAAGATTTGGTATTAAATGATACTACTTATATGCAGGCATTAGGAACTTCAGTCGCAACAGAATTAGAGTTTGATGATAATGGGAATCTAATTGGGGCTCATAAAACAATGGTAGAAGATACCATTTGGCATAATGGAAAGTCTTACACTATGAATTCGGAAGAAGCAAAATTATCTGAAACTAATTGGAAGTGGATTAGAGGATATACAATAAAGACTGGAGCAAATGTAAATTTAGATGAATATAATAATGTGTTTTTTAATTTAGGCTATATTTCCAAAGCTCCAAGGTTCAATAATGTATTCGATTATGATAATAGATTATTTAGAAATATTAAAAATGAAGAGGTGAAGGCATTAGAGGGAGGGTATTCATTTAGATCTTCATTATTTTCAGCAAATGTGAATGCCTACTATACAGTTTGGCAAAACAAACCCGCTAATTCAGGTGTAACTGTAATGGTTGATGATGTGCCTTTTAAAGCAAATATTAATGGTATGGATGCTTTGCATAAAGGATTTGAAATGGATTTCGCATATAAATTTACACATAATTTAAGTATAGAAGGGTTGTTGTCTTTAGGAAATTGGAAATGGACATCTTCAGATACAGTACGCTTTTTGGATGATAATAATAATCCGATTACTGATGATTTTGGTAATGAGATAATTGCAAGTTTTGATGCTGAAGGGGTGCATGTTGGTGATGCTGCTCAAACGCAATATGGTTTGAGTGTAAGGTTTGAACCAACACAGAAATCATATATAAAATTAAGAGGAACCTATTTTGATAATTACTATGCTGATTTTGATCCATTGTCGTTAAATGGAGCTAATTCCGGTAGAGAAAGTTGGAAAATTCCAGCATATCAATTAATTGATTTGCATTGCGGATATAAATTCAATTTGTCAGATAAGCATAAATTAAATATAAGATTTAGTGTCTTGAATATATTAGATGAAATGTATATTTCAGACGCTCAGAATAACGATCCTTATAATGCAAATTATCAGGATTTTGACGCTAAATCGGCAGGTGTATTTTTTGGTTTAGGAAGAAGAGCAAATCTATCAGCAAAATTTAGTTTTTAATAAAAAAATAAAAAGTAAATGAAAAAAATAACAACATCAATTATAGCTACAATATTTAGTGTAATTGGGTTTGCACAGACGGATATTGCAACCGCAAGAGCACAAGGAGTAGGAGCAACCGTAACAATCACAGGAATAGTTACCAATGGTGATGAACTTGGTCCGATTCGTTATATTGAAGATGCAACAGCAGGATTAGCATTATATGATCCAACTATTTTAATTGGAGTTGTAAGAGGAGATGAAGTGACAGTTTCTGGAGTATTGGTTGATTATAATGGACTTATGGAGATGAATCCTATTAGCACAGCTACAACAAATTCAAGTGCTAATTTTGTTTTTCCACAAGTGGTTACTCCAATACAAATCGGAGAAGCAACAGAATCAGAATTAGTTCAGATTAATAATGTAATTTTTAATAGTGGAGGTTCTTTATTTACAGCAGGAACACATGATTTTACTTCCAATGCAGAAATAGGAAAAGTATATATAAGAGCGGGCAGCCCGCTAGAGAATTCATTAATCCCTATGGGGCTGGTTACGTTAATAGGAATATCTTCACAATACACTTTCTCTACCCCTGCAAATGATGGTTATCAAATTCTCCCAAGAGATTCAGCTGACATTATACAAACAGGTGCTTTGATATTTACTTCATCTGTTATACAATCAAATATTACAACTTCATCTTTTGATTTATCTTGGAACGTTTCTGATTCCTCTACTACTAATTGTAATTATGGATTAGCAACTTCATTAGGAACAACAATTAATAGTGGCGGAAATACATTAACCCATACGATTAGTTTAACTGGATTACAGCCTGCTACTTTTTATTATGTAGAGTGCTATTCTGTAAATGGAAATGACACGGCTTTTTCAAATATTGGAATTTATTCTACTGCTTCTAATTCTTCAGGAATTATTCGTCCTTATTTTAATCATTCTGTTGATGTGAGTGTTTCAACAGGAGTTGATGCTCAAAATATTACCACTTACTTTAATGACACAATTAAAGCATATATGGATTTAGCAGATAGCACATTAGATATTTGTGTTTATAATGCATCAGATGCCACTATTGCTATTGCCATAAATGATGCATACGCTAGAGGAGTTACAGTGCGTTATATTGCGGATGATGATGTGACGAATACAATGTTAAGTAGTCTGAATCCAAACATTCCAATTGTGTATCGTGACCCTTCAGTTGCTGGCATTATGCATAATAAGTTCATTATTGTAGATGCAAATTCAACAAATAATTCTTGGGTTATGGGAGGCTCAACAAATTGGACAAATCCTTCAAATTTATTTAATGACTACAACAATCTTATTTTTATTCAGGATAAAGCAATTGCAAAAGTATATACTTTGGAATTTGAAGAAATGTGGGGAGGCACTTTTGGGACAAATAAGTTAGATAATACTCCTCATAATTTTAAAGTTAACGGAAAAGATATTGAAGTGTATTTTTCTCCTACAGATCAAACAACCTCACATATTTTAGAATTTATTAATGAGGTGGATTATACTTTAGAATTCGGACTTTTGGGCTTTACTCGAGATGATCTTGGACTTGCTGTAATTGCAAAAGATATCCAGTTCGGAGTAAATGTAAGAGGAATAATTGAGCAAGAAAATAGTAATGGAAGTGAATTTGCTAGCTTAGTTGCTGCGGGCGTAAATGTAAAATCACATCAAGGGGTTACTAATCAATTTCATCATAAATATGCTATAGCTGATGCAAATTCAATTGCTTCTGATCCAACAATATTAACAGGTTCTCATAATTGGAGTAGTAATGCAGAAAATAATTCTGATGAAAACACGCTAATTATACATGATGCGACAATTGCTAATATTTATTTACAGGAGTTTGAGAAAAGATGGGGAGAATTAAGTAGCACTAATGCAATTGACGAATTGATTAATGTTGAGGTGTCTATTTTCCCTAATCCTTCAGCAGGAAGAGTACAAGTAAAAAGTGATTTAGCTATTCAGCAAATAAACTTGTATGCAGTGGATGGAAAACATATTTTAACTGCTGAAAGTACAACAATTGATATTGCTGTTAAAGGAATTTATTTTTTAAAGATAGTTACAGAAAAAGGAAATACTGTAAGAAAGATAGTTGTTGAGTGAATTGCTTAAAACCAAAAACTAATTTTGTCTAAGTTTTTTCTTTTCAAATCAGGGACTTTACAATCTTTTGCAGGATAACCTACAGGGAGTAGTAAATATGCTTTCTCATTTTTGGGTCTTCCCAAAGCAGTCTGTAAAAACTTCATAGGACTTGGCGTGTGGGTTAGAGTAACCAATCCGGCCTGATGTATAGCAGTAATTAAAAAACCACAAGCTATCCCTACCGATTCGTTTACATAATAGTTTTTTGATTTATTTTCATCCTCATCCAAATCATAGTTTTTTTTGAACACTACTATAAGATAAGGAGCAATTTCCAAAAACTCTTTTATGTGGTCAGTTCCTAAATGTTCTAAATCTTCTTTCCAACTATCGGACATTCTACCATGGTAGTTTTCATATTCTTCTATTTCAGCTAGTCTTCTAATTTCCGATTTTAGTTCTGTATTACTAATTACACAAAAAGTCCAGGGTTGTTTGTTGGCCCCAGAAGGAGCACTTCCTGCTGCTTTCAATATACTTTCTATTACTTCTCTTGGAACTTCTTTGTCCGAAAAATCCCGAACAGATCTTCTCTTGCTTATTTTTTTGTAGTAGTTTTCACTATTAGCTATCACTTCTTTTTCCGAAAGTTTTTGGGTTTGTAATGGGATAAATTCTTCTTTTTTCATCTTATTTTGAAGTATTACTCATGTAAAAAGTGATTTTACCTCCATTACTTATTTCATGATGGAAGAGGGTATTTCTATTTAATACTTCTCCGTTTAGTTCTATCTTTTCCACAAACACATTTTCTTCCTTCTGATTAATAGTTTCAATTTCAAAGACACTCCCATTTTCTAAATTTATTTTACCATGTTTAATCATTGGGCTGCCAATTGCATATTTCTCACTTCCTGGGCAAACTGGATAAAACCCTAAAGAACTAAATATATACCATGCAGACATTTGCCCAGCATCATCATTTCCACAGAGTCCGTTTTCCTTATTTCCGTACATAGTTTTCAGTATCATTCTTACTCTTTCTTGAGTTTTCCAACTATCATTTGTCCAATTGTAAAGGTAAGGAATGTGATGCCCAGGTTCGTTTCCGTGCACATAATTTCCTATAATTCCATCTCTAGTAATATCTTCTGTATTTGCAATATATTTTTCTTCAATTTCTATCTCGAAAAGAGAATCTAGTTTTAAAGAGAATCTATCTTTTCCTCCCATCATCTCAATCATAGTATCAATTTGATGAGGGACATATAAACCATAATTCCATGCATTTCCTTCAATAAATCCTTGCCCGTGCGTATCCATTGGATCAAAAGGTATTTTCCAATTTCCATTGTTTAGTTTTGGTCGCATAAACCCAATTTTACTATCGTATAAATTTCTATAACTTTCGGATCTTTTTAGGTATTCCTTAGTAGTATTTACATCATTCAATTCATCAGAAACTTGAGCAATACACCAATCGTTATAGGCAAATTCCAAAGTTTTAGAAACAGAAGAACCACTCACATCTTCAGGAACAAATCCTTTTTCTATGTAACTTTCAATCCCATCAAAATAAGACACATTGGAAGTAGAAATACAAGCACTCAAAGCATCTGTTTTACTGAAATCTCCTACATTTTTAGCAATTGCATCTGCTATTACAGAAGTTGCATGATAACCAATCATACACCAATTTTCATTAGCATAATGACTCCAAATAGGTAACATCCCATGCACAGATTGTTTTTGGTGTGCTAACATAGATTTTATCATGTCATTATTTCTTTCTGTCTGGATAATATTGAATAAAGGATGAAGAGCCCTGTAAGTATCCCAAAGTGAGAAAATAGTGTAGTTAGTAAATCCATCAGAAGTGTAAATATTTTTATCTAATCCTTTATATTTCCCATCTACATCTTCATAAATAATAGGTCCTAACATTGTATGATAAAGTGCTGTATAAAAAGTTTCTGCATCTTCTTCCGTTATGTTTTCTACTTCAATTTTGGATAGTTCCTTGTTCCATTTATCTTGTGTTTCCTCTTTAGTTTTCTCAAAATCCCAATATGGCACTTCAGTTTTCATATTTAGTAGTGCTCCATTTGTACTTACAGAAGAAAGGGCAAATTTTACTTTTATTTCTTCTTCATTTTCAGTTTCAAAATTGAAATAGGCCGTTATGTTTTTGCCTGCCATTTCCGGGAAATTTTCTTTTTCGTTAAATCTTCTATAAAAACCATTATAGGGAGTATTATCTCGTTTTTCATGTCCGTAAGAAGTAAAGGATTTTGAAAATTTTATAGCAAAATAGATGGTTTTATTTCTAGCCCAACCTGTTGTTTGCCTAAACCCTGTAATGGTAGAATCATTTTCCACTCTTATGGAGGTCCATACATTTTTACCCTCAAAGTTATAGATATTGTAATCTAAATTCAGAATGAAATGAGCAGAGTCTGTTTCTGGAAAAGTGTATTTATGAAACCCAACTCTTTCAGAAGATGTAAGTTTTGCATTGATATTATATCGTTCTAAATTTACTGAATAATATCCTGCTTCTGTTTTTTCCTTTTCATGCGAAAAAGTAGATTGAATATCTTTAAGGTTTAATTTCCCTGTAGTTGGCATCAACAAAAAATCGCCTAAATCTGAATGTCCTGTCCCAGAAAAATGAGTGTGAGCAAAACCATAAATTAAAGTATCTTCAAATTGATATCCACTACAATATTTGTAAGTTTCTTTATTATATTTTCCGTCTTTAAAAAGGGGTTGAATATTAGTAGTAGGAGAGAGTTGAACCATGCCGAAAGGAGTGGTAGCTCCAGGGAAAGTATGCCCCATATTCTTAGTCCCAACCATTGGATTTACATATTGTAAATAATTTTTTTCCGTATCTTTTTGCTCAGGACTGCAAGCAATAAGGAGTATTAATAATAAATAAAAATATTTTTTCATTACGATAAATTCTTTGAAGTAGATTTGGCAAAATAATAGATATATCCATAGCAAGCTAAAAGTAATATCATAGCTGTTTTAAATCCAGATAAATCTGTTATAAATCCGTAAAGAGGTGGGATAATTGCCCCACCTACAATCATAGTGCATAGTATCCCTGAAGCTTGTGGTTTTAACTCGTCTATATCCTGAATAGATAAAGTGAAGATAGTTGGAAACATGATAGAATTGAATAATCCAACAGCCAAAATGCTCCACATAGACAATAACCCAACAGTATTCATGGAAATAACAATGAATAAAAGTGCGCCTATTGCAAAAAACCCTAAAACTTTTGATGGATTATTTTTACTGGTTAAATAAGCCCCAACAAATCTTCCTATCATGGCTCCACTCCAATAAAAAGTAACAAAAGCTCCAACTATTGCTCTTTTATCTAAACTTTCCAGATCAGTGTTTAGAATATTTATCGCAATATTATTCATCCATGGAGTGCTTTGTATAACCAAGTGCATATCCATATCGATAAAGTAATTTACTAAATAACTGCCGATTGCCACTTCCGCCCCAACATAAACCAAAATTGCGAATGCTCCCATCATCAAAACTTTGTTTTTAAGCACTTCTCTATATCCACTATTGCTTACCGTTTCTATGATAGAAGGCAATTTTACAAATGCAAAAATTACAGCTAAAACAACAATACATACAGATAATAAAATGAATGGCGTTTGCACAGCAACCGCTTCTGAAATGTAATAAGCAGACTTTTCAATTTCACTTAAAACATCTATTTCAGCAGTAGTTTTTATGGTATCACTTAACAAAAAGGCAGCTCCAATTGCCGGGGCAATAGCTGTCCCTAAGGAGTTAAATGCTTGCGCTAAATTTAGTCGGCTTGATGCACCTTTCTTATCACCTAATATCGCTACAAAAGGATTTGCAGCCACTTGTAAAATAGTCATACCTCCAGCTAAAATAAAATAAGCCATCAAAAAAATGCTAAACGTTCGAAACTCAGCTGCAGGGTAGAATAAGAAACATCCCAAAGCCATGGTGAGTAATCCTAATATAATTCCTTTTTTATAGCCAATTTTGGAAAGGATAAAGCCTGCAGGAATAGAGAGTAAAAAATAAGCCATAAAAAAAGCAAACTGTACCAGTCCGGCCTGAAAATAAGTAAGGGTAAAAATCTCCTTTAATCTTGGAATTAAAAAATCAACTAATACAGTAAGAAACCCCCACAAAAAGAAAAGAGAAGTAAGAGCAATAAAAGGAAATAGGTATTTATTTTTAGTCA
>Ga0257121_1000581_pt1 | contig 30619 bp, 21 predicted proteins | sample SI106_100metaG_FD_190180 | JGI IMG/M metagenome (GOLD analysis project Ga0257121, IMG submission 190180) | Marine microbial communities from Saanich Inlet, British Columbia, Canada - SI106_100 | ecosystem: Environmental > Aquatic > Marine > Inlet | place: Canada: British Columbia | collected...
TGTTGGATCAGGATCACAAACGGTAACGCTTACTTCAGCTGCTGGTTGCGATTCATTAGCTACCTTAAACTTAACAGTGAATTCAGAGGTAACGAGTACAACATCAATTACGATATGTGATGATTTACTACCATACTCATGGAATGGATTAACGTTTGTAGCAGCAGGATCACAAACGGTAACGCTTACTTCAGCTGCTGGTTGCGATTCATTAGCTACCTTAAACTTAACAGTGAATCCAGAGGTAACGAGTACAACATCAATTACGATATGTGATGATTTACTCCCATACTCATGGAATGGATTAACGTTTGCTGGAGCAGGATCACAAACGGCAACGTTGACTTCAGTTGCTGGTTGCGATTCATTAGCTACCTTAAGTTTAACTGTGAATCCAGAAGTAACGAGTACAACATCAATTACGATATGTGATGATTTACTACCATACTCATGGAATGGATTAACGTTTGTAGCAGCAGGATCACAAACGGTAACGCTGACTTCAGCTGCTGGCTGTGATTCATTGGCTATCTTAAACTTAACAGTGAATCCAGAGGTAACGAGTACCACAGATATTACAATCTGTGATGATTTACTCCCATACTCATGGAATGGCTTAACGTTTGCATCAGCGGGATCACAAACGGCAACGTTGACTTCAGCTGCAGGCTGTGATTCATTAGCGACATTAAACTTAACAGTGAATCCAGAGGTAACGAGCACAACAGATACTACAATATGTGATACTGAGCTACCCTTTGATTGGAATGGCTTAACGTTTGCATCAGCGGGATCACAAACGGCAACGCTAACATCATCAGCAGGCTGTGATTCATTAGCGACATTAAACTTGACAGTGAATCCAGAGGTAACGAGTACAACAGATATTACAATCTGTGATGCTTTACTGCCATATTCATGGAATGGATTAACGTTTGCATCAGCAGGATCTCAAACGGCAACGTTGACTTCAGTTGCTGGCTGCGATTCATTGGCTACCTTAAGCTTAACTGTGAATCTTTCGGTGACCGGAACCGACACTCATACGGCTTGTGACACATATACATGGATAGATGGAAATACCTATACGACGAGTAACAATAGTGCCACGTGGATATTGACAAATGCTACAGGGTGTGATAGTACAGTAACTCTTGATCTAATAATAAACAATACACCTTCATTCACTATTTCTGGAACTGACCCAAGTTTGTGCAACACTAGTGACGGGTTTATTACGATTAGTGGATTGAATGCAAGTACTCTATATTCCATTGTCTATGACTCTTTAGGTATGTCTTCACAGAATTCGGCAATCATGACAGATGCTAATGGAAAGCACGTTATAACTGGTCTCGCAGCTGGGTTGTATTTGGACTTTACCATTTCACTAAATGGATGTGATTATACATCACCCGATGTGATAGATTTAAATAATCCTGGAGCTCCTTCGATTGATATGCAAGCGGACAGTATTGTTTGTGATGAATTTACACTTCTTGACGTTTCTGGAACGGGTCTTTCTGGTAACGAGGGTTATTATACTCAGAGTAACGGCGGAGGAGCATCTCTTGATGTTGGTGATGTTCTTACCTCTACTCAAACTATCTATATCTATGACATCCTTGGGACATGTTCAGATGAGTCGAGTTTTACAATAACAGTGAATAACACGCCAGCTATAACAAATCCTGGTCCGCAGGAAGTGTGTGATACATTCTATTTGCCATTAAGTATTTCAGGAACAAATCTTTCAGGAAATGAAAACTATTATTCAGATCTACAAAGCAATGGAGGAACAATAATAAATGATGCCATTACGAATTCACAAGCGATTTATATCTACGATGCCAATGGAAACTGTAGTAATGAGATTTCTTTTCAATTAACAGTAAACCCTATGCCTTCTTTAATCAGCTTTAGCGGAGAAGGGACTTATTGTGAAGGTGATGAGATAAATAATCTTGTTGCAGAAGTTACTGGATCACCAGATTACATTTTAGAGTATACACTTGAGGGTAACCCAACATTTATTACTTCAAGTAATTCAAGCATTAACTTGCCTAATACGTCAGGAGTTTATATCTTAACGGCACTAAACGACAATTTTTGTAGTGTTCTATTAAATGCTACACAGACTATAACTATAAATTCTATACCTGATATGCCCATTGTATCACAAGATACGACCTATTGCGAAAATTCTGAAGTGTCTAGTTTGCAAGCTATTGGATCGTCAGATTCATATACATGGTTTTCTGATGAAGCTTTATCACAGGTGATCGGAAATTCTGAAACTTATACGCCATCAACTTTAATTGGAAGTACGACTTATTATGTTACCGCAACAGAAAATGGATGTCAAAGTCCTCCTTCTTTAGTGACAGTAACTTTCGAGAATTGTGATATCATTATTCCTTCTGCATATACGCCCAATGATGATTCAGTAAATGATACTTGGGAATTAGGAAGTATTGACGATATATATCCAAGTAATGTGGTAAGTATTTACAACCGATGGGGAAGCAAAGTTTTTGAATCTGCTTCGGGAACTTACAATGAAAATCCATGGAATGGAAGCCACAATGGAAATAAGCTTCCTGTAGGTTCTTATTACTATATAATTGAGTTTAATGACAACTATACACCAAACACTACTGGTATTGTCAGTATAATAAAAGACTAACTATGAAAACAACTATTTTTATTTTTGCGTTAATAATATGTGGAGCGTTAAATGCGCAGCAAATCCCACAATATTCGCAGTTTCAAAGAAACCAATTCATGATCAACCCTGCTGCAGCCGGTGTTTATGATTTTGTAGACATAACGATGTCAGGGCGCTGGCAATGGTTAGGTGTAGATGATTCTCCAAAAACTTCTTATTTGGCTTTTTCTGTACCCGTTCGTTTTACACCAAAATATTACAATCCTGGAATCAGAACGAGTAATGGCCCTGTGGAAAATCCTGACATCAAAACAGGTAAATTAAAACACACTTTTGGTGGGCAGCTTTTGGCTGACCAATATGGTGCGTTCAGAAAGTTTTCTTTTTCAGGAACGTACGCGATTCATATGCCGATAACCAAAAAAGTAAATTTGTCCTTTGGCGTTAAAGCAGGATTGTCGAATAATTCTTTTTTGGCTGATCAAGCTCAAGTTCTGAATATTATGGCTCCTGATCAGAATCAATATGATGATATTACATATACTAATTTTATAAAAAACCAGTCTAATAAATATATTATGGATGTGGGAGCCGGATTATATTTGTACTCTAAAAATTTGTTTTTTGGTTTTGCAGCCGAGCAATTAACCCGAGATATGGTTGAATTTGGTCAGGGAACTGCAAATTTTGACCCTCAATTGCATTATTCGATTCTTGGAGGCTATAAAATTCCGATTAATAATAAGTTTACATTAACACCAGGTTTTTTAATTAAGTATATGACACCAGCGCCTGTATCTATCGATGCGAACATTCAACTAGAGTATAAAAACTGGTTGTGGATGACATTGGGGTATAGACATACTGATGCGGTTATAGCCATGGTTGGAATGAACATTAGTAAGAGATTTAAGTTTGGTTATTCATACGATTTTTCAATTTCCCGATTTAACAGCTACAGTTCGGGAGGTCATGAATTAACCTTAGGTTTAATGATAGGTAGATAATAAGAGAGTTATGAAGAGTTGTTTAATCGTTTTATTTGTAATCATTTGTAATGTGAGTTTTTCTCAATTCACGGATATTGAGCCACCACATAGAATAGGTGGAGAAGTCAACACGCAGTATGAGGAAAATTTTCCAATTTTTTCAAGGGAAACATCAACCCTTTATTTCTCGAGATCGTTTGATTCAAGTTCAATTGGGGGGTATAACGATCAAGATATTTGGCAAAGTGAAAGATTGGAGGATAAAGACTACAGTAAAGGTGGCGAATTGCATGCCCTGAATAATAAATTCAACAACTGTATCGTAGGCTTCAATGCTGATGAATCCAGAGTGTATTTGCTAGGAGCATATCATGGAAAAAAGGATCTTAAGAAAGGAATAGCATATGCAGATCGAAAAGGAAATGGATGGAGCTCACCCCACGATTTAAAAATTCCAGACTTAGATATAGAAGGTAGCTTTTATGGTTTCCATATTAATCGAGAATCGAATACGATAATCATTTCATATGAAGGTCCTGACTCCAAGGGAAAGGAAGATCTTTATTTTTCTCAATTTATTGATGATAAATGGACGACTCCTGTTTCTTTAGGCGCAAGTGTGAATTCTTCAGGATATGAAATTTCTCCATTTTTATCTGATAATGATGACACATTGTATTTTTCATCTAATGGCCATGGTGGTTATGGTGACGCCGATATTTTTTATTCATTGAGAAATGGTAATTCTTGGGATTCGTGGTCGGAACCTGTGAATTTAGGAGGGGTAATTAACTCACCTAAGTTTGATGCCTACTTTACTATTTTTGATCACTTCTTTTATTGGTCGAGCAATCGGGATGCTGAAATGAGTGACATCTATTATTCATCTTTTCTACCCATACCTCCTTTATATGCCTCCGCAGAGGGTACAGATGTTTCAGTATTTGAGGGGTCAGATGGTAAAATTGACCTCACTCCAAATGGAGGAGTCGCTCCCTATGTATATAATTGGTCTAATGGAAGTACGATTGAAGACCCGGAAGGACTTGTAATGGGTGTTTACACTGTTTTGGTAACCGATGCAGCCAATCAAACGGTAGAGGTAGAGGTTCCAATTAATCAGCCAGATGAAATAATTGAAATTGTAGAGCTTAAAAAAGAACCCATTGAAACGATTATCTATTTTGATTTAAATTCTAGCTTTCATAATTCAATGAATAAATCCACGTTGAAAGAATTTGTTGGAGATGTTTCTGATAAAAAAGGGGTAAAGCTTTCAGTTGTATCGCATTGTGACAGAAGAGATACAAAATCATATAATATTTGGTTATCAAAGAAAAGAATGGAGAGAACCATTAATTATTTGGTTTCAAAAGGCTTTACAAGAGAGCTCATAACAGGAGGTTACAAGGGAGAAGATGAGCCCGATGTGATATGTGATAGTTGTTCCGAAGAACAATTCACTAAAAACAGAAGAACGGTTATTCAAGTAATTGACTAAACAAGTATCTTTTTAATTTCAATTAAACTTTGTTCGCTCCCACCTGTAATATATTACCTTTGATAAAGAAATTGTCAACATTTTATTGATTGTTTAAATTAGGTAAAAATGGAAATTCTCACACTTACTTTTCAATTAGGAGTTTTTTTTGCAATATATGGGTTCCTATGGTTTTTTGTTGACATGGGGTTTATGCTTCTAAATGCAGGAAAGTCGAGAAGTATAGGTGAAACCTATTTTTTTAAAGGAATACAGTATATATTTTTAGTGAATGTCATCTTTCTTTTCTCTATTGATATGAACAGTGGGGCTATTGCTATTGCTAATCTATACCCGATCGTATTTATTTTAATCTTGTATTTCATTGGGAAATTTCAAAAAAACCAAAAGAATGTAATGATGCTTTCGAGGATGGGGATTGGTTCTTCATCAAGCAAATTTAATCCCAAGTATGAAATCATTGTAATTGTATTGTCACTTTTGGCTTTGGTTGGCTTCGTTTTCAGACCTGATATCGCAAATAATTCAGTGGCTTTTTGGTTTAAGGATAGTATCCTTGATATTGAATCAACAGCAATAATTGGCTGGGTTTTTAAAATCATTGGCTTCTTTTTCCTTGTTGGGATATTATTAAAAACAATAAATGCTTTTCAGTATATTTCTGAAGCTATATTTGCCAGGGGCCTTAAAAATGATTCTGATTATGACGATTATGAAGAAATAAGTTGACAAAAGATTTAAATGGATAATACCTTTGACAAATCACTTGTTTTATCAAGACAAACAGCAATCGATGACCTATTTGATGGGGGAAAACGAGTGAGGAATTCTGTTTTTACAATTATACATCAAAAAATACCATTAATTGAAGTTCCCTTTCAGGTTTTGATTTCTGTACCAAAACGCAAGATAAAAAAGGCTGTCAATCGAAACTATTTAAAAAGATGTATTAGAGAAGTCATTCGCAAACGAAAAACAATTTTAATTCAATCAAATAATTCTAAGGAGTCATCGGTGCTTTATGCAGTCGTGTATAATTCAAGCGAAAAATTAGATTTTAGTGATCTTGAAAAGCACCTGATTCATTTGTTAAATAAAATCCAAGATTCAAAATGATAAAATTTTATTTTTTTCTGATTACAAGTTTATTTATTGTTCAGTCAAATGGTGTTTTCGGTCAGTCTAGAGAATTTGAGATATTAAAAAACTTGGAACTAATTGATCAGGTACATGAGCATCTGGAATTGTATTTTGTTGATGAGCCTCAGACTGGAAAAATTTCCAAAGTAGCTATTGACGCGATGCTTAAAGAGCTAGATCCGTATACTGTTTTTTACCATGAGTCAAACATGGAGGATTACAGATTGATGACTACCGGAGAATATGGCGGAATCGGCGCTTTGATTCGTTCTATTAAAGGATCTACATACATTGTCGAACCTTATGAAGGAAAGCCAGCTCAGAAAAGTGGACTAAAAGCAGGAGACAAGATAATTTCTATTGAAGGTGTTAATATGAATACCAAGACCTCAGAGGAGGTGTCTACTGCTCTAAAGGGACCTAAAGGCTCCAAAATAAAGATCGAAGTGGAAAGAGGAAGTACTGTCAAAACGTTTAATGTTGAACGCGAACAAATTAAAATACCTGATGTCCCATATTCAGGAATGATTGATGACGAGATTGCTTATGTGAAGCTTTCAAGTTTTTCTCAGACTGCATTTCAAAGCGTTCAGTCTGAATATCAAAAATTACAGGGTGAGGGCATGAAATATGCCATATTGGATTTGAGAAATAATGGGGGAGGGCTACTATTTGAAGCTGTGAAAATTGTGAATTTATTTGTTCCGAAGGGAGAATTGGTGGTTTACACTAAAGGAAGGGTTGAAAAAGAAAATAGAGAATTTACAACAAGAGAAGCTCCTTTATTTCCTGACATCCCATTGGTTGTCTTAATCAATGAAAATAGCGCTTCAGCTAGTGAAATAGTCGCGGGAAGTCTTCAAGATATGGATAGGGCTGTAATTATTGGACAGCAAAGTTTTGGAAAAGGATTGGTGCAGAGAACATATGATTTGAAGTATGGATCAAAATTAAAAGTTACTATTTCTAAGTACTATACTCCCTCTGGTCGTTGTGTTCAAAGGCTCGAATATTACGATCGAAATATAGATAATGCTCCAAAAGAGATTTCTGATTCCTTAATACGCACATTTAAAACTAAAAACGGTAGAGATGTTATTGATGGAAGAGGAATTGTTCCAGATGTCGAATTGATAAGAAATGTATATAGTGAGCTGACAAGTGAGATCATTATCAATGACCTTATTTTTGAATTCGTGAATCAATATGTGAGTGGTATTGATTCAATCTCAGGACCTAAAGAATTTGAGCTCTGGGAAGAGGGTTATAATGATTTTATTTCTTTCGTTGATACTCGTACAGATTTTGAATATTCAACAACTGTTGAAAAGAAGTTATTAGAAATAAAAGAAATCCTTGAAAAAGACAGTTCTTATAGGGACATTCAATCAGAGTTTTTAACCCTTGAAAAAAAGTTAAAAGGAGATTTAATTAAGGATTTAGAACGCTATAAAATAGAAATAGCACCATTAATTGAGAATGAAATAGTGGCAAGATTTTATTTTCAAAAAGGAAAAACAGTTCATTCCTTTTCGTTTAGTGATGTGATTAAAGAGTCTAGAAGAATATTAAAAAGCCCTTCAGAATATGCTAAGCTACTCAATCAATAGTCAATAATATCGGTGCAAATTAAAAGGTCCATACTACTTCATCATTATGTGCATTTATTCGTGCTATGCCTTTTTGCCGTCGGTATTGTATGCAGTAAGTTCCTGATGTCAATGTCAATATTAATTGGCTTACTCAATCTTATTATAGAGGGAGATTTTAAAGAGTATTATGAGAATTTAAAGAAAAATAAATTTTTTATTCTCGTGCTTCTTTTCTTTTTTCTTCATGTAATTGCTTTGACTTGGAGTGACAATCTAGACTATGGGCTTAATGATTTGAGGAGAAAATTGTCGTTATTAGCCGTGCCTATTATTGTGATTTCAAAGCCAATAAGTTTAAGTAAAAGTTATAGAATAATTTTATTCTGTTTTATTTCTACATTGCTTGTTACCAGTATAATTAATGCGGTATCTTACTTTTATTTCCCAAATCATTTTTCTTTTAATGAGATTAGAGAAATGTCACGTTTTAACTCTCATATAAGATATGGGATTATGGTTGCCTTTGGTATACCCATTCTGTTAGAGATGAATAATTCTAAAAAAGGACTTTATTTGATTATTCCATTAATCATTTGGTTGTTGTTTTACACCTATTTAAGTCAAGTTTTAACCGGTTTAATTTCTTTAGCAACTATTGTATTTGCCTATGTTTTGTTTCGACTCATTGTCGAGAGAAAAATTAAATCTTTATTGTTTTTGATATTGACTTTCTTGGTAGGTATTGGTTTTTTACTTAACTCTTTGTTCTCAGATCCAGATTACAATACATCAAGTAAAGCTGATTTTATCAGTATGAAGATTGAATGGGAGAAAAAGTCTGACATGTCTTTTGATGGCTTGGATAATAGGGACCAAAATCTCAAATATACCTTGTCTCGTTTTTTAGATTCAAAACACTTAACCAAAAATGGCAAAGGTGTTCAGTCGCTATCAAGGAAAGAAATTAAGGCTATTGAAAATGGAATGGCCAATGTTTCTGAGATGCAAATTGGCTTTTGGGGAAGAGTTGAAGGCTTGAAATATCAAATTCATCAATCAAATGATCCAAATGGACATTCATTGTTACAACGCATTGAGGCCTGGAAAGCTGGATTAGAAATATTTAGAGATCATCCGCTTGTTGGAGTAGGAACTGGAGATGTGGATGATGCGTTCACGAATAAGTATAAAGAGAAAAAATCAAAACTTCTGCCTGTTAACCAGATTAGGGCACACAACTCGTATTTAACAAGTTTATTAACCTTTGGTGTATTGGGCTTGGTGTTATTCGTCACGATTCTTTTGGTATATATAAAAACGCAGTTAAATTATGGGCAAATTATGGGGTTTGTTTTTATGGTTTTAATGATGGTAACTTTCCTGTTTGAGGACACCTTAGAAACCCAAACAGGGATTACTTTATTTGCTTTCTTCGCTGCGTTGTATTCTATTCAACTTCCTTCCGTTAAGAATGATTGATATATTTGTTTAATTTCGTTCTAATTATGTCAATAGAGGTAAAAAATGTATTTAAGTATTTTGGAGAACAGGCTGCTGTAAAGGACATCTCCTTTTCAGTAAATAAAGGTGAAATAGTTGGTTTTTTGGGGCCGAATGGTGCTGGAAAAAGCACAACAATGAGAATGATTACCGGATTTCTCCCAGTATCTTCAGGAGAAATTTATGTTTCTGATTTAAAAGTTGGAATTGATAATTTAAAAGCCCAACAAAAAATCGGATATCTTCCAGAAAACAACCCCTTGTATGTAGATATGTATGTCAAAGAATATCTTGAGTTTGTTGGCAGAATATACAAAGTTCCCAATTTAAAAAACAGAATCAAGGATATGATTGATGCTGTTGGTTTGGAAGTTGAACAGAATAAAAAAATAGGAGCCTTGTCTAAGGGATATCGACAAAGGGTTGGTTTGGCTCAAGCAATTATTCATGATCCGGAGGTGCTCATTTTAGATGAACCAACTTCTGGACTAGATCCGAATCAATTGGTTGAAATACGTGAGCTTATAAAAACCATTGGTAAAGAAAAAACATTGATGCTATCTACTCATATCATGCAAGAGGCAGAGGCAATTTGTGATAAAATTGTAATTATTTCTAAAGGAGAAATAGTTACAAATAAAACAACTACTGAGTTACAGAAAGATGCTTCTGGAGAGTACTTATTTGTTGAATTTCAGCAGGAAATAAGTAAATCACAATTAAAGAAGGTTAAAGGAGTCACTCATGTTGAGGAGTATGAAAAAGGATTTTTATTAAAAGGCACATCAATAGACGAGCTTAAGATTAATGTATCTCAGTTTACTCAAGAAAACAACATAATATTGATGACTCTAAAATCCGAAAGTAAATCACTAGCAGAAATATTTAAGGACTTAACTGTATAAGATGAATTTTATTGAAGAATTGAGATGGAGAGGAATGATTCACGATATCATGCCTGGAACAGAGGATGCCTTGTTGGAAAAAATTTCTTCCGGATATATTGGTTTTGATCCGACATCTGATTCTTTGCATATAGGAAGCTTGGTCCAAATTATGACTCTAGTACATTTTCAGAGGGCAGGCCATAAGCCAATTGCACTCATTGGCGGAGCAACTGGAATGGTTGGTGACCCCTCAGGAAAATCACAGGAAAGAAACCTATTAGACAAAGAAACCATTGAGTTTAATATTAAAGGTGTTGAGAACCAATTAAAAAAGTTTTTAAGATTTGAAGGTGAAAATGCTGCAGAAGTGGTGAATAATGGAGATTGGTTTGAATCAATGAACTTTCTTGACTTTATCCGCGATATTGGAAAACATATTTCTGTCAACTATATGATGGCTAAGGACTCAGTAAAATCAAGGTTAGATACAGGAATGTCCTTTACAGAATTTACTTACCAACTGGTTCAAGGCTATGATTTTTATTATTTAAATCAACATAAAAATTGTGTTGTACAACTTGGGGGCTCTGATCAATGGGGAAACATCGTAACAGGTACTGAGCTTATACGAAGAAAATCGGGAAAGACGGCTTTTGCAGTGACGACCCCATTAATAAAAAAAGCGGATGGTTCTAAATTTGGCAAAACGGAAAGCGGAAATATTTGGCTAGATAGCAACAAGACTTCTCCTTATGCTTTTTATCAGTATTGGTTAAATGTTTCTGATGAGGATGCCTCTAATTTTATTAAAATATTCACCTTGTTTTCTGAGGAAGAGATTGCATCTTTTCAATCGACTCATAATGAAGCTCCACATCAGCGGTTTTTACAGAAAAAAATAGCAGAGGACATTACCAATAGAGTACATGGTGAGCAGGCCCTTGAACAAGCCATTAATGCTTCAAAAATATTATTTGGAAAATCTACCAAAGAAGATTTGATGTCTTTGTCAGATCAAGATTTCTTGGCTGTTTTTAGCGGAGTCCCTCAAGCAAATATTCATTCAGAAGACATTAAAAACGGCATTTCAATAATTGACGCATTGGTTTTAAAATCAGGATTTTTAAAGTCAAATGGAGAAGCAAGAAGAGAGCTTAAGGCAAATTCGATATCAGTAAATAAAGAAAAGGTCAATGACCAATATACACTGAGTGGATCAGATTTAATCAATCAGAAATACATTCTCCTAGGTAAAGGAAAAAAAACAAACTTTATCTTGCGTTTGGAAGCTTGATGATAAGATTATAATTATTAAATAATCAACATCGCATCTCCATAAGAGTAAAAGCGATATTTCTCTTTTATAGCCTCTTTATACGCTTTCTTCATCATTTCGTGACCACAAAATGCCGAGATCATCATTAATAAAGTGGAAAGTGGTGTATGAAAATTTGTCACCAAACAATTGGCAATTTTAAATTCATAAGGAGGAAAAATAAATTTATTGGTCCAACCATCATAAGGTTTTAAAAATCCATCTGTTGAAACGGCTGTTTCAATTGTTCTCATGGAAGTTGTTCCGATGGCACAGACTCTTTTCTTGTTTCGTTTGGCATTGTTTACGATATCTGCAGCGTCTTGACCTATTGATGCTTGTTCTGAATCCATTTTGTGCTTGGTAAGGTCTTCAACCTCAACGGCTCTGAAAGTTCCAAGTCCAACATGTAAGGTGATTTCAGCCATATCAACACCTTTCAATTCAAGTCTTTTAAGTAATTGTCTTGAAAAGTGAAGCCCCGCTGTAGGAGCAGCAACAGCTCCCTCTACTTTTGCGAAAATTGTTTGATAACGTTCTTCATCCGTTTTTTCTACATCTCTTTTAATATATTTTGGAAGAGGTGTTTCTCCAAGCTGCGTTATTTTAGCTTTGAAATCTTCGTAAGGCCCGTCAAATAGAAAACGTAAAGTTCTACCTCTAGATGTCGTGTTGTCAATTACTTCAGCAACTAAAGAATCGTCTTCACCAAAATAAAGCTTATTACCGATTCTAATTTTTCTGGCAGGATCAACCAAAACATCCCAAAGCAGGCTGTCTCTATTGAGCTCGCGGAGAAGAAACACTTCTATTTTAGCGCCAGTTTTTTCCTTGTTCCCATACATTCTAGCAGGAAAGACACGAGTATTGTTCATAATCATTACGTCTCCCTCATCAAAATAAGTGATAAGGTCCTTAAAGAACTTGTGTTCAATTTTACCCGTATCCTTATGAACCACCATTAATCTGGATTCGTCACGATTTTCACTAGGATATTTCGCAATTAATTCTTCTGGAAGTTCATAGTTGAATTCCGATAATTTCATCTTACTCATAGGGAACAAATTTTGATTTTACAGTCAAAGTGAGCAAAGATACAATATGAAACACCCGTTTGTCAAGTATTTAGGCATATTTCTGCTTTAAAATTGAAAATAGACGAAGGGTTTAAACGTATCAGAAAATGCTTGATATATGATAATCAACAGTATAACTACTACAATTGATTGAATAAGCATGGGCAAATTGGTGAATTTTCTTTCACCAAAATCTTTGAATTTTGATGGGAGCCAGTGTAAAACATAACCAAAAATCATTACATATAAAGCCGTGTCAAATCCAATCATTAAAGTATTAAAGGTTTCAGTATTGAGGTCAAAATGATACCAGATTTGATTGAGCATATTGACGGGAGCTCCATCATCTTCGAGTCTGAACCAAATCCGTGTGAATGTAATAAAATTGAATGTGATTAAAATCCTCCAAAATCGAGTAATTAGACCAGAAGAATTTTCATAAGGGCTGATTTTCCTCCAATGGTTATAGAAAATTAGCGCCGCACCATTCATGGCTCCCCAGATCACGAAGTTTTCACTCGCTCCATGCCAAAGCCCACCAATAACCATTGTAATAAGAAGGTTTAGATCTCTGTGTACATATTTTTTAAACCCAGGAAAAATTAGAGATACTCCAATGTATGTAATTAATAAACCCAAATAAATAAATAGAAGCCAATACCATTGGGTAATAAATATCATGAAAATCAAAATGACCATTGTGGCAATATAGGTTCCGATACCACCACTTCTATTTCCTCCCAATGGAATGTATAAATAATCCCTCAACCATGAGCCAAGTGATTTGTGCCAACGTCTCCAAAAATCTGCTACGCTTATGGCTTTATATGGAGAGTTGAAGTTTTCCAAGAGCTTGAAACCCATTAGCCTAGAAACACCTATGGCAATGTCAGTATATCCTGAGAAATCACCATAAATCTGAAGGGAATATCCCCACATGGCAAGAATGCTAATAAAGCCCGGAAAAGCCTCTGGAGCATCGACGACCTTATCGATGAAATGGATGGCAATATAATCTGCCAGCACTATTTTTTTAATAAAACCTTTAACAATCTGGATTATGGACCAGCTAAAGTCTGTGTGATTTAATTTATAGGGTTGACTGATCTGTGGGATAAAATCTCTTGCTCGAACAATTGGACCAGCCACAAGTTGAGGGAAAAAACTAACAAAAAACGCATAATCGAAGAAGTTTTTAACGGGATTAACTTCTTTCCTGTAAATATCAACGACATAGCTAATACTTTGAAATGTGAAAAATGAAACACCAACAGGAAGAACGATGTAGTCTACAAAAGACCCTTCACCAAAAACACTATTTCCCATTTGCGCGAACACATTGAAGACTTCATGTTTCGTATGAAACATTTTATTAAAAGATTCTGTGAAAAAATAGGCGTATTTAAAGTAGCCAAGAGTGAGAATATTAAACAAGACTGACAGCGTCACAAATCCTTTCTTTTTGATTTGGGAATTGGTGTTCCATACCCCCTTTCCAATAAAATAATTGATAACGATACTCGAAAAGAGCAACAGTACGAGTAATCCTGATGTTTTAAAATAAAAGAATAAACTAGCGACAAATAGAAAAATACTTCTTGTGAGTTTGTATTTGTGGATGTAGCTAAATATGGCAAGCACCAAAAGAAAAAAGATCCAAAAATCAAGCTGAGTAAAGATCAGTGGATGACTTTCGTCAAAAGTAAAGAGGTCATCAAATCTTGTCATTTTCCTGATTTATCAATTTGCTTTAAACACTCCCGTAAGTTCAAATATTTCAAAAAGGCATCAATATATAATTCACCTTTAAGATGGTATCCTTCTTTTGTAAAATGAATATAGTCGCCCCTCATTAATCCTTCTTCTCTCCATGTATTCGATGATCCTAGGCCTCCCATGAATCCATATAAGTCCCACACGCCACATTGATATTCTTTCGCAAGTTCAATGATGACTTCTCTCTGTCTCGCCGTGTTTTTATTTGGATAACGTTTTTTGTAGTAACAATCATTGGGCACCGTTAATAAAATCGCACAATTTGGATTGGCTTCTAAAACAAGGCCCATCATTTTCTTGAGATTTTTGCGATAAACCTCAGGTTTAAAGTCTTTGTATGGTACAAAGCCATCATTTGTTCCTACTGAAAATGCAAAATAGTCTGGGGGTGATAGCTTTAGATCCCTGAGAAAGTTGTCGTTATCCAAATAAGTATATAGCCCAGCACCATTTATTCCTATTGAATTGTATGAAATACCCGGTAAATCATTGAGCAGCTCAAATCCGTATAGGTCTAAACGAAAAGATTTTTTTGAGACTCTAGAAAGCTGCATGTCGATTGCTTCAACAGGATCTGTAAATCTAATCTCAGTATATCCTTTGTCTGCACAACGCCTTACAGATTGAATGAGTATTTCATCATCACCAAAATTAAATTCATAAGGGATAAGACCACTATTGTGATAGATCCTCATCGCATTAATCGGAGGTGTTACCCTACTTTTTTTATGTTTAAATTTTAAGTCAATCAAGGAGTCAGAACACGAAATAGCTGCACCCGTAATTCCATAATGTATGAATTTTGGTCTATGAATCACACTCCGGTAACCATCCCAGCTGTTTGTGGATGTGAATCGATAATTACCGGGATTATTTGTTTTTGCCAAATTAAATGGAAATACTAGACCTCTTTCTCCTGTTAATCCTGGCCAGTTAGATTGAATAAAGTTTCTAAAATCATGTGTGTAAATGTCTGCTTGAATATGTGATCCTCCGATATGATAAAATTGCATTTTACGGTCCTTGAAAAGGATCATAGAGTCTAAATTCTGAATGAGTAAATTCCAATTTGGACTAGAATCAGAAGGGAACTGAAAGTAATTCTTATCAAAATCGATAAATTGAAATTGGTTGAGGGCATTGGTGTCAATACAAATGGTATTTGGAAGTACAGTTTCTTTTTCCACTTCAATCACTTGACCAAAGTATATGTTTGGTAGTATAAAAATAAAACACACAAAAAGCTTATTCCTTAATATCATCAACTTTGTTCTTTATTGATATCTTGTTGTTTTCCCATTGCTTATAAGCTGAAATTAAAGCATTGTAAAATAATTGAGATGCTTTACTCGCCCCTTGGTTTGAGAAATGCACATAATCCTTTCCAGCAAGTCCATTTTTGACCCATGCAAACATTGAATTTTTTCCACCCATAGCGTCATATAAATCCCAATATGATGCCCCTACTGCCAAGCTTTGCTTTTTCATTTGTTCAACACAATAGGGTAAGAATTTGTAGGTAGAATATATTCCCTCTTTGTATTGCGCCATGTCGCTTGGTCCAATTACAATAATTGCCGCATTTCTTGAACAGCTTTGTACATACTCTATTTGTTTTTTAAATCTGTATGCATAATTTCTAACAGCACTGCTGTCTTTAAAATATGGGACTGAGTTTCCTCCAAATTGTAAAATAATGAGCTTAGTATTCAGTTTTTTATGCATAAATGACATTGACCCAAAATCTACTGCTCCAAAACTTGTGCCTGACGAACCTCTCATCGCAATATTTGACATTTGAACACCGACATCTCCTTCGATAGAAACTGCGTTAATAATGGGGCTTTCAGTTGATTTAAATACAATTTTAAGATTTTCAGGCGTACTGGAAAAACTCCACTTAAAGACATGGGGTAGGCCATCTGAAACAAGAGTGTCTTTAGATAGTAGCTGTTCATTATTGAAGATCTCAATAGAACATCGTGATGTACAAGAGTTGTAATAAACAGACAATTTATTATAGACTTTACATCGTGAATAAGCCACGCGTGACGGATTTATTTCTATCCATGCTTCCGTTGGAATTCCTTTCCGAGTATTCGAGCTGTCCACTTCAAATATTGCAGAAGAAAGCATAATTCCATATTTGTTGTTGTATAGTTTATCTTTCCCAAATAGAATTTTTCTCTTAAAATTAGAAGAGTATTGTTGTTTAAATGAAATTGTGTTGTAAGCATTTATGGCAGGAATTAGTCCAGGTCCAGCGCCTCCAAATTGGGTTTGTAATCGTTGTCGAATAAATGCGGTCATTCTGTCCCCTTCAATTTGAGAATCTCCATAATGACAAATATTTATTTTTTTATTCTTTTTAGAAGCACTTGATAGCTCGGAAAAGAAGGAGAACAAGTTTGATTTTGAAGCCTCATTCATGTGAAGTTTTGTTTTACTCTTGACGGCCAAGACAGTATCCTTTGTTGGAAGCCCTAAAGAAATGGAGTCTGATTGTGCGGTTTTCAAAAATTCTTGATCTAAATTATCATTGATATTTACATCATTTAAAAAATCAAGATTTTTATGCTCCTGTTTAACGGGATTCAATAAATGTTCCCAGGTCATAAATGAAATGTTTATTCCGAATACGTTATATCCATCTTTCGGAGCAAAATAAACCACGGGCAGAAGAAACACTGCTGTTAACAACAGAAAAAAAAGTACATTTATTGGTCTGTATTCCTTCATTGGATGAACCTTTACTAACAAATATAATTTTTTTCTATACAGTTTTTAATGAAAGGCAATTTACTTATTAATGAAACCTCTTTGTATCTGTTACAGCACGCAAAAAACCCTGTAAATTGGGAGCCTTGGACAGACAATTCGTTTAAACGAGCTAAAGAAGAAAATAAAATGGTTTTGGTGAGCATCGGTTATTCATCTTGTCATTGGTGTCATGTTATGGAACATGAAAGTTTTGAAGATGAAGAAGTTGCTGAGTTTATGAATAAGAATTTTATATGTATTAAGGTTGATCGAGAGGAACGACCCGATATTGATCATTTATATATGAATGCAGTTCAGCTGATGGGTGTTAATGGAGGTTGGCCGTTAAATTGTTTTGTGCTGCCTGATGGTAGGCCAATATACGGAGGGACATATTTTAGAAAAGAGGAATGGCTGCGTGTTTTAAAGGCTTTGGCAAGTACATATCATAAAGAAAAAGAAAAGGTTTTTTCATTTGCAGATAATTTGGAGCTGGAATTAAAGAATCAAAATATTGTTGGACAAAAAGAGGAGAATCAAGTTTATTCGGAGCATTACCTGAAAAAGCTTATCAAAGTTTGGGAGCAAAATTTCGATAAAAAACAGGGTGGATATAGTTATGTGCCAAAATTCCCAATGCCCAATAGTCTTTTAAGTTTATATCACTATTCTTTAGGCGTAAAAGATGAAACAGTTCTTGAATTTTTAAATACTACACTGCGAAAAATTTCATTTGGCGGAATGTTTGATCATGTTGATGGAGGATTTGCCAGGTATTCAACAGATGCGATTTGGAAGGTTCCTCATTTTGAGAAAATGCTTTATGACAATGCGCAGCTTATGGAGCTATACAGTGAACTTTTCTCACTAAACGGTGAAAAGGAGTATGAAAACGTAGTAGAAAAAACATTTAAATGGTTGAAAGCAGAGCTAAAAACCAATTATGGTTCATATCGCTGTGCTCAAGATGCAGATTCTGAAGGAGAAGAAGGGGCTTTTTATTGCTGGACGGATCAAGAATTAAGAGCCATATTAAAAAATGATTTTGAGTGGTTTTCCTCATATTTTGGTATTAGTAATTCCAAAAAATGGGAAAGTGATAAGTACATATTGTATAAAAACATGAGTCTGTCCGAATTCGCATCGATAAGGGGTTGGTCGATTGATGAATTTCAACAAAAACTAGAAAATACTTTACACTTGTTAAGTGTTAAACGAAGTGAAAGAAAAAAGCCTGAAATTGATACAAAATCACTGACCTCATGGAATGCATTACTGATTAAAGCTTTAATCAAATCCTACCTGGCTTTTCAGAATGAGAATTACCTTGAAGAGGCGAAAGAAATTTCAAATTGGATTATAGATTATCAATTAAAAAAGAATGGAGCTTTGTGCCATAACTTCGTGAATGGTTCGGCTTCTATAGATGGCTTTTTGAACGATTATTCATTTACAATAGACGCCTTTATTCTCCTTTATCAGGTTTCGGGAGAAATTAAATGGCTTGAATATTCTAAAAATTTAATTGAAAAGGTTGATACTGACTTTAATTCAGTAAAGCATGATTTATACTATTTTTCAAATTCAAAATCTGAGCTAATATCGAGGAAAATTGAAATTGAGGACGATGTTATTCCTTCATCAAACTCTGTTCTTGCAAATTGTTTTTTTCAGCTAGGGATTTACTTCAGAAGAGATGATTGGGTTTTACAATCAAAAAAAATGCTTTCATGTGTTATCGATAAGATGGAGCTTTATCCAATGAGTTACTCCAATTGGTTCCATTTGTATAGTAAGTTCGTTTTTCCTTGTTCAGAAATAAGTTTTTTGCAAGAGAAGGAAGGCCTAAATCATCAAGATTTAAAAAGCCTTATTAAGCCCATGCATGTGATCAGTTATCATACATCAATTCCAATGTCGAAGGAATTTAAAGAAGGGATTTTCGTTTGTAAAAGCAACACCTGTCTTCCGAAAATAGGTTCAATTGAAGAGCTTCTATCAGTTGTAAACGAATGAGTTTAGTTTTTTCTTCCGATCGCTCTTTCGACAGCTTCTACGATATTTGAAGTGCCTAATCCGTATTTATCCAAAAGATCCATTGGTTTCCCGCTTTCCCCAAAAGAGTCATCAACCGCAACAAACTCGTGTGGACAAGGGTGATTCTTTGATAAAACTTGCGCTACGGCTTCTCCTAAGCCTCCATTCGCCATATGCTCTTCGGCCGTGACAACACATCCTGTTTTCGTAACAGAGCTAAGAATTGCAGAGACGTCCAAAGGTTTTATGGTATGCATGTTGATCAGCTCAACGGATACACCTTTTTCAGTAAGGACCTTCGCTGCTTCGATAGATTTCCAAACCATGTGGCCACAAGCGACAATAGTAACATCAGTGCCTTTGTAAATTTCTTGCGCTTTACCGATTTGAAAAGGAGCATCCGGCTTTACGAAAATTGGCATTACGGGACGTCCAAACCTCAGGTATACGGGGCCATCATGTTTTGCGATTGCTTTGGTTGCCTGTTTTGTTTGATTGAAGTCTGCAGGAACAACAACCGTCATATTGGGCAGCATTCTCATCATTCCAATATCTTCAAGAATTTGATGAGTTGCCCCATCTTCACCTAGTGTTAATCCAGCATGTGATGCACATATTTTGACATTTTTTTTGGAATAGGCAATAGATTGTCTTATTTGGTCATATACCCGTCCAGTAGAAAAGTTTGCAAAAGTTCCCGTGAAAGGTATTTTTCCTCCAATGGTCATGCCCGCAGCAAGGCTGATCATATTGGCTTCCGCAATTCCTACCTGAAAAAAGCGATTAGGAAAAGCATCTTGAAAGGCATTCATTTTTAAGGAACCGGTTAAGTCTGCACATAGGGCAACGACATTCTCGTCTTCTGCTCCTAATTCTGCAAGGCCTTCTCCGAATCCTGATCTCGTGTCTTTATTTCCTAATATTTCCATAATTAAAGAGTTAAATAGATTGTATTATTTGATTTAATTGTAAAACTTTTTTCCGTTGTGTACGAGGAAGAATATTGATTTTTCCCTCTGTATATAATTTTGTACTCGCCAGGCTGAAGGTTCCATTTTTGTTTGGTCGACTTTTTATTAAGATTGCATACCCACTCGTAATCTTCTTCACCTCTTGAAACAAAAATCTGGCCTGTTGCAGGAGCTTTTAAACGTAAGTCAAGTGTTCCAGCTGCCGGAATATCGATGGTTGTGGTTTGTTTGTCTTTTATTTCAATTTCTTTATAAGTTCGAGGAAGTGTAAAGACCTCAAGATTATATTTCCCAATTAAATACTTCTCAGTACTTTTTAATTGTTGATGATTAATTGTTTTTTGATTGTCTATAAGTGAAACGCGTGTCGTATAATTCACATTATATGCGCTGTATTTAGAGCTCAAGGTTAAGAATCCTTGTGCAGCATCTATTTGAATGGTGTTGTGTGTATGTTCATGAATTTTTACATTCTTTTTAAATATTTCTGGAAGCGTTTTGACCTGAATGTCGTAGGCCATGTATGGATCCCAAACAAGAGTATCAGGATTCTTATACCTGTTTAAGGTATGTGTGAGTGTATGAACCAAATTATTTGTTCCTGACTCATAAATAAACATGGTAACATCTGTCTCAGTAGGCTTTAGGTTTAAGTCATTGAGATTAACTTGAACGGTTGTGTTTAATAGTGCTTTATCTATTATCGTAGTCAAAACTGTTTGGAAGCTGTTTTTATCTTCCGCTTCCGTGTAAGCTCCAATACAATTGAATTGCTCTAAATAGGAAAGGTCCATGCCAATTCCAATCACAAAAGGAGTCACTTTTACTTCTTTTTCCTTGAGCTTTGTTGCAACAGCACAGGGGTCATTATCACAGGATTCTAATCCATCAGTTATAAGGATGATAAAGTTTCTGCTTTTTTCATCTGGAAAATCTCCGGCAGCAGCCTCAAGAGAACGGGCGATTGGAGTTGCTCCTTTGGCATTAATGGTTTTTATCTTCTGCCTAATTGCTTCGGTGTTGTTTGCGCCAAACGGAACTTCTAATTTTGTGTCATTACAGTCTTGATATGTGTTGGTGACATTTGATTGATGTCCATAAACCCTAAGAGCAATTTCTAAATTAGGGATGCCATTTAAGTCTTTTACAGATTGATTGAGTATTTCTTTTGCAGACTCCATTCGTGTTTGCTCATCCCACTTTAAATTCATGCTATTGGAGGCATCGAGAATAAAAAGTATTCTGGTTTTTTCTTGGCTTAATGCCAGGAAGTTTAGAGCAACAAATAAAGAAAGAATTGTATTTTTCACTAATAATCTCCTAATGTTTCTGTGAGCTGGTTTAATGCGGATTGAAGCTGTTCTTCATTTGGAGCAACTCCATGCCACTTGTGTGACCCCATCATGAAGTCTATTCCTTGTCCCATTTCTGTTTTCATTAAAACCAAAATAGGTTTTCCTTTACCTAATTTAGCTTTAACAGTTATGAATGTTTCTCGTATGTTATCAAAGTCATGACCGTCCATTTCATATACCTCCCATCCAAAAGCTTGCCATTTTTGTTTTAGGTCGCCTAAAGACAGTACATCATCTACGTCGCCATCGATCTGTCTTCCGTTATAATCAACAGTGGCAACAATATTGTCAATTCCTCTAGCAGCAGCATACATCGCAGCTTCCCATATTTGCCCTTCTTGTAATTCCCCATCTCCGTGAAGGCTATAAACGATACTTGGATCATTATTAAGTTTTTTTGTTTCGGCTGTTCCAAGAGCAACGGATAGTCCTTGGCCTAATGAACCTGATGCCATTCTAATTCCTGGTAGATTTTTGTCTGTTGAAGGGTGACCTTGGAGTCGCGATGATATTTTCCTGAAAGTAGAAAGCTCTGAAACTGGGAAATATCCAGATCTTGCGAGAACACTGTACCAAACAGGAGAAATGTGCCCGTTTGACAAAAAGAAAACATCTTCATTTTTAGCATTCATATCAAATGCTTGTGAATTATGCTTCATTAAGTCAAAATAAAGGAAAGTTAGAAAGTCGGCACAACCTAAAGATCCTCCGGGATGACCTGATTTTACAGCTGAAACCATTCTAACAATATCACGTCTGACTTGAGTTGAGACATCGATTAATTCATGTTTGTTCATAATTTTTTTCTTTTCATTAGTATTGCTAACTTTACAAAGCTAATTTTAAATACCATTGGTGTAGTAAATATCTTTTAACAAATGACGCAACTTTTCAACGAAAAAATGTGTCAATAGTAACGGAGGTATAATGGTTTTGAATGAAGTTGTTGTAAAAAACTAAAGCAAATAACATAAGTACCTTATGAAATATATATCCTCATTATTCTTTCTTCTTTCTTTCTCTTTAATTTGCTCTGCTCAAAATCTCGATGAGACATTGTTAAAGTCATATTCTAAAGAAGAGTTGACTAAAATAAAAAATGCTGATCCGGAAAAATATGATGTTCTGGTTTATGCCCTTGATTATGGAACATATCTTTCAGAATATAATGTAGAGAAGCATGGTCAGCTCAATTTAAAGGAGCTTCCAAGTGTGGTGAGTTTACCATCTTTTACCGACTTAAACCTTAAAATTGAGTCATACAATCAATATTTTTATGCTCCGAAGCTTGATAAAATAGTGGTAGTGAAATCTGAATGGGTTTTAAATTTTGAGAAATCTAAAAAGAAATGAGAATACTGAATATTTTCTTGCTATTATTCATGATTGGGACCTCTAGAGTTGAGGCACAAACCGTGAATATGGGAGATTCTGATTATCCCGAAAGTAGTCCAGCCGATTGTAATGTTTTTGGAACAGCTGGTCAGAACTTTGCTGATCCTGGAGGAGTAGCCGGGAATTACCCTGCCAACTACAATGAAACTATGGTTTTTTGTCCCGATTTAACCACTGGAACTAAAATGTCTATTCAATTTGGTATTAATGCGGGATCTGTATTCGATGTTGATGGATCAGATTCGATTTATGTATATGATGGACCATCGACCGCATCGCCATTATTGGGTGCTCATAATAGTGTTACTGATCCAAATGGCTTTACCTATCAAGCAACTTGGAACAATCCAAGTGGTTGTTTAACGGTTGTATTTATATCAGACGCTTCTAATGAAGGGGCTGGTTGGTTTGGGAATGTTCAGTGTGGGAATCAGTATCAACCATTTGAGGCACATATGCAAGCATTCGTCAATGGATTGGGTTCTGACGCGTTAAATCCGGTGGATACTGGATTTGTAGATATATGTTTTGGTGATAGTATTTTGTTTGTAGCCACACCTATATTTCCATATTCTCAACAAACAACAGGATTTGGGTATTCCCAAGATATAAATTCAGACATTGATTTTCAATGGGATGTTACTGATGGAAATACCTATCCTAATAATGATTCGATATGGATAACGCCACCATCTCAATCGGGTTTCTTGGTTGATCTCAAAATTACAGATCAGTTTCCGCAGAATGAACGTGTTAGAAGTAAGATCCGAGTCTCATTAACCCCAAGTTTTTTGGGGACAGGGCCGTTGCAGGACTCTGTATGTTTAGGAGAAAACACGACACTTATCGGCGGAGTCACACCACAAGATACTGTAGGTGTTGATATTGCTCCGGGTACGTTTCAGCTTGGAGGGAATTTTGCAGGCTTGACGTATTTGCCTGATGGCTCAGGTCAACAGTATCAAGCCCCCATTACAATTAGTGGTTTTCCGGATGGATCAACGGTTCAAAGTGTACAGGATTTAAATCAGGTTTGCATCACCATGGAGCATTCTTACTCTGGAGATTTAGAGATTTGGTTGCAGTGCCCCAATGGTACTTCGGTAGCACTCGTTAATTCATATAGTCCAGGAGCCATTCCTGGAGGAACGTCGGGAACAAATACGTATTTAGGAGATCCCATAGATGATTTTGGAGGAGGAGGCCCTGGAGAAGGATGGGAATATTGTTTTAGTTCTGTCTTCAATGACATTGGTCCAATGACTCAAAACTGGGGAAATACGATTCCTGCACCGAATTTTGGGAATAACGGTCCATCCGTGGATCCAAGTAATACTTATCAGCCCGAAAGCTCTTTTGCAGATTTTGCGGGTTGTCCAGTGAATGGCAATTGGACGATTTTCGTTCAAGATAATCTCTCTATAGACGATGGTTATATTTTTGAATGGGGATTGTTTTTCGATGGATCTTACTTTCCAGGTTTAGGATCATATCAAACCTCTGCAGATACGAGCTGGTGGAATAACGACCCTACAATTATTTCAAATCAAAATGACACTTTGATTGTGGTGCAACCAAATACGGTAGGATCATATTCTTATGTTTTTAATATACTAGACAACTATGGCTGTCCTTATGATACAACAGTTTCTTTTACGGTTGTTGAAGGCCCCGAAATTTTCGCAGATACGATTGCTTGTAATTTGGAATTTCAAGTTTCTGAAACGGTTTCTTTCAGTGGTGGAAATTGGAGTTCCTTGGATACTAATATTAGTTTTTCAAATGAAAATATAATTAATCCGCTCATATCTAGTTCCATGGCAGGTGATTATCAAGTGATATTTACTGATAATGAATGCAATGTTACGGATACCGCAAATATTTCTTTCCCGCCATATTTATATTTAACAATGCCCGACACTGTTGTTTGTGAGAATTCGGGATATGAGATAATTCCAGATGTTACTACAAGTCCATACAATGATGGTTATCAGTCTCAAATAAGCTATTTATGGAGTGACGGAACAACAAATCCTACATTAATTTCAGATCAGGCTTGGTCTTATGTTGTAGAGGTTTCAAACCAATGTGATACGGTACTTGGGAATTTTACTATTTTACCTTTACCAGATATTGTCAATGACACGGCAGTCTGTAATTATACGTATCAAGTTTCTGGTCTCAGCGCTCCTAATGGAGGAGATTGGTCAAGTACAAGTTCAGAAATAAGCTTTAGTGGAGACCCGGTTAATCCAACGGTTACAACGAGTCTTGGAGGTGTATACGATTTGACCTTTTCTGACCCAGTATGTTTGTATGATCAATTGATTTATGTGGACTTCCCACCTAATTATACTGTTGTTGCAACTGACACCAGTTTGTGCAGTGGTTCTATGGCTCAACTTGAGGCATTTGCGGTTTCAGATCCTGTTCAAGAGGGTTACAATTCTAATATCTCGTTTGATTGGTCAAACGGAGAAAGTGGCAGTATCATTGAAGCAAATACGGAAGGCGATTATGTGGTTACCTTAAATCACATCTGTGGTTCTTCAGAAGATGTTGCAACTCTAGGTTATTATTTCTGCGATTTGAATGCCCCGAATGTTATTGTATTATCTTCAGAAGTAGGAAACAACGAATTTTTTATAAATTATAACGGAATCCAAGAGTTTCAATGTGTTATTTTAAATCGTTGGGGCAATAAGGTGTATGAGTATTTTGATCCTGCAGGAACTTGGCCAGGAACCAATATGAATAACAAAATTCTTGATGAGGGAACCTACTTTTATAAAATCAACGCCGTTTTTGAAGGAGGGAATGAAGTTCAAAAGCATGGTTTTGTTATGCTCATGCATTAATTAATCTTATAACTTTATAGTCTAATATAAAGTTATGAGTACAATATCATTTCAGGAAGAAATACGACAAGGAATTCCAAGTCAGCTTCCTCCCCAAAAAGATTACGACAAATCCATTAATCACGCGCCAAAAAGAAAACAAATTTTATCGCCAGATGAAAAGAAGCTGGCTCTGAAAAACGCTTTGCGTTATTTTCCAAAAGAACAGCATAAAGAATTGATAGGGGAATTTTTGGAGGAGTTGGATTTATTTGGTCGAATCTATATGTACCGCTATCGCCCTGAAAATGAAATATATGCTCGGCCAATACACGAATACCCTGGGGAATGTGAGCAGGCAAAGGCGATTATGCTAATGATTCAAAATAATCTTCATCATGATGTAGCCCAGCATCCGCATGAATTAATAACATACGGCGGAAATGGTTCGGTATTTCAAAATTGGATTCAATATAGATTAACTATGAAATATTTGTCTGAAATGACAGATGAACAAACCTTAGTCATGAATTCAGGGCATCCACAGGGTTTATTTCCTTCTCACAAAAATGCGCCGCGAGTTGTTGTTTCTAATGGAATGGTTATTCCTAATTATTCGAGTCAAGATCATTGGGAAAAGTTCAATGCCTTAGGCGTAACTCAATACGGACAAATGACAGCAGGCTCTTACATGTATATTGGTCCACAAGGAATCGTTCATGGAACAACAATAACAGTGTTAAATGCGATAAGAAAAATTGCAAAAAATAGAGATGATTATAAGGGGAAACTTTTTGTGACAGCAGGTTTAGGAGGAATGTCAGGGGCTCAACCAAAAGCAGGAAATATAGCTGGTGTAATCTCTGTTACAGCAGAGGTTAATCCTAAAGCAGCAAAAACGAGACACGATCAGGGTTGGGTAGACGAAATTATTGATAATCTTGATGAGCTATGTGATAGAGTAAAAAACGCCAAAACAAATCTTGAAGTCGTTTCATTCGCTTACATTGGAAACATCGTGGATGTATGGGAAAAATTTTGTCAAGAAGAAATATACATTGATTTGGGATCCGATCAAACCTCTTTACACAATCCGTGGTCAGGAGGTTACTATCCTGTAGGACTCACTTTTGATGAATCAAATGAGATGATGTCGAAAGCTCCGGAATTGTTTAAGGAAAAAGTGAAGGAGAGTCTTTTGAGGCATGCAGAAGCAATTAAAATTAATACGGATAAAGGCACATACTTTTTTGATTATGGCAATGCCTTTTTATTAGAAGCATCACGAGCAGGTGCAGACATCCTTGCTTCTAATAAAGAAGACTTTATTTACCCGTCTTATGTTCAAGATATTTTAGGCCCCTTGTGTTTTGATTTTGGTTTTGGGCCATTTCGATGGGTTTGTGCCTCGGGCAAGGATAGTGATCTTGAAAAGACTGATGCTATTGCATGTGAAGTACTTGAGAAGATGAGGTTAAATAGTCCAGATGAGATTAGCCAACAAATGGCCGATAATATTCAATGGATTAAGGGAGCAGGGAAAAATAGGATGGTGGTTGGTTCTAAAGCAAGAATTTTATATGCTGATGCTGAGGGAAGAATGAAAATTGCAGAGGCATTCAATCGTGCCATTCGAAATAAAGAGATAGGTCCTGTAATTTTAGGTAGAGATCATCACGATGTTTCCGGAACAGATTCACCATACAGAGAGACATCAAATATTTATGATGGTTCAAGATATACGGCAGATATGGCGATTCAAAATGTAATTGGTGATTCGTTTCGCGGTGCAACATGGGTTTCGATTCACAATGGAGGTGGAGTAGGATGGGGAGAAGTCATTAATGGAGGTTTTGGAATGCTATTGGATGGCAGCGCCTCTGCGGATAGAAACCTAAGTATGATGCTCCATTGGGACGTGAATAACGGAGTGGCAAGAAGGAGCTGGGCCCGAAATAAAAATGCAAACTTTGCTATTTTAAGAGCAATGGAAAAAGAACCCTTATTGAAAGTAACTGTACCAAATGAGGTCGATAGTGAATTATTTGAAAAGCTAAATTGATAAAATGAAAATGGTCTTCGATAAAGCAATTATATGGTGGGTTGTTCTTATCTCTATTGTTTTTGGACCATTGTTGTTTTTATTGGGCTTTGGTGTTTCGGATGATTTGTCTCTTGTGGGTCATCTAGCTCCAAATTTCTGGAATGATTTAGGATATAGTTTGTCTAGACCTGGACATTTGTCTAGACCCATTTATGGCTTAATTCAAACCTCGACACTGCACCTATTTAATGAACACTATATTTTCTATAATATCTTACGAATTTCACTCTGGTTTGCCATAGTTTTTCATGCGAGAAAAGTATTTTACTCCTTCTTTAATGGGAGTTCGATATGGATATTTCTTTTTTTTATGTCTCTTCCTATTTTTTCAAGCGCTCATCTATTTAATTTTTTTCAGATGGGATATTTACTATCGATACTTTTCTATTTGTTGGCCATAGGTTTTTTGAAAGATGTTGATGGTGGGTTTACTCGGAAAAAGTATGTTCATTTTCTTCTATTTGGGCTACTCGCTATGTTATCATGTGAAATCGTTTTTCCTTTATTTATTTTTCCTATTGCGTACAATTATAATGGAAACTTGAAGGAGGTTTTATATTCAAAATTATTGAGGTGGAGTATTTTGATATTTGTCATGTATTTCGTTTACAAGTTTTTAATCGGCCCAATCTATCAGAGTGAATCTGATATTTACGGGTTTGCTCCCTCGTTACATTCTGTTTTGCAGTCCTTGTATTATTTTCTTGTAATTCTTATAGAAATACCTTTGCTCTTGTTGGAGGTGATTCCATTTTTTTATTCTGAACCGCTTTTGTGGTTGAGTTTTCTTGTTGTTCCGTTTATTTATTTAATCAAGTCTCAGTTAGCATTTAATCTAAATAGAAGATTGATTTATTCGATACTATTCACATTATTTTCTTGTAGTTTAATATTTGTTGTATCAAATTATCCTGCGGTGTCATTTGGTCTTTACAATAAAATGATGCTGCCTGCTCATATCTGTTATTCAATACTTATCGCGTCATTTTGTTTGTTTATACTTAAAACACGATTTTATATTGTGTCCTATGTTCTTGTTGTCCTATGGTTTGCCTCTATGCAAATGCAAACGATTAACGCCATACGCTCATGGGATCAACGAGAGGGCAAATTAAAAGAATATGCTCATCTTTTAAATCAACAGGATCCAGGAGACGTTTATGTTTTTATCGAAGCGCCCTATTTTCTTCCTTCAAATTATAATAATGAACATGTTTTTTCTTTAATTGATGATTTTCAAGGTGGGCTTTCGCTTTATGGTTATGAAGGAAATTCCAAACAGGTCTATCCATTCTGTTTGGAGATGTTGGAACGTCCAAATTATTGGAGTAACCATAACCTAAATAAAGTTATTCATAGTAAGGGAATTAAGAAATTTAGGGTAGTCCAAGGGGGCAAGGTTTTAAACGGAAGCTTTGATTTGAAATCACTAAAAAAGAGATCGTTTACTTCAAATAATGAATGTCTTAGGTCAAGATTTCGAAATTATTTAATTCAAAAAGTTAAAGGACATTAATGAGAAATATAATTTCACTCTTCATTGTTTTATTTTGTGTTTCTGCAGTTGAAGGACAGATAGGAATGGATTCAATTCGATTGAATGACATAAGGATTGTTGCTTCTCACAACAGCTATAAGAAAAAACCGCATCCAAAAGTATTGAAGTTTTTAAGTAAGTTTCAAGAAAAACTTGGAGAGCAAAACAATCCAAAGTTTATTGATTACGGACACCTAACTTTTCAAGAGCAATTTACTGATTATGGCATTAGAGGTGTTGAGCTAGATGTTAACTATGATCCGAAAGGTGGTCACTACCGAAGAAGAAGAGTTAATTTTTTCATTTTTGGTCAAAAGCAAAGGGTAAAAAACCGTTCAATGAAAAAACCAGGGTTTAAATTATTGCATATTTCAGATGTCGATTTTGAAACAAATTATCTCACCCTCATTGATGGCTTACAAGCGATTAAAGATTGGAGTCAAAAAAATGCAAATCATATACCCATCTTTATCAACATCGAGGCCAAGGGTTCTCACCCTGCAGATGAATCAAAAACGTTAAGGAATTTGGGTTTCAAAAAATGCATTCCTTTTGATACGATTGCATATCAAAAATTAGAATCTGAAATCGCATCTGTATTTTCTCCTAATGATATTTATAAACCTTCTGATTTTAAGTCTGGATACGCAAGTATTAGTGAACGTGTTCAGCATATTGGTTGGCCTTTTTTATCTGAATGTAGGGGAAAGGTTATTTTTATTCTAGAAGGGAATAATCAACACTTGTATCGATCGTTTAATCAACCTTTGATGTTTTATTATGGTGAACCAAATGATGCAAACACAGCATTTTTATTACGAAATCATTCTCAAGGAAACGAAAGGAGAATGAGTGAACAATCAGCTAAGTTCATTATCCGCACAAGAAGTGATGCTGGAACCGTTCAGTCAAGAGATAACAACTATTCGATGTGGGAATCAGCCCTAAAGTCTAACGCTCAAATCATTTCCACTGATTACTACAAACCAGATGAAAGATGGAGTACTTATAAAGTAGGTTTTCCGAGTGTTTTTACTATTAGGGATTAGTTTAATTTCTAATACCTAAATTCATAAGCTTTCTGTTGTCTATCACATTTGCTTTTTCGTAGAGACCGTTAATAATATAATTCTCTTCAGAAGGTTTTCTGTTTTGATTATAAGTCATCGGGTTTCGAAC
>Ga0257121_1000582_pt1 | contig 30609 bp, 27 predicted proteins | sample SI106_100metaG_FD_190180 | JGI IMG/M metagenome (GOLD analysis project Ga0257121, IMG submission 190180) | Marine microbial communities from Saanich Inlet, British Columbia, Canada - SI106_100 | ecosystem: Environmental > Aquatic > Marine > Inlet | place: Canada: British Columbia | collected...
TATTATTTATTACAGATTTTCAGTAGTTTGTTTTTTATGCATTTGTGCATAAAATCCGTTTTGTTGTATTAAGTAGTTATGTGTTCCTTCCTCAGAAATACTACCATTGTCTAATACAATTATATGATTAGCATTTTTTAATGATGAAGTTCTATGGCTAATAATTATGTTTGTATTGTTCTCAGTTTTATTTTTTAGGTTTTTCAAGATTTTCTGTTCTTTATTTGCGTCAATTGCAGAGAGACTGTCATCAAAAATAAATATAGGAGGGTTTATGAAAATAGCTCGAGCAATAGAAATTCTTTGTCTTTGTCCTCCAGAAAGTTGAACTCCTCTTTCTCCAATAATAGTTTCATATTTCTTAGGAAAATTTTCTATTTCGTCCTCTATTTCAGCAATTCTAGCAGATTGTTTTATTTCTTCTTCTGTAAACTCATCTTTTCCAAAACTAATGTTCTCATTTACAGTTCCTGAGAACAAAAATCCATCTTGTGGAACATAACCAATATTTTGTCTTAGATCAGATAGGTTCAGTTCTCTTATATCCTTTTCTCCAAAGCTTATATCTCCTTCAGAAGAATCATACAATCTGCACATCAAATTTGCAATGGTAGATTTTCCACTTCCAGTTTTCCCAAAAATGCCTAAAGTTTCATTTTCTTTTAATCTAAAACTTATGTTTTTCAGTGCCTGGATTCCAGTATCAGGATAGGTGAAACTAATATTTTTAAACTGTATATCTCCAATGATATCTGTTCTTTCATTAGTAGGGTTAACAATTTCAGATTTAGTGTCTAAAAATTCATTTATTCGTTCCATAGAAGCTTCCGCTCTTTGTACTAAGGAAGTTACCCAACCAACTGACGCTACTGGCCAGGTTAGCATATTTACATAAATAATAAATTCCGCAATATTTCCGGTTGTTATACCATCTTCTTTAAAACTTTCTAATCCTCCTATGTATATTGTAGTAATAGTGCTAATCCCGATAAGTAAAATGATTAGAGGGAAAAACCAAGCTTCTACCGAAACAAGCTGTAGTTGTTTTTTAGTGTAGTTTTTACATTCTGAATAAAAATATTTAAAGGAATTTTCTTCATTCCTGAAAATTTTAATAACGTTTATAGCACTAAAAGTCTCCTGAGAAATTGATGTTAAATCAGAAAGTTTGCTTTGTACTACTTCACTTTTTCTATTTATTTGATTACTTACATAATAAACCGCAAAAGCTAATACCGGAAAAGGAATTAAAACATATAAAGTAAGAGTAGTATTGATGCTAAACATCTTCCAAATAACTAAAGAGAATAGAAAGAACATATTAATAGCATACATCATTGCAGGACCTAAATACATTCTTACTCTGTTAACATCTTCCGTTATTCTATTCATCAAATCACCAGTGTTGTTCTTCTTGTAAAAAGACAAACTAAGATCCTGGTATTTTCTGTAGATTTCGTTTTTCAAATCAAACTCAATTCTTCTACTCATTACAATTATAGTTTGTCTCATGAAGAACATAAATATTCCTTTCATTACCGCAAAAAGTACTATGAGTCCTCCGTATTTTAATAAAGTTGTATGAATAGAGTTTCTAATGGTAGGGTTGGATAAATTATCTTGTATATTATCGAATGAATGCCTTACAAATTCTGCCGGATAAAGAGCGAAAATAGTTGAAATCAGAATAAATATCGATCCAATTATAAGAAGTGTTTTATACTTAAAAAGGTATTTGTTCAGATGGAAAAGATTCTTCAATTCTAATTTAGTGTTTCATTTTGGTAGGCCAAAAATAATAACTAATTTTGCAAACCGTTTAAAAAACGGATAAATTTCAATTTTTTTAGAAGAAATTGTATTAATAAAAAATATTTGACATAATGATGAATGTAGAAGAAAAAGTTTCTAATCATGTAGTTAGGAAGATGGAAACAATGGGACACGAACAAGTCATTTTCTGTAATGATAAAGTTACAGGTTTAAAAGCGATAATAGCAATTCATGACACAACCTTAGGTCCAGCGCTTGGTGGTACCAGAATGTGGAATTATTCATCTGAAGAAGAAGCTTTGCAAGATGTGTTAAGGTTATCAAGAGGGATGACTTTTAAAGCATCTATCTCAGGATTAAATTTAGGAGGAGGTAAAGCGGTAATTATTGGTGATGCTTCAAAAATTAAAACAAAATCCTTAATAAAGAAATTCGGGGAATATGTTGATAGCTTAGGAGGTAAATATATTACAGCTAAGGATGTTGGTATGAATACACAGGATATGGAATATGTTAGAGAAAAAACTAAACATGTTACAGGTATTCCGGAGTCCATGGGAGGTAGTGGAGATCCTTCTACTGTTACTGCTTATGGTGTTTATATGGGCATGAAGGCATCTGCAAAATTTAAATGGGGCTCTGATTCTTTAGAAGGAAAAACGATATTAGTTCAAGGAGTTGGTCATGTTGGTGAAACTTTAGTGAAACATACAACTGAAGAAGGAGCTAAGGTGTATATTACTGATATTAATGACTTAAAACTAGCTGAGGTTGCTGAAAAATATGGAGCTGAAATTATTAAGGCAGATAGTATTTACGATATGGATATGGATATTTACGCTCCTTGTGCACTAGGTTCAACTTTAAATACTGATACAATAAACAGATTAAAATGTCAGATTATTACAGGTGCTGCAAACAATCAGTTATCTGATGAGGTACTTCATGGAAAAATGATAAAAGATAAAGGAATAGTTTATGCTCCAGATTTCTTAATTAATGCTGGTGGATTAATAAATGTATATTCTGAAATTAGTGGATACCAAAGAGAAGAATCTCTATTAAGAACAAAGAAGATTTACGATACGACATTAGAGATTCTACTAAAAGCAGAAGATGAAGATATTACTACTCATCAAGCAGCTTTGCTTATTGCAGAGCAAAGAATACAGGAAAATAAATAACACATGATTGCTAGAAGACACATTAGGTTAAAAGTAATGCAATCTTTGTATTCTTACTTTTCTAATCCCAGCAATGAAATATCAATCTCTGAAAAGGAAATGGCAAAAGATATCAGAAGTATATCTGAGTTACATATTATTATTATTTCCTTTATTATAGAACTACATACATATGCAACTGATTTTTTAGAGGAAAACAAAACTAAATATATCCCTTCTAAAGAGGATTTAAATCCGAACACGAAATTTCTTAATAATAGAATTATAACTGCTTTAAAAGAAGATGAATTTCTTAATAAAAAAGTTAGTAGAATCTCATCTATTTGGAGAAAAAATGATTTAGATATTATTAGAAAAGTTTTTGTGGAGATGTACAAAAGCCAACAATATTCTGATTATTTGAATAATAAGAAAGATGACTTTAATCATGATAAGAAATTTGTTCAGATTATGTTAAATGAATACATATTAGATAATGATATTTTCCATTTCATTTTACAAGAAAAAAGTATTTTCTGGACAGATGATTTACCTTTTGTTTCTATGTTCCTAAAGGGGCAGATAAATAATATGAAAGAAAATAATAACAACTCTTTAGTTACAGATGTTTTTAAGAATAATGACGACAAGAAATTTGCTGTTGACTTATTCAGAAAAACAATTAATAATGCAGATGAGTTTGAACAATTGATTGAAAGTAAAGTAAAAAATTGGGAATTAGAACGAATCTCGAAGATGGATTTATTATTGATAAAAATGGCTCTTACAGAAGTGATTTCTTTTAAAGAGATGCCAATAAAAGTTTCTTTTAATGAATATATCGAGATTTCGAAATACTATAGCACTCAAAATTCAAAGGTGTTTATTAATGGGGTTTTGGATAAAATTGTATCTCAGTATACAAGAGAAGGAAAAGTAAAAAAAGTAGGGAGAGGATTAGTTTAATTATGAGAATATTAGTTTACATATCTATTTGTTTTTTATTTTTCTCATGTTCCAATTCTGAAGATAAGATAGATGACAATTTAATTGATAATGGAGCAGAAATAACTATTGTAGGAGATGAAACCATTAACTTTGGAGAGAGTATTCAGGGAAAAGATAAAAACATAGAGTTTATAATACAAAATACAGGAACTGGAAATTTAATAATTACAAATGGAAAAGCAAGTTGTGGATGTACTAAATTAGAATATCCGAAAGAAATTATTAAACCGGGTAATAAAGAACGTATAAAAGTTACTTTTAATAGTAACAAGATAGGAGAACAGAAAAATAACATTACATTAACAACTAATGCTACACCGAGTATTAAAATATTAACCATAGAAGGTATGGTGTTACCTTCTGAAAACTAAAATATTATGAATCCAGAATTTATCTTCTTTGCACTTATCTTTGTTGTGATGTATTTTTTTATGATACGTCCTCAAGTAAAAAAACAGAAAAGAGAAAACAAATTTAGAGCTGAATTAAAAAAAGGTGATCAGATTATTACCATTGGAGGTATACATGGTAAAATAATTGACGTAAAAGAATCTTCAGTAATTCTAGAAAATTATGACGTAAAAATGAAAGTAGAGAAATCAGCTATTGCAATGAATGCAGTTTCTGAGCAATTAAGTTAATCTAGTTTTATTTTACAACTTACTGCTTTGTGGTCCGATAGAATTTCTTGATGAGTAATGAAGTCAGAACTTGAGAATTGTTTGTCATATAAAATATAATCAATTCTTAGGAAAGGTATTTTAGTGAAAGTTGCTCCAAATCCATTTCCTGATTCAATAAATCCATCTAGTTTCTTTTCCCTTAGATTCTGATAAGCATAGGAAACAGGAGTGTCGTTAAAATCTCCACATATTATTGTAGGGTAAGGAGAGTTGTCAATATGTCTCTTAATTATCTGAACCTCTTTTCCTCTTAATTCAAACGATTTTCTAAGACGTTTTGTAACTCCTAAAGCTTTATCTGTCTCTAGTTCTGGAGAACTCATGAATCTCAGGTCATCATTACTAAGAGAATTGGAAGCTAAATGAACATTATATACTCTAATGGTACCAGTTTTAGTTGCAATATCAGAAAAGATACAAGTATTATGCATATCCTCCATTCCATTATTTATAGTGTCATTAATAATCTCATAATTACTGTAAATTACCATATGTGGATTTTCTTTACTGCCCTCTAAGTCTATTGTAGAATATTTAAAATTAGAATTTATATCTTTTTTAGGGTTATCGTATTCTTGTATGCAAAAAATATCCACTTCCTCTTTATTTGCAAATTTCATTGTTTCTTCATATACATTCTCAATTTTCAACAAATTATCCTTATCAAATAACCTTACATTGTAGGACATAATATTGATCTCTTCCCCGTTACTGTCATCTGATGAGTTAATAGAGATAAATCTACTTAAATAAGGAGTAGATATCAATAGAAAGATCAGATTGATCCACATATATTTTCTATTGTAGAAAAACCAGAATATAGAGAATATAAATAGAATGATTACAAAAACAGGAAAAAACAATCCAAAAAATGAAATTGGCCAAAATACATTCGGATTTATAAAAGGAGATATTAAAGAAAATAATATTCCGAATAGTGCAAATGAGTTAATAAAGAAGATGGTATAATGAAATAATTTTTTCATTATTTACTTTCTTTAAAAAGGAGTTCTTTTTCTTCTTTTGTTAGGCTGTCATAACCAGATTTTGATATTTTTTCTAAAACAATATTTATCTTTTTTTGTTTTTCAGATTTCTTGCTTCTGAAAAGATCGTCATTTCCTTTTGAACTTCTCTTTTTTCTACTTTTCTTTCTTGGTTTTCTAGTTTTAGTAAAATTGAAAACCCCTATAATATTATAAAAGTTTAAAGAAATATCATATCCTTTTTTTAGCAGGATAATATATAAATAACCAAATAACGCTCCACCTAAATGTGATATGTTTCCTCCAGAATTATTCCCACTAAGATTAATATAGAATAGAAGTAACGATACCCAGGCAATGTGTTTTAATTTTATATTACCTATAAAAGGTAAAAAAATATTAAAATTTGGTTGGTATGTGGCTATGGCAATTATGATAGATATTACTGAGGATGAAGATCCAATTAATGGACTGTTAAAATCAAGATATTCGTTGAATAATAAAAAACAGAAACCTCCAAATACCCCTCCTAGAAAATATGTGCTGATCAGTTGTTTCCCATTAAAGAATTGTAGGAATATTTTTGAACCAAAATACATCCATAACATATTGAAGAATAATTGTAAAATATCTTTATGTTGGAACATGTATGTAATAATAGTCCAAGGTTTACTCAAGAAACCATTTAGATCAGCTGGAAGGATTAAATAATTTTTTCTAAATGTTTCAATTAGTGTTATTTGACTCTCTTCTGAGATTGCTTGTGGTACGTGGATTAGAATGTAAATTACAAATAGAACTATATTTATATAAAGTAATCGTGTAAAACTACTTCCGTTTTTGAAGTTTGATTTTATGTCGTTCCAAATTGTATTCATTTAAAAGTATATATCTCCTTTTTTCTTCCAGTATTTAAGTAGAATTATTCCAAAAATCATACCTCCTAAATGTGCGAAATGTGCAACATTATCACCAGGATTATTCCCGACACCACTTATTAGGGCTAATACCCCAATTCCCCCAACAAAATATTTTGCTTTTACAGGGATTGCAAAATATAAATATATTAATGAATTTGGAAACAACATGCCAAATGCCAGTAATAAACCATAAATAGCACCAGAAGCTCCAAGAATTGGAACGTTTATTAATAAATTTAATTTACCAAAAATAGGGTCTGTAAAATTCTGATTATTAGTTAATAATTGATTTCCTTTATTAATAATCATATTATAAGTTTCAGAATCTATATTTGAACTTATTGAATTAATCTGAAACTGTATATATGCCATGTAAATTAAAGCAGCTCCAAAACCTGTAATCATGTAATATGTAAGGAATCTTTTTCCTCCCCACATATTCTCTAATGTTTTTCCGAACATCCAAAGTGTAAACATATTAAACAATAAATGAGTGCTTATAGGTAATGTAATTGGCCTATCCAGTATTCCAAATATTGAGGATTCCCAATATGAGTTGGAATGCATAAACATATGTGTTACTAACTGATGTGGCATGAAATCAGGCGATTGAAATTGATGCAATGCAAATAAATTTGTTAAATTTATTCCTTGGTTTTCTAGAGCCCAAGTTGCTAAAAAGAACAATCCGTTTATTATTAAAAGGTTTTTTACAACTTCTGGCAAATGATTAAATCTTTGTCCTAACATTTATTAAATTTTTTATTTATTTCTTCTGTTTTAATATTAAAATAAGTATTTAACCCGAAAGGGCTTATAGTTGGAGTATCGCATTTTAGAAGTTCTACAATCAACAACCTCATTTCTTCTTGAGTTAGTCTTTTCCCACTTTTTATTGAGAATGAATTTGATAAGGTTTTACATAATTTTGAGCTAAAATTTTCTTTCAGATCTGAATTCTCAACTTCTTGTTCTTTTAATATTTCATCAAACAACTTTTGCAGATTTTCATTTTCGCATTGTTGAGGAACGGCATGTATTTCAACACAATCTTCTTTTATATCAATTTCAAATCCAACATTATTAAGTTCAGTTTTTATATCTTCAATTTCAGAAACATCCTTTTTTGAAAGAGATATTGTTTCAGGAAATATTAGTTTCTGAGAACTTATCTTTACATTTTTATTTTGTTTGAAATATTCGTATAAAATTCTCTGATGTGCTCTTTGCTGATGTACAATAATTAATCCGTTTTCTGTTTGAGAGCTAATATAAGTTCCTTCAATCTGAAAATAGTAAGCAGATTCAAAATTAGAATCAAGTGTTATCTCTTTCTGAACTTCTTCTGGAAAATTGTTTTGATAAATTTTATGTGATTGAGAGATTGCCTCTTTACTATCCGAGTCAAAAGGATTATAATTTCTATCCACTCTAATTTTCGGTTCTTTTACTAATCTATCAGGATTTCCAACTGGAATTACCAATGACGGTTCCGTATTAAAATCTAGAGTTGGAGCAATATTATACTGTCCTAAAGATCGTTTTATTGCAGAACGTAAGATGGCGTAGATTGATTTTTCATCTTCAAACTTTATTTCTGTTTTGGTAGGATGAATATTAATATCAATTTGTTTTGGGTCTATTTCCAGATTTAAGAAATAGGAGGGATGGTAATTTTCTGCTATTAAATCGGTAAAAGCTTTTGAAACAGCATGATTTAGATAATAATTCTTAATAAACCGACCATTTACAAAGAAGTATTGCTCACCTCTAGTGCGTTTTGCAAATTCTGGTTTCCCAACAAATCCACTAATCTTCACTAGGTTTGTTTCTTCTTCAACTGGGACAAGTTTTTCGTTTGTTTGTTTTCCAACTATATTTACAATTCTTTGTCTGAAATTAGATTTCTCAAGATGATAATATTCCTGATTATCCATTATTAAACTAAAAGAAACTTCCGGATTAGAAAGAGCGACTCTAGAAAATTCTTCTATAATATGTTTCTTTTCAACTTTATCAGATTTTAAGAATTTTCTTCTGGCAGGAACATTGTAAAATAGATTTTTAATACTTATGGAAGTTCCATTTGAACAAACAACAGATTCTTGTTTTTTAATCTCACTTCCTTCAATAATTATTCTGGTTCCAAGTTCGTTTTCTGTTAATTTTGTACTTACTTCAATATGAGCAATTGCTGCCATTGATGCCATAGCTTCGCCTCTGAACCCCATAGTTTTTATATTGAACAAATCATCTGCATTTCTAATTTTAGATGTAGCATGACGTTCAAAGCTCATTTTTGAATCCGTTTCACTCATACCACAACCATTATCAACAACTTGTATAAGAGTTTTTCCAGAATCTTTTACTATGAGTTTAATATCTGAAGCTCCAGAGTCTAATGCATTTTCTATCATCTCCTTTGCTGCAGAAGCAGGTCTTTGAATAACTTCTCCCGCAGCAATTTGATTTGCTATATGATCTGGCAATAATTGTATGATATCCAATTTTCTTATTTTAATATTAAATACGTAACTAATACTAATGCAATAATCACCAATAACAATCTTTTACTTCTTCCGTGATTTGTTCGAGAATATCCATTACTTTTAAATTTAATTTTAGTTTTCTTTCCTTTTTTTAAATTTTCAATTCGTTCTTTTCTTTCATCATAATATCTTAAGGGAAAACTAAAACTCCTAACTTTAGGACTTTTAAAAATAGATGGTAGACGGGGAGATTGCATCTTACAAAAATATAAAATAATAAGGTCTGAATAAAGAAAATTAAAGTCAATTATTAAACGAAATACAATTTGTATTTTAGCGGAAATGCAAAAACACAAGATTTCATATTCAGATACTCAATCATTCTCTAAGATAGTACAAATGTATACAGAAGAAAAAGTGTCTGATAAGTTCTATAATCGATATCCGAATATCAATCAGTTTGAAGATCAAATAAAAGAAAAACAATCTAGTAATATTGATAGGGATCTTTTATATAAAGTCCTTAAAAATCAAAATTCTACATTACAACTTTCTAAGAAAACAGAACAAAATATTGAGCTATTAAGAAATAAAAATACTTTTACCATAACAACAGGCCATCAACTATGTTTATTTACTGGACCTTTGTATTTTATTTATAAGATAGTATCCGCAATAAACCTTAGTAAACAATTAACTCAATCATTTCCTGAAAATAATTTTATTCCAGTTTTTTGGATGGCATCTGAGGATCATGATTTTGAAGAAATAAATCATATCAATCTGTTCGGTAAAAAGTATCATTGGAAAACAAATCAAAGTGGAATTGTAGGTGATTTTAATACTTCAGGAATAGATTCTGTAATAAATGAGATAGAAGAGGTTCTGGATGAATCTGAAAACTCCAAAAAGATATTGCGAATTTTTAGAAAATGTTATTCTGAAAAAAACTTATCAGAATCTAGCAGATTATTAGTAAATGAACTTTTTGGTAAATATGGAATTGTTATTTTGGATGCAAATGATAAAAAACTAAAACAAAAATTAATTCCAATAATAAAAGAAGATGTAGGTAATCAGAATTTACATTCAATTATTTCTGAAAGAACAGAAGAACTTTCAGATGAGTTTAAGTCTCAAGCTTTTGTTAGAAACATCAATTTCTTTAATATTTCTGAAGGTAAAAGAGAAAGAATCACTAAAAAGGTAAGTGAGGATGAGATTGAAAATAACCCCGAAATATTTAGTCCAAATGTCTTGATAAGACCACTTTATCAGGAATTAATTTTGCCAAACATTTCTTATATTGGAGGTGGTTCTGAAATTGCCTATTGGATGCAATTAAAAACAGTTTTTAAGTATCTGAGTATTCCTTTTCCGATATTAGTTTTACGAAATTCTGTTATGTGGATGGAGGAAAGAGATTTAAAAAAATGGAGAAAATTAGGGTTAAAGATGAGTGATGTTTTCAGATCAGCAGATGATTTGTATAAGAAATTCATTTTAGAGAAATCAAATATAAATCTAGATTTAGAGAAAAAAAAGATAGAAGACATATATTGTGATTTGGAAAATAAAACATCAGATATTTCTTTAAAACAATCCATAAAATCTGAAGCAATGAAACAAATAAAATCTTTAGAAAGATTAGAAAAGAAATTAATAAAATTGGAAAAGGAGAAACATGAAATTTCAATAAATCAGATAAATAAAATAAAAAATAAATTGTTTCCAAATAATGTTTTACAAGAAAGAACAGATAATATTATTTCATTTTATTTAAATCATGGAAATAAATTTATAGAAACATTAATGGAAGAAATCAATCCACTCGATACAAATTTCTTAATTTTGTCGCCTGAAAAGAATTAATATGACTCACGAAAAAATTATTATTCTAGATTTTGGTTCTCAATACACACAGCTCATTGCTCGTAGAGTAAGAGAATTAAATATTTACTCGGAGATACACCCTTATAATAATATTCCTGAGATAGATAAAGATGTAAAAGCGGTAATTTTATCGGGAAGTCCTTTTTCTGTAAGGGATGAAAACTCTCCTTTACCAGACCTTGAAAAGATAAAAGGAAAACTTCCTCTTTTAGGAATTTGTTATGGAGCTCAGTACATTGCAAAAATTAGTGGGGGAGATATTCTTCCATCAAAAATAAGAGAGTATGGTAGAGCAAATTTATCTTTTGTAAATAATAAAAACACTTTACTTAAAGATGTTCCGAATGATTCTCAGGTTTGGATGAGTCATGGAGATACAATCTCCACTTTACCATCTGATTTTGAAGTGATAGCAAGTACTAAAGACGTGAAAGTTGCTGCTTATAAAATTGAAAAAGAAGAAACTTATGCTATTCAATTTCATCCAGAAGTATATCATTCTACAGATGGAAAGCAACTTCTACAAAATTTCCTCATTGATATTGCTGGATGTTCGCAGGACTGGACCCCATCTTCTTTTGTTGAAGATACAGTTGCTCAGTTAAAAGAAAAACTAGGAAATGATAAAGTTGTTTTAGGTATTTCAGGAGGAGTAGATTCTACAGTTGCTGCAGTTTTGTTAAACAAAGCAATTGGAAAAAATTTATATTGTATCTTTGTAGATAATGGTTTGTTAAGAAAAAATGAGTTTGAATCTGTTCTGAAACAGTATAATGGAATGGGATTGAATGTTAAAGGAGTTAATTCTAAAGAAAAATTCTATGATGTTTTATCTGGTTTATCTGATCCAGAAAAAAAGAGGAAGGCAATAGGAGCAAAGTTTATTGATGTTTTTGATGAAGAATCTCATCTGATAGAGGATGTAGAATGGTTGGCTCAAGGAACAATTTATCCTGATGTAATTGAATCAGTTTCTGCAACAGGAGGTCCATCATCTACAATTAAATCTCATCATAATGTAGGAGGCTTACCAGATTTCATGAAATTAAAGGTTGTAGAACCATTAAATTCACTATTTAAAGATGAAGTAAGAAGGATTGGAAAATCAATTGGAATAAATAAAGAACTTTTAGGTAGGCATCCTTTTCCTGGTCCTGGACTTGCAATACGAATACTAGGAGAAGTAACAAAAGAAAAGGTACGTATTTTGCAAGAGGTAGATCATATCTTTATTTCTGCACTTAAGGAGGATGGCTTGTATGATTCTGTTTGGCAAGCAGGAGCAATGTTCTTACCAGTACAATCGGTAGGGGTAATGGGAGATGAAAGGACATATGAGAATGCGGTAGCACTTAGAGCGGTTGAATCAACGGATGGAATGACAGCAGATTGGGTTCATTTGCCTTATGATTTTCTGTCAAAAGTGTCAAATGAAATCATCAATAAAGTAAAAGGAATTAATAGAGTTGTTTATGATGTTTCTTCCAAACCACCTGCAACAATTGAATGGGAGTAAATGCATAATAATCTGTTAAAAATATTTTGTTTCTTTATTTTTTTTGTAAGTAGTTTTTCAGTTCTTTCGCAAGATAAGATAAAATTTGGTTATCATAATCAATCTGGAAAGGTTAAAAATATTAAAACAAAAGCAATAGAAGAAAATATTGAAGAAGAGAAGATTCTTTCTATTATTTCAGAGACACTTGATGATTATAATCAGAGACAATTAGATGGAATTGATAGTATAAATGATATAATAGATTCAAATATATTTATTTCTGAGATAAAAGACACAATACTAGTCTCAGTTTTACTCCCTCTCTATATAGAAAGAAATGATACTTTAGTTAATTTTCTTAGAGAGAATATGGAAGATACTAATCAGATCTATTCTAAATCTGAATTAGCATTGGACTTTTTAGAAGGTATAATGTTTGCGATAGATTCTTTATCTGAATTACAGATTCCTATTAAATTACAGGTTTTTGACACTGAAAATAATCTAGATACGGTAAGGAAAATTTCTAATTTTGAATTTGTCAAAAAATCAAACATTGTTTTCGGCCCTATTTATTCTAAGAATTTTAATTTTTTTAGAAATAAGTTCCGTGCTGACAGGAATAAAATAATTATCAATCCTTTATCTGATAATCAGAAGTATTTGCAGAATAGTAAGAATGTATATTTTTTACAACCATCTCTAAAACAAAAGAGAGATTCTATTTGTTTGTTTATTAATAAGTTTGAAAAGTCAAAAGATATTTATTTTGTATCTTTAGAGTCTGAGGATAAGACCTTAGATTATAATCAGATTAAATTTAGATTAGATAGTGTGTTTACTGAGTTTCCTGTCAAAGAATTTGAAAATCTATCAGTAATAAATAAACAATCATTTACTTTTTTAAATCCTGATAGTAACTTAGTATTTGTTTTGTCGGAAGATGAAGTGTTTATTAAGAAGATAGTTACATTTATTAGAGCAATAGACACCAACGTTTCAATTTATTCATCAGAAATAATAACTAAGATTAAGGGAATAGACATAGAAGATCTTATGAGATTAGATATCCATGTTCCTGTATCTAATTATTTTGATAATTACTCTCAAAAGAATAAATATCTTCAAAATAAATTCGAAAGTATTTTTTATCATAAAATGAATGAAAATTCTAGACTTTCATTTTATTCTATCCTTCATTTTTGTTCTCATCAGAAACAATATCATTTTACTCAATTATTTAAGGGTGGAGGGTTTATTAATACTGATGTTCAAATTTGCACTTATAAAGACTATAGGCTATTGCCAATAGAGTAAAGTTTTTTTTAACTTTGTTAGAAACCATTGGTATCCGGATTTTTTTAATAATATTTATATTGTTTTTTAAAATTAAGAGTCAAATTTTAATAATGTAACCTTTTTTTCTAGTTTCCGTATCTTTGCAAGTTGCAAACTTGCAAGATGAAGAAATGGTTTAAATATCTACTTGTTTTATGCGTGCTGCTCTGTAGTACTAGCATTGCTATGGCTCAATATGTAACAATTGGTACTGGTACAACAACTCAGGATAAACTTTTTTATACAACTTTTGAAGATGTTAGATCATTATTAACTTTCTCAAATACTGAACTTACTACTGCTAGCCCATCATTAAATCAAGGAGATACTATCTACTCTATTGGATGGTATGTTCAGTCTTTAGGTAGTCAAGTAATGTATGGGGCTACTATTAAAATTAGAGAGTCAGGTGCTCCTGTAACGGTATGGATAGGTAGACTAGCACCAATAATAGGATGGAATGATATTTTACTTGACGTTCCTTATATAAGGATAGGTACAGGTAATTTAATTATTGAATATTGTTTTGATAATTGTGAATTTATACAACAAAGTTTCAATGTAAGAAGAACTAACACTCCAAGTAATACAAATCAATTTTTTTGCAGTGACGATCAATCAGGGTGTAGTTTAACTGCAACCAGTCTTTTTTATGGTAATGGTTCAGGTTCGTATAATGATAATCAAAGACCAAATACACGTTTTGGTAAATCAGTACCTGGCGCAACCTTTACACACGATACACTTTGTAGCGGAACAAGTACAAGTGTTACATTTACATCATCTTCTAGTGTTTCTACATATACTTCTGTTCCAGGATTTACTTATTATGGTAATACTTTAGGGAGTTATTATTTTAAATCAACTCTACCAGATGCTTGGTTATTGGCTGACTTAAAATGTCAACAAGTAGGTGGTCATTTAGCGCATATAAGTAATCAGGCTGAGAATAATTATGTAGATAACATTATTAGTACTCTTTCTCCGACAAGAGGATGGATAGGCTTGCAGCAGAATTGTAATAGTGGATCTTTTTCAGAGCCAGCTGGTGGGTGGGAGTGGACAGATGGTACACCAGTAACTTATACTAATTGGGATGCTGGTGAACCTAATAATTATTTTGGATCTTCTGATCCAGAAGATTACGTTGAGATGTATGTTAATGGTCAATGGAATGATCATACGAATCCTGGAGAACCTCCTGGGGGTTATGTTTTGGAGATAGAAGAGACTTACTTGTGGAATACGGGAGCTACAACATCTTCTATTACAGTCAGTCCTACAGCTACAACTACTTATTGGGTTGATCATAGTTTTGGTACTAATACTGAGAGAGAATACTTTATTGTAAATGTAGGAGTTTGTGGATGTACTGATCCTTCAGCAACAAACTATAACTCATTAGCAACTATAGATGATGGAAGTTGTATTACTTGTGTGTATGGTTGTACAGATAATACAGCTTGTAATTACGATCCGCTAGCTACTTGTGATGATGCTTCTTGTGTATATGATGTTAGTATTGTTACAGCTACTAATGTTTGCTCTGGAGTTTGTGATGGTGAGGTTAGCGTTGCTGTAAGCCCTATTACTCCAGGCACAAACTACACTTATACTATTAATGGTGGAAGTGTAATCCCTTACTTAACCAATACAAACAGTTTATGTGCAGGGAATCATAGCTATGAGTTCTTTATTGATGGAATTAGTTGTGGAGTTGAAACTATTATAATAGGTGAATACCCTGCAATGACTTTACAAACTACTGCAGTTGATTCTACTTGTGATTCTAGTTATGCTTTTGTTAGTGCTTCTGTAGCTTCATCTTCTGGAGGAAATATCTCAACCCTTACTTATTGCAATTCTTCTCCTGGGATTTTGGATTACAATAATATTGAATTGGTCAGATTAGTTGGTGATGGTGATTCTATTGTAAAAAATACAAGTGGAGCTTGTGATGACTATACTGACTATACTACTACTGACTACACAACACTTACTCCAGGACAATCGTATTCTGTAGAAGTTAATACAGGCTATTGCTCTTCCTCATCTCAAGGAGGAGATTCTATCAAAGTATTTATTGATTGGAATATAGATGGAGATTTTGATGATACTGGAGAAGTTGTTGGAGCTTCTTTTTCATCTTCTACTTTTTCATTTATAGTGCCTACTAATGCATCTTATGGAGCTACAAGAATGAGAGTAGTTTCTCAATATCAGTCACCTAATCCAACATTTCCTAGCGGACCTGTTGGACCATGTGATGTTGGAATTTTTAGTGGATCATATCCACAGCCTTGGTATGGAGCTACAGAAGATTATTCTATTGTTATAAGCAGCACAGCAACACTTGCAAACACAACTTATTTATGGTCTAATGGAGATACAGATTCAATTACAAATAGTTTAGTAGCAGGCCAATATACAGTAATAGTAACAGATGCAAATGGATGTGAGGCTACAGATACAGTTAGCGTAGGTCAAAGTTTCCAAGTACAGATTGATAGCTTAATTGCTAATCCTGACTCTCCTTGTTCTGGAGATATAATAACACTTACTGCGTATCCTTCTTCTCTATCTTATGAATATAAATTTAAGTGGAGAGATTCAGGAACATCATGGACTAATATATCAGGTTTTGGGGGTTGGCTTAATAATAATACTAATCCACAATACGGTCCAATTTATCAGGATACTGATTTTAGAGTAAAAATAAGAAGCTCAATTGACAATAGCTGTAAAACTGGATGGGAAACTATTACTGTTCCAGTAAATCCATTACCAATAACACCACCAATTTGGCACAATTAAATATTAACTATAAACAAACTAAAAATAATTATTAATCAAAAACGTTAAGGTCATGAAAACAAAAACAAAAACAAAACAAAAAATTCTAAGAGTATTTGCCATGTGCATACTATTTTTAGGCAACAGCCATTTAATGGCTCAAACACTACCAAATTCTACAATTACACAAAGTGTGTGTATTGGCACTGAGGATTACGAGATAGTCCCAGCTTTAGGATCTACCTATACTTGGTCAATAATTGATCAGAATACTACAGCACCACCATTAGCTGGTGAAGCAGATATTTCACCTTTTATAGGAGATTGGTACATACAGGTTGATTTTACAATTCCTGGAACATATGTGCTTTCAGTTACAGAACAAGATTTAAATTCTTGTCAAGGAGCAACTGTAGATTTAACTATTACTGTAAATGCTGGGTCTTCAAGTACACATGTAGTTACGGAATGTGACACTTATACTTGGGGAGATGGTGTGACAAATGGAGATGGGAATGTTTACACATCTTCTACTAATACACCAATCTTTACAATACAAACAGTAAATGGTTGTGATAGTGTAATCACATTAGATCTTACTATAAACAATTCTAGCTCAAGTACACATGTAGTTACGGAATGTGATACTTATACTTGGGGAGATGGTGTAACAAATGGAGATGGGAATGTTTACACATCTTCTACTAATACACCAACCTTTACAGTACAAACAGTTGATGGTTGTGATAGTGTAATCACATTAGATCTTACTATAAACAATTTTAGCTCAAGTACACATGTAGTTACGGAATGTGACACTTATACTTGGGGAGATGGTGTAACAAATGGAGATGGGAATGTTTACACATCTTCTACTAATACACCAACCTTTACAGTACAAACAGTAAATGGTTGTGATAGTGTAATCACATTAGATCTTACTATAAACAATTCTAGCTCAAGTACACATGTAGTTACGGAATGTGATACTTATACTTGGGGAGATGGTGTAACAAATGGAGATGGTTTAACATATACTTCTTCTACTAATACTCCAACCTTTACTACAACAACAGTAAATGGTTGTGATAGTATTATCACATTAGATCTTACCATTAACTATTCTAGTTCAAGTACAGATATTCAAGTACATTGTGATACTTATACTTGGGGAGATGGTGTAACAAATGGAGATGGTTTAACATATACTTCTTCTACTAATACTCCAACCTTTACTACAATAACAGTAAATGGTTGTGATAGTATTATCACATTAGATCTTACTATAACAGCTAGTCCAGACCCATTTGCAGGAGCCAATGATACAATATGTGAAGGTTTAACTTATACTTTATCTGGTGCTACTAATACAGGTAATTCTGGAGCTATTAATTGGACTGATGCTTCTGGATTTAGTTTAGGATTTAGTAACCCTGGGATTTTAAATCCAGTATATACACCAACTATTTCTGATATTGCAGCTGGTTCTGTAACCTTAACATTGGAAATATCAGGGTCAGCACCATGTCCGCCAGAGTCTAGTTCAGTTACAATAATTATTAATGCAAATCCAACACCTGGGCCAATCTGGCATAATTAGAAATGAAGAGATAACTAAAGATGAATAAATAATTAAGAATGAATAGACTAAAATTAGTCATATTATTGATTATCGCACTTTCTATTAAGTTAGGTGCTCAAAATGTGGTACACCTTTGCGTAGGTGATAACCATAATTTTGGGGTGACTGATAATCCTACATCATTTTTTGATTGGTCTGTTAGTGACCCATCATTAGCAACTATTAATTTTGGTAACGGAACACATCATATTTTAATTGACCTTAACAATACAGGTGTGTTTCAATTATTAGTTGAAGAAATAGATGCAAATGGTTGTAGTGGATATGACAGTATCTTAGTTGAGATTCACAATTTACCAAATCCTAATATATTTGCAGTAGGACCTACTTCTTTTTGTAAAGGAGATAGTGTTCGACTGCAAGTGGATTCGGTTTATAGTGCATTCTTATGGAGTAATAATGCTACCTCAATTTATACTTATGCAGATACTGCTGGATTATATTTTGTGAACGTAACAGATGCCAATGGATGTGAAAACATGTCAAATGCTATTGATATTATTACATATCCTAAACCTTCTGCAGATTTTTGGATTGATGGAGTTTGTTTTGAAGTTGAAACCAATCTGATTGACAGCTCACTTATTGCAAGTGGGAATATTGTAAGTTGGATATGGGATTTAGGAGATGGAAGTTATAATTCAGGATCTAATATTTTTCATATGTATTCAGATGCAGATATTTATGATGTTACATTGAAAGTAGTTTCTGATTTTGGATGTATGGATTCCAGAACAAAACCTTTAGAGATTTTTTACATTCCTGATGCACAGTTTAACTTTAACCCCCATCTTCCTTCTATCTTGAGCCCGGAAGTTAATTTTAATAATACTACAATTGATGTTTCTTCCTTTGTTTGGAATTTTGATGATGGAACAGATACTACAATTGAGAATCCTATACATGTATTTTCAGATCCAGGAATGTATGACGTAATGCTTACTGTTATGGATGATAATAATTGTATTGATTCTATTTCTCATAGAATAAAAGTAATGTACGATTTTATCTTATATGTTCCTAATACTTTTACTCCTAATGGAGATGATGATAATGAATTATTTAAACCTAAAGGTTTGAGGATGGGAAAGTATAAATCTTACCAATTTGTTATCTATAATCATTGGGGAGAAAAGGTATTTAGTACGGATAAAGTAGAAGAAGGTTGGCATGGAGCAAATGCAATTCCAGGAAAATATGCTTGGGTAATTATTATTACTGATGAAATGGGAGCTCAACAAAAAAGAGTAGGAGAGGTGTTGCTGATGAAATAATTGATTGTAATTTAATCTACCTTAAATCAATCACTTCTATATTAGGATAATCTTTGCTTTTAAAGTTAAAAGTAGAAGTAGGAATGTCTGAATTAGTAATAAATTTGGTTATGGTATAAGTGGTAGTTCCTCCTTCTTTTTCTATTATTCCTATCTTGATAAGTTCTGTTTTTTTGGTATCAATATAAAGGGTAACCAAACTGATCATTCCACTTTCATTTGGGTAAAGATCTATTTTGTGAATGCTGTCAGAATTTATAGATTCAGATCCTTTATATTCATATTTATATCCTCTTTCATATATAGTGAATATTTTTGAAGGGTTCATTTCATCCTCTGGATCGTTGTCCATTATTTGTACTTCTGGCACATCTTTCATAAAATACCAAAGTGTTTCTCCATTATTTATTATAGATAAGTCAGATGACATATCTAATTTATACATATCTTCTTTAATCCATATTTTTCCTTCAGAATCTTCATCAATTTCTTGTTCTGAGTTAGAAAAGTTCAACGTAAATTCTGCCGTAATATCAGTATAAGATTTTCCTTTTTCTGAAAGATCATCTAATATTTGTTTTGCTATTTCATTTTGAGAGAAAGATAAGTTAATAGTAAATATAGACGAGAAAAATATTAATGATAATCTATTCATTGTTATTTAGAGTATTTAGAAGTTCATCTAGTTCCATTTCGCTTTTTATTAAAACCTGACGGGCTTTACTACCTTCAAAAGGACCAACAACGCCTGCAGCTTCTAATTCATCAATTATTCTACCAGCTCTGTTGTATCCAATCTTCATTCTCCTTTGTATGTTTGATGTAGAACCAGTTTGTTGACTGACTACCAAACGAGCAGCATTGTCAAATAGTGCATCTCTATTGTCTAAATCTGCATCATTTCCTGTTCCTTCAGTATCCCCAACATATTCTGGTAATAAATAAGCTTCTGGATACGCTCGTTGACTACCAATAAAATCACATATTTTTTCTACTTCAGGAGTGTCGATAAAAGCACATTGTAAACGAGTTAAATCATTTCCTGTAGAAATAAGCATATCTCCTTTTCCAATTAATTGATCAGCACCACCTGCGTCTAAAATAGTTCTAGAATCAATCCTGGAAGTAACCCTGAAAGCAGCTCTAGCAGGGAAATTTGCTTTAATAATACCTGTGATTACATTTACAGAAGGTCGTTGAGTTGCAACAATCAGGTGAATTCCAATAGCTCTAGCTAGTTGAGCGAGTCTAGATATTGGAGTTTCAATTTCTTTTCCTGCTGTCATAATTAAATCAGCAAATTCATCAATTACCAAAATAATATATGGTAAATATCTATGTCCTTCATTCGGATTTAATTTTCTGGCAACAAATTTTGCATTATATTCTTTTAAGTTACGGCACATAGCATTTTTTAATAGATCGTACCTTTGGTCCATTTCAATGCAAAGTGAATTTACCGTATTTACTACCTTTTTTGTATCGGTAATAATCGCTTCTTCAGTGTCTGGTAGTTTTGCTAGAAAATGTCTTTCAATTTTATTGAATAGAGTAAGCTCTACCTTCTTTGGGTCAACCAATACAAATTTTATTTGAGATGGATGTTTCTTGTAAAGTAAGGAAGCAAGTATAACATTCAGACCTACAGACTTTCCTTGTCCTGTAGCTCCAGCCATAAGTAGATGAGGCATCTTAGCTAGATCTACTACAAAAGTTTCGTTTGATATGGTTTTTCCAAATGCAATTGGTAAGTCCATATTGCTGTTCTGAAATTTATCAGATTTCAGAACAGTACTCATAGATACTGTTGTAGGGTTTTGGTTTGGGACTTCAATACCGACAGTTCCTTTTCCAGGTATTGGCGCAATGATACGGATTCCTTCAGCAGCTAAACTTAGAGCAATATCATCTTCTAAGTTTTTTATTTTTGCAATTCGAATGCCGGCTTCTGGTACAATTTCATAAAGAGTAATTGTGGGACCAATAGTTGCAGAAACTGATGTGATTCCAATATTATAGTTTCCTAAAGTATCTACAATTCTTTGTTTGTTAGCTTCTAATTCTTCTTTATTTATATTTATTTCTCCACTTCCATAATCATTTAGCAAATCTATATTTGGAAATTTGTAAGATGATAATTCAAGAGTAGGATCGTAATTTCCTAATTCTTTTAGTTTTTCCTGAATTTCAGAATTATCTAGTTCCTCTTCTTCTGTCAATTCAACTATATTTATATTTACATCATCATTTTCTGTTTTCTCTTCTACTTTTTTAGTCTCTTTTGGAAGTACAGCTTCTTTTACTTTTAGCTTCTCTTCAGAATCAGATGTTGGTAAAGGCGCTGGTGTTGGATTGTTTGTTTTTTTAACATTATTTATACTCTTCTCTGGTTTTAACTTATTAATAAAATCAATAATCTTTTGTGGAGTGATGTTGAATCGTAGAGTTATGAAAATAAGAAAAGTAATAATAATTAAAAGTGTCGTTCCGATACTTCCTAAAAGCAAAACTAAAAGTCCAGTAGACTCTAATCCTACTTCTCCAGCAAATATTTGAGATTTAAAAAAGTGATAAATAAAAACAGGGATCCAAATTAACCCCCAAATAGATTCTCGTATATATTTTTTTAATGAAATAATATTATATCCTAACAGTTGTAATCCTGAAAACAACAAAAAACCTGGAATAAAAAATGCAGAAATGCCGAAACCACTATGTACAAATAGAAAAGAAAATATAGCTCCAAATTTACCTAGTGAATTTTGTGTTTGTATTCCTGAATCTGTTAAAATAGAAATCCAGGAATTTTCTTTACCTGCTATAAATGAGAAGTCTTCTTTCCAAGTAAAAAAGAAAGAAGTAAAAGAGATAAAAAAGTAAAGAGCAAATAATAAAAAGAGAAATCCAAAAACTTTTTGATTGTTTTTGTTTTTAAAAAATGATATAAAATCTTTCCATCCCTTTCCTTTAGATGAGTTAGTTTTTTTCTTTGCCATAATCTTCTCAAAAATACACATACTATCTTTAATGACAATTTTTATTGTTTTTACATATTAGCAGTTGTTTGTTAATAAACTAGAGTGTCTAAATCTTAAAAAAATCTATTTAAAATTAAATAAAAACGTACGAATACTTAAGTTTGCAGGAAATTATGATAGAACTTAATATACACAACGAATCTTCAGAATTAGAAATTGTTATTTTGGGTCTTCCTGATTCTTTTGGAGACACACCAAAACTAGAGAAATGCTATGATCCAAAATCAAAAGAACATGTTATTGCGGGCACTTTTCCTTTACAAGTAGATGTCACAAAAGAGATAAATGAATTTTGGTCAGTTTTAAGAAAACATAATGTAAAAGTTATTAGACCAGAAAATACAGATGAATTGAATCAAATTTTTACGCGTGATATTTCTTTTGTAATTGAGAATAAATTTATTATTCCGAATATAATTGAGGAAAGACTTGATGAAATAAAAGCAATTTCATCAATCATTAGTGAGATTCCAAAGCAAAATATTCTAAGAATGCCTCAACAATCAAGAGCAGAAGGGGGAGATGTTATGCCATGGAATGAGTTTATATTTGTAGGTTATTCGGAAGAAGAAGATTTTAATAGATATAGAGTTGCAAGAACAAATAAAGAAGGAGTTCAGTTTTTAGAAAAGGAGTTTCCTAATAAAAAGGTAAGGGCATTCGAACTGAAGAAATCTGATGAGAACCCAAGAGAAAACGCTTTGCATTTAGATTGTTGTTTTCAACCACTTGGAACAAGAAACGCGATAATGTATAAGAATGGCTTTAAAAATAATGAGGATGTAGATTTCTTGATAAATTTGTTTGGAGAGGAAAATATTATTTTAATTAATCAGGAGGAAATGTATAATATGAACTCAAATATTTTCTCTATTTCTGAAAATATTGTAGTTTCGGAGAAAGGATTTACAAGACTTAATACAGAATTAAGAAAAAGAGGATTTATTGTAGAAGAGATACAATATTCTGAGATTGCAAAAATGGAAGGATTACTGAGATGTTCTACAATGCCATTAAAGAGAAAATGAAACAAATAATAAATACAATTTTGATGATACAGCCAGTTGCTTTCCGCTATAACGAGCAAACTGCTATAAATAATTATTATCAGCAAGTTTTGGATGGATTATCTTCTGATCAAACACAAAAGAACGCTCTTCTTGAGTTTAATAATTTTGTAGGTAAGCTAAGAAATAAAGGTATTGATGTTATTATTGTAGAGGATACTAAAACTCCAGATACTCCTGATTCTATTTTTCCTAATAATTGGGTTTCTTTTCATGAAAGTGGGAATGTCGCTATCTATCCTATGTGTGCAGAAAACAGAAGAGATGAAAGGAGAGAGGATATTTTTGATATTTTATCAGATAATTATAATTTTGAAATAAATTATATAAAAGATTTTACTGAATTTGAAGATCATGATAAATATCTCGAAGGAACTGGCAGTATGGTCTTGGATAGAGAAAACAAAATGTGTTATGCAGCAATTTCTGTAAGAACGGATGAGCAAGCTGTTTTACAATGGTGTGATGTTTTTGATTACACTCCCGTTTGCTTTACTTCAAATCAGGATGTAGATGGAGAAAGAAGGGAGATTTATCATACAAATGTGATGATGTGTGTAGCTGATAAATATGCAATTATTTGTTTGGAAACTATAGATGATAAGGATGAAAGAAAATGGATTAAGAGTACTTTAGAAGAAACTGGAAAAGAAATAATTGAGATTACGGAAGAACAGAAAAACAGATTTGCAGGTAATATGTTGCAACTTATGGGAGATAAAAAATATCTAGTTATGTCGAAATCTGCTCATGAAAGTTTAACAGAAAACCAAATAGAAAGAATAGAAAAATATAATCCTATTATATCAAGTTCATTGGATACTATAGAATCTTGTGGTGGTGGTAGTGCCAGATGTATGATGGCAGAAGTGTTTTTGCCAAAACAGAAATAATGATAGAAAAAATTTTACATACTGAAATTGAAAAATGTTTGTCAGAATTATATTCTGCAGAGAAACAGGATATTCAATTTCAGAAAACAAGAAAAGAATTTGAAGGAGATGTTACTTTAGTTGTATTCCCACTAATTAGATCATCTAAAAAGGGTCCTGAAGAAACTGCAGAGGAAATTGGAAATTATCTGAAGAAAGCAGTTTCGGAGGTGGATGGTTTTAATGTGGTAAAAGGATTTTTAAACTTAAGTATTTCTTCTGATTTTTGGTTAAATCAGTTTATAGAAGCATATAAGATAGAAGATTTTGGTATTGTAAAAGTAGATGCAGCTGCTCCTACTTATTTAGTGGAATATTGTTCCCCGAACACTAATAAGCCTTTACATTTAGGACATATCAGAAACAATCTTTTGGGTTATTCGGTTGCAGAAATCATTAAAGCCTCTGGTAAGAATGTAAAAAAGGTTCAGATTATAAACGATAGAGGGATACATATTTGTAAATCTATGATAGCTTGGCAAGATTATGGTAATGGAGAAACTCCTGAATCTTCTGGTTTAAAGGGAGATCATTTAGTTGGAAAATATTATGTAGAATTTGATAAACATTATAAAACTGAAATAGAAGAATTAGTTTCTTCTGGTATGGAGGAAAAACGAGCAGAAAAAGAGGCTCCTATATTTAAAAAGGCACAAGAGATGCTACTTAAGTGGGAAGCAAAAGATGTTGAGGTAAGATCGCTTTGGGAGAAAATGAATAGCTGGGTATATTCTGGATTTGATGTGACTCACAAAAGATTGGGTGTAGATTTTGATAAAAACTATTACGAAAGTAACACCTATTTACTTGGAAAAAAAGTTGTTGAAATTGGTTTGGAGAAAGGTGTTTTTTATAAGAAAGAAGATGGTTCAGTTTGGATTGATTTATCAGATGATGGTTTAGATGAGAAGATTATATTACGTTCGGATGGAACGGCTGTTTATATGACTCAAGATATTGGGACGGCTATACAACGACATGAGGATTTTGGATTTTCTAATATGGCCTATACTGTAGGTAATGAGCAAGATTATCATTTTAAAGTTTTGTTTTTAATATTAGATAAATTAGGATATGATTGGGCAAAAAGTTGTTATCACCTTTCGTATGGTATGGTAGATTTACCTACTGGAAAAATGAAATCTAGAGAAGGAACGGTGGTAGATGCAGATGACTTGATGCAGGAAATGGTAGATACTTCAAAATCTATTGCTAAGGACTTAGGAAAGTTAGAGGGGATGTCCGAAAATCAGGCTGATGAGTTGTATGAAATAGTTGGTTTGGGAGCTCTAAAATACTTTATGCTGAAAGTAGATCCGAAAAAAAGAATGATGTTCGATCCGAAAGAATCTATTGATTTTAACGGAAATACAGGACCTTTTATACAATATACTTTTGCTAGAATTCAGTCGCTTATTGTGAAATATAATTCTGAAATATCAGAGATAAAGTTGGTGGATATAAATAAGGAAGAACAAACTTTAATAAAACATATCTTAGATTTTCCATCTGTAATTCAGGAGGCGGCTACAAATTATAGCCCTGCTCTTATTGCAAATTATACTTATGAATTGGTGAAAGAGTACAATTCTTTTTACCAGAACACACCGGTATTAAATGCAGAAAATAAAGATGTAAAAATATTTAGAGTTGCTCTTTCTGAGACAGTTTCTTCTGTTGTGAAAAACTCTATGAAACTATTAGGGGTGGAGGTTCCAAACCAGATGTAGTTAAGAAATTTTCTTATTTCTTTCTTCTCTTTTTTTCTTCAATAATATTAGTAAGTTCTCTACCCATTTGCCCTGCAATAGAGGTGTTTTCTTTTGCTCTTCTTATTAGGTAAGGAAGTACATCTTTTACCGGTCCATATGGTACATATTTTACTACATTAAATCCTTTTTTAGCTGCATTGTATGATATATGATCGCTCATACCTAATAATTGAGAAAAATAAACTCTTTTATCATCTTTTGAAATATTATATTTTTCTAGTAAGTCTACTAATAAGATAGAACTTTCTTCATTATGAGTTCCAGCACAAACGGAAACAATGTCTATATTTTCGATACATAACGTAAGTGCTTGGTTATAATCTAAATCAGTATTTTCCTTTTTTAAATGAACAGGGCATTTATAAGCTTCTTTTTTTGCTCTATCTATCTCTTGTTCGTGATAAGCGCCTCTTACTAATTTTAATCCGATAAAGAATTCTTCTTCTCTGGCAGTTATTAAAATATCTTCCAAATATTTCACTCTATCATGTCTATATAATTGTAGGGTATTAAATATAAAAACTTCTTTTTGGTTGAATTTTTTCATCATTCTGATGGCAATTTCATCTATTGCATTTTGTATCCAACTTTCTTCTGCATCAATAAAAACGGGTACTTTGTTCTCGGAAGCTGTTTTACATATATTTTCTATTCTATTTTCAAAATCAGATTGTTCCAATTTTTCATTTTCTGATAGTTCCGAATTATTACTGATCTTTTCTAATAATGAGAATCTAGCCAAACCTGTAGGTTTAAATACCGAGAAAGGAATACTACTTTCCATATTCGCCTTTTTTATAGAAGCAATGGTTTCATTCATAGCTCTATTAAAATCTTCTTTAGTCTCTTTTCCTTCAGCAGAAAAGTCTAAAATAGTTCCAATATGAGCTTTCCAAAGTTTATCAATTGTCTTCTGACTATCTTCTATTGTTGTTCCACCACAAAAATGTTTGTAAACCGTAGCTTTTATTAGACCTGAAATTGGCAACTTAAAGAACAATGCAATTTTCACAAATACAGTTAATGTTTTCGAAATGAAAGGATTACTTATAGTTTTAAAGAGAAAATAGGCTCTAATTAAATCCTTATCCGTTTTATCTTTAAAAGCAACTTTTGTATTATCAAACATTTTCATTGTAATGGGTTGACGCAAAAATAAATATTTAGTTGAAGAACATTATGTTCTATCTTTTATTAATTTGATAATTTTCTACTAATATTTAATCCATCTCTTACAGGAAGTAAAACAGTTTCTACTCTTTTATCAGACAATACTTTTTTGTTGTAGTTATGCAGAGCCATCGTTTCTTCATCTTTATTTTCTTCTGTAACCTTTCCACTCCATAAAACATTATCTGCAATTATATACCCTCCAATATCCATTTTATTTATTATCAAATCAAAATAGTTAGAATAATTTTCTTTGTCAGCATCAAGAAATGCTAACTGAAATTTATCGTTTAATTGTGGGATGACTTCCACCGCATTTCCTATATGTTGTATAATATTTTCTTTGTAGTCAGATTTGTCAAAATATTTTTTTGCTACTGATGTGTATTCTTCATTTATATCTAAAGTATGAATTTTTCCATTTTCTTTTAGTCCTTCTGCCATGCATAAAGCCGAATAACCCGTATATGTTCCTACTTCTATAATATTAGTAGGATGTATCATTTTACTTATCATTGACAAAACCCTACCTTGTAAATGACCAGACAACATCCGTGGAATCATAACATTTGCCCAAGTTTCTCTATTTAGATCAGATAATAATTTAAGTTCTTTTTCAGTGTTTTCTAATGAATAACTACTTATTTTTTCTGGTAAAAACTCCATAATATTTTGGTATAAAAAAAGCCACTATATAGTGGCTTTTAAATGATTAGATAGATGTATTATTTCTTAGAATCAGTAGATTTAGATTTTGAACATCCTGAAGATTTCTTCGTACAACAAGATTTTTTATCAGCAGTCTTATCTTTAGAACAACAAGCTGATTTTTCTTTTCCTTTACTACATTTAGTTTTACTTTTTGAACAAGCTGCTTTTTCTTCTTTAGAGCATTTTGTTTTAGATTTAGAACAACAAGATTTCTCTGATTTTGAACATTTTGTTTTAGATTTAGAACAAGATTTCTTCTTTTTTCCATTGCAACAAGTTCCTTTTGCTTTGTTTTCACAAGTTTCATCACATATTTTCCCTGTTTTGCTGCAGATTTTCTCTGTTTTACTCTCTACTGTCTCTTCAGTAGCAACTTTTTCTTCAGTAGTAGTTTGTGCGTTTATATTAGTGATTCCTATGAATAGGAACGATAATAATACAATTGATAGTTTTTTCATTTTATGATTTGTTTTAATTAAAAATTCTGACAAATATACTAAATATTTATAAAACTTAGAAGACTAGTAAGTAGCAATTACCGATTGTCCTGATTTTACTACTTCATTCATTTTTACATTTATCTTTGTTCCTATTGGTAAAAAAACATCAACTCTAGAACCAAATTTAATAAATCCGTACTCATCACAAGATGTAGCTACATCTCCTTTTTTTGCATAAGTAACAATTCTTCTGGCAACAGCTCCTGCTATTTGTCTGAACAGAATTGATATTTTATCGTTTTTTACAACTACTGTACTTCTTTCATTTAGTAATGATGATTTTGGGTGCCATGCTACCAAATATTTACCTGGATGATATTTTGTGTATTCTACCTCTCCCGAGATAGGGTATAACTGATTATGTACATTTAAAGGTGACATAAAAATGCTTACTTGTATTCTTTTGTCTTTATAGAATTCTATTTCTTCTGTTTCTTCAATTACTACAACTTTTCCATCACATGGAGAGTAAACAGTTCCATCCTTTCTTTCTAGTTCTCTATTTGGCTTTCTGAAAAAATATACCGACATTACAAACAAGAAAGAAGTAAGTGAAGTAATAAAATATGCAAGATATTCATGAGGATAGATATGCACTAGATAATTTAATAAAGCAAAAATTATAATTTCGTTTCTTAATATCTTATAACCTTCTTTGTGTATTGTCATTTATATAAGTTTATTAATATATAAAGTATAGGAATGCTAATCATAAAAGCATCCATTCTGTCAAGTATTCCCCCGTGTCCAGGGATAAAATTTCCAGAATCTTTTACTCCAGCTTCTCTTTTGTAATGGGACTCTATAAAATCTCCTATAGTTGCTGTAAAAGGTAAAATTATACTCATGATTATGATTAGTGGCAGTTTAATAGATGAAAAATCAAAATAAATATCAAAATAATTATAAGTGATATAGGATGCAATTATTGTGAAGATAAAACCACCAAAAAATCCTTCCCATGATTTTTTTGGAGAAACAGATGGTAAGATCTTATGTTTTCCAAATTTAACACCTACTAAATATGCAAATGTGTCAAATGTCCAAGTGAGAATAAATATAAATAGAATTAGTTCTGTATCAATTTTATGTATTAAAGATAAAGGAATTATTACATACAAATAAGATATGAAAGATGTTTTCCCTTTTCTTAGTTTATACATTTCGTATAGAGAAAGTAAAAGGATTAGAAAAAATAGAATATGGAAAGTTCCTTGAAAGGAAGTTCCGAACCACATAATAGCAACATAAACTGCACCAGAAAGAGCTCTCTTAAGAGTTTTGTTCATGGTATATATCTATTATTTCTTTACTCTTTTCCATATCAGTATTTTTTACATAGAGTTCTATATTCCCAAATATAGTATAGGAAGAATCTTTTTTATTGATAGCTACTGATTTAATGTTTTTCTCCTCCAGAAGTTGAATAAATAAATCTACCAGATTAGGGTTTTCTGAAACAAATATCTTATCCCAATTCCTTTCCACTTTTTTTATTGGGTTTTGTTGTTTCTTTTTTTGAAGAATTTTTGTCCATTTCATTTAGCTTTTCTTCTTCATAGTTTTTCCACTTCCTTTCTCCAAAAATACTTTCCAGATCTGATTTAAAAATCACTTCATTTTCTAACAATGAAGTTGCTAGTTTTTCTGTTTTATCTTTATTTTCTATAAGTATTTTCTTAGCTCTTTCATATTGATTTTCTACAAGTCTTGTTACTTCTTCATCTATTATTTTAGATCTTTCTTCAGAATAAGGCTTAGTAAACCCATTATTTTGTCCTGAAGAATCATAATAACTAATATTCCCAATTTTATCGCTCATTCCGTAAATAGAAATCATAGCATAAGCTTGTTTGGTTACTTTTTCTAAATCAGATAAAGCACCTGTCGAAATTTTCCCAAAAAATATTTCTTCTGCAGCTCTTCCTCCAAGCGCAGCACACATTTCATCTAATAATT
>Ga0257121_1000583_pt1 | contig 30576 bp, 28 predicted proteins | sample SI106_100metaG_FD_190180 | JGI IMG/M metagenome (GOLD analysis project Ga0257121, IMG submission 190180) | Marine microbial communities from Saanich Inlet, British Columbia, Canada - SI106_100 | ecosystem: Environmental > Aquatic > Marine > Inlet | place: Canada: British Columbia | collected...
CTGTATTAATACCAGATTCAGAAGCCTTTTCCGCGATCTCTGTTGCAGGGTCAACCCCTACTACATTCATTCCTTTCTCTTTAAAGAAGCTTAAACAAGTCCCATCATTAGAGCCAATATCTGCAACTAAATCACCGGCTTCTAAACTAAAACGTTCAACCATATCTTCTGCATAGCTCTTTAAGTGGTTAACAAAATGTGAGGATGTAGCAGATACATAACTATAGTTCTTTTGATAGAGGACTTTTGGATCAACCACATGTCCCAACTGAATATGGTGACACTCTTTACAAAAATAAAGATCTAATGGATAAACTGGTTCATCCCGACCTAACTCATCCTCAGTAAGAAAATCATTCCCTGGTGGTGTTGGGGTGAAAGAAACAGCTTTAACTAAAGAGCTACTATCACACATTCGACAGCTCTCTCTAAAATAGTAATTAGATTGCATTATAGTCTTTTATACAGTTATATTTTCTGGATCAACCAAGATCACACGACGCACATCCTCCTCATACGCCTCTTGATCTCGTGGATTTCGACTCATCGCCAACAGGTCACAATTCTCCAAGAAAACTGTTGCATGATCCTCCATTGGTGGAGTAAAGATTAACTCTCCAGCTTTCACTCGCATACACTTCAGATCATCATTACTGCCAGTCGGACGATAATAGTAATCAAAAGATCCAGAAAGCACATACATATAGTGCCAATCCGTTAGATGGTAATGATTAGAACGAACCACTCCCTTCTTAGAAGAGATAAGCGAGATATTCTTCATTGGAAAATTAACCAGAGATTGAATAGCTCCCCTATCATCACTATGTGCCGCATCCAGATCAACCAAACCTGTTTTTGGCCACATTCTCTCATCATCTAACTTGATATTTTTCCATCTCTCCATTTACAAACTCCCAAAAAATTAAAATTAAAAAGTAACAATATCGTCGAGTAGTTTTGCTCTTCGTAGAATAGCCTCTCTCTCTAACGCAATCTTATCTTCATCATCCATCATCTCTACAAAATGATGAAACATTTCTGTAAACTGCTCACATTCCTCTCCCTGCTCTATATGCATATTTCCATTCGGGTCACGTAGATAGTATTTTGGCTGATAACCAGCTTTTTTAGAAAATATCTTGTTTGTAAACAGAGATCCGTCTGTAGACCATAAATCAATCTCATTTTTATAGGCAACACCAATCGCCCACTCAAGATAGGCGGTCACTCCATTTGAGAAGCGCAAAACAGTTCGCCCTTCTCTATCTACTGACGAATCCACGTTCTGAACCACTTCAGAAAATAGCACCTCTACCTGTTGCTCAGGGAACAGTGCCAATAGTGCAGAGGTGGTATAGCTCGCTACATCCCACAGCGCACCCCCACACAGTTTAGGATCATTACGAAAACCAGGAACAGCAAGATCAGGAATACCAAATCTGCAGATAATAGAGTTGACCTTTCGGCTCTCATCCACAAACTGTTTCACCCGTTTAAATTGTGGATGGTGAAGATACATAAAAGACTCGGTTAAAACTTTACTGTTCTCCTCTGCTACAGCAATAAGATTCTGAGTCTCTCTGTAATCACAAGTGAGAGGCTTCTCACACCAAACGTGTTTACCTGCCTTAAGTGCCTGCTCTGCCATCCTAAAATGGAGGCCAATGGGAGTAGCAATATATACAATATCAAGATCAGGATGGCTAAGCATCTCTTCTGGACTAGACCAACCGTAACAGCCCCACTGCTTTGCAGATTCAGCGACTGCGTCGCCATTGCGTGAACAGACCCCCAGCAAATCAACTCCATCAATAGCTGCAAGTGTTGGCAATATACGATTCTTTGCATGGTTACCCAAGCCCCAAACTACTACATTTAGCAGGCTCATTTGTTCGATCCTTTGCGAGACTTGGGTCTTTGCCAGCCCTCTATTGTCACCTGCCGAGAGCGTGCAATAGTTAAGGTATTTCCAGCCACCTCATCTGTGATAGTTGATCCAGACGCAACCGTAGCATTACTATTTACCCTCAACGGTGCCACCAACTCACAGCCAGATCCAATATATGCTCCCTCTTCAATCGTTGTACGATTAATTCCAACCCCATCATGGTTACATGTAACTGTACCTGCCCCTATCGTGACACTCTCTGCCAAATCAGCATCCCCTATAAAGGAGAGGTGGTTAATTCTGGAGTTAGAGGCAATATTGACATTTTTAACCTCGACAAAGTTACCAATCTGCACCCTATCACCAACTCTACTACCTGGACGAACTCTTCCATACGGCCCAACAAAACTCTGCTCACCAACGACTGCATTCTCAATCAGTGTAAATGGATTAATTTCCGCACCTCTACCAATCTTGCAATCTCGAAGAACACAGTTAGCGCCAATTGTAACGCCATCTTTCAACACCACATCCCCCTCAAAAACTACATTTACATCTATTTTTACACCACTCCCACAGCTAAGTTGACCTCTAATATCTAGCCGATGAGGATCACACACTAAAACCCCATCAGCCATTAACTTATAGACCTTCTCTAGTAACTCCTCACGCTTTCTCTCTGCTGAAAGTTTTACCTCTGTGATTCTATTTTGTTCCATACAATCCGATACCTTTTATGATGATGACAACAGTGGTCCATATCTGTAAGCAACGACGAGCCCGGGTGAGATCGCAAGCACTACAGCATAGAGTGCCATTTCAGGATAGAGTGCGGACCAGAGCGTTAGTGGTAAAATCCAAACCACATTATAAAAAAACACCCCACCAGTTATTTTGAGATGGCTTCCCGTAATTCTAGCGAGGTTTTGATAAGCATGGCTACGATGGGCCAAGTACCATTTTTTTACAAAAATGATTCGTGTAATTTGAGTCATTGTTAAGTCTGCGAAAAAATATCCGAAGACAACCAGCCACGTCCAAATGGTAATATCACCTACCATAATCGTAATAAGAATGACTGAACCAAATAGATAACCAAGAAAAACACTACCCGCATCCCCCATAAAAATAGAGGCTGGTGGCCAATTAAATAGCATAAACGCACTACTACTTGCCAACAACAGGGCCATAATTACAATGAACTCCGATTCTGGATGAGTTAATAACAGCACTGATATAACCGTACCAGAGATAAACACTGCATTCGATATAGCCATTCCATCAATGCCATCCATAAAATTATAACCGTTCATCATCCAGACTAAGAATAGTATTGTTACTGGTATCGATATTAGAGATGGAATCCAGTCAATAAACAGTAATGGTCCACCATCAAGCCAAAATAGTGCCCACCCACTAAGGAAAAGCTGTACTACAAATTTTTTAATAGCCCTTATATCTTTCAGATCATCTAAAAAACCAAACAATGCTGCTACCCCGCCACCTACTGCTAACAATAAAAACAGATTATTAGATGACTGATTTAACCACCAGTGATAAAGCAGGCCCACAACAATAACCATTGAAAAGACGATACCACCACCTACTGGGATAGGGTTTATATGTAGAGTCCTGAAATTTGGATTTGCTAGAATCCCAATTCTTACTGCAATTTTTCTATATAAAAAAATACAAATACAACTTACAAAAAAAACAGATGAAAATACTACAAACATAATTACTTCAGACACCATCAAATACATTTTTTGAGTCATTGAATATTTTTGATTATTTTTTTATATTTATTAAGAACAATGTATTCATCAAATTCATTTTCCATTTTCTTTCTTCCTTTGAGACCCATATTAACACGTTCCTCATGATTCATTTTAATCACTTTCTCAAGTTTAATACTTAAATCTTCGACACTTCTTGGAGTACAAATAAATCCATTCACGCCATCGTCAACTGTATCACGACATCCTACACTATCGGTTGTAACTATCATTTTCCCCATGGCTCCAGCCTCTAATAAAGATCTTGGAACACCTTCCCCATAATAAGAAGGCAAAACAACGCAATCTACATTGGCCAAATATTTTTTTACATTTTTTGTTGATCCAAGGTAATCAATATAACCTTTTGCAACCCATTGATCAATGGTTGACTGAGCAATTGAAGAGGGATTGTCAACCCCAGCAGGACCAAGTAGAAAAAATTCAACGTTTGGCCAGGTTTTTTTAATGTGTATGGCAGCATTGACGTACTCCACAACGCCTTTTTCGTACAACATTCTCGCAACAAGAATAAATTTAATATTAGCATTTTTTTCATGCCTCTCAACAGAAAAATAATTCAAATCAACACCAGAACCAGGCAGACGATCTGTAATATTACTAGGCACAATTCCTAAATCGACAAAGTTGGATCTGTCACTTTCATTTTGAAAAAATATTTTAGCTGCTTTCTTTTGTGAAAATTTATATAAGAATTTAACTAATATTGATAAGAGAACTCCCTTAGACGTAATTATTCCCAAACCAGAAATATTACTAATAAATGGAATCCCATTTAGATGACATGCAATTGAACTATAAATACAAATCTTAGGGGTGAAATGCAGTACAACAAAAGGAGATATTTCTCTAAATAATCTAAATAGTTGAATGATTATTTTCAAATCTTTAAATGGATTTTTTCCTCCAGAATCAATATCAATATTTACACATTGACAGCCTAAGGCTTTCAGTTTTTCTGTGAAGTCATCGCGCATTGAAATGGCAACTACGTCATAACCTTCTTCAATCAAAGAGAGAATTAAATTCCTCCTAAAATTGTACAATCCCCACGAAGTATTTGCGGCAATAACAATTGGCTTGGGTTTCAAATACATTATTATATTTACTTTGCTATTAATAAATTAGAATATTTACTACTACTTACAAACTGCAGCAGCTATAACTTCAATCTAGCATTAGATCGGCTTTTACCATCAGTATGCTTTAGAAGAACAGTAAACTCAGATACAAGTAAATTATCATCAGATAGTGCATAAAATTGATCGGATAGAGACTGTCTAGGGGTTGGTAATTTTTCCCACCTATTAATACTGACAACTTCAACAGAGAAATGAGCATGTTTGAATATTTCAAGCATACCTGAATATCTTATTCTGTTTGTATAAAAACCCGAGCTAGATATAAAGCTTGATTCCCAAAAATTATTGTTAAATCGCAAATTATTAAGCGCCTTATCTAGATGATCCTTTAAATCAATTGAATGAACTGAAACACCACTTTCTTTCATTACTCTTTGACACTCATGAATTATGCTAGGAAAATCATCTTTTCTGACATGCTCAAGCACAGCTTGAGATACAATAATATCTACAGAGTTATCTTTTAAACTATAAAAACTATCTAAGCCATTACTTAGGTATTGAGCATTACATATATTCAAAATCTCATCAAATGATCTAACAGAATCTATATTTGGAACATTAATTCCTTTGGATCGTAATTCATTTGCCAACAATTGGTAAACTGACACATCTTCGACTGCATAATTCCCAACATCTATCAAAATTGTCTTCAGCCCATAGCTTGAAGCTACTAATGCTGTTCCAATACTATCGCCAGGCCCTAACTCTAATATAGTTTTTCCCTTTAAATCTTGATGACTCAACTTTGCGATAGTACAGTATTCATTAAAGTTACTCTCTACATATTTAGCTTGAAGCATCTTACCGTGCCGAAATAATCCAATTTTTTGCCAGAATTTATAACTTAGAGGAATACGTGAAAGAATAATTTTCAAGATAATTTTCATTCTCCATGGCATAATTTCCTTAATCCACATTATTTCTTCTATTTTTTTCTTCATATACTTTTCTAAAATTATGAATTAAATTTGGCGCTGTAGTTGTTAATGAAAAATTTTCAACTACATCCTGACGCCCGCGTGAGCCCATTTTAAACCTTAGGGCTGAATTACCCAATAATTTATCCAATGATGCAATCCACTCATTTTCATTATTTGCGAGAAATCCATTTTTACCATGACAAACAATATCTTGATTTACACCTATTGGTGAAGCAACTACTGGCAAACCACAAGCCATGTATTGTATTAACTTATAACCGCATTTGCCTTTTTCCCATGACTTATTAAATAGAGGCATTATTCCAATATCACTCTCCCTAATTAACTTTGATTCAGCTTCTTCTGACCATGGAATTATTTCCATATTTACTGAAGGGATTTTGAACTCTTCTGAACCAATAATTCTTAAAATAAAATTATTTTTTTTTGAAAGAAGTTTTAATGGTCCTTTAATAAGCTTAAGATAGTGTTGTGTTGAAGGAGAACCTATCCATACTATTTTGCATTGGTAATTTCTATGTTCCATCATTGACAAATCAACATATCTTTTAACTGGATATCTATCTAAATTTACAACAGTTGGCAAAATGACAATATTTGATGCTCCAGAGTTTAGAGCTCGTTTTTGCAAATACAAATTTCCACAAACTACTAAAGATGCATTAGCCATCAATTTATCTAGCCTATCATGAAAAAAATATCTTAAAATTTTGTTATTATTTTGATCATAATTATGGAAAGTAGCGTCATCATAATCCAAAATAAAAGGCTTACCTCTAAGCAAGAGAAGCTCAATCCATACTGGAAACCATGGCAAGGCCTCTTTTTCTATCCATAGCAAGTCGTAAGATTTTTTAAAAATTAAAGTCTTAATTCTTTTAATATAGAAAAGAACAAGAGAAGAAGGAGAATAATGACCTTGTTTATAGCGTAATAATAATGCCTCATTTGAAATTAAAGGTTGTGAGGATACTTCTATACCTTCTTTTTCTAACAAGATCAAATACTGTAAAGTCCTCAGCCGGGATGATGCACCTAATTTTCCATATTTAGATAAAGATAAAATCTTCACTTTATCTTAATCACTATTTTGAGATTTAAAAAACCATTTCGCTAAGCTTAAATAGCTCATCAAAATTTCCCTAAAAATGGTCAATGAAAAACTAGCTAAAGCCTTAATAAGTCTCAGTGATAACTCAAAGGTAAAAGTAGCTAATAGTATTATAAAAAAACTCGATTTTCCAAAATGCTTTTCAACATACAATAAACGACTGCGTATAGAATAAAAAAGCCTATTGGATTTGGCATTTCGAGAAGAGCCACCACAATAATGTTTTATGTTTACATCTGATAAATACATACTTTTCCATCCCATTTTTTTGACTCTATAAGATAAATCAAGATCCTCTAAATATACAAAGAAGCGCTCATCAAAACCCTTTGCTTTTTTAAAAACTTTTCTACGAATAAAATAAAATGAACCTATAACATGATCAACTTGACGGGAATCCATATGATTCCAGTAGTTCATTTCATGTCCAAGCTTTGGAAAAATAGTAGCTAAACCAACAGTTACATATAAAAAACTGAAGATGGTTGGAAAATTATTACTGTGCTTTGAAACAGCCCCTTCATTATTTATTTGCTGAACTCCACATATACCAATATCAGAATTATGTTCATCTTCCATAAATTTAAAAACTCTTTCAAATACTCCTGGATTAATTATAGTATCTGGGTTAAGAAATAAAATATATTTACTTTTGGAGTAGCTGCTTCCAATATTACATGCTTTAGCAAAGCCATAATTGCTTTCAAGCTTAATCAAATTGACATTTGGCATACTTTTTATTGAAATATCTGAATAATCAGTAGAATTATTATCAATAACTATAATCTGTGTTATTAAGCCATTACTGTAGTTATTAATTGAAGAAATGCAATCTTTAATAAAATTCCCAGAATTCCAATTGACTATTACAATATCAATCATTTATGAAAATATTTCTTTGAAAAAATTAATTGTTAAAAGTCGCATTAATATTTAAATTTCTTAATAAAAGCTGGAATATATTTTTTTGCTTTTTGAAAAATGTCAGCCTAATTATTGAATTTAAAGTGGATTGGTAATTAGTATGAACAGTTTTCCATCTTTTCAATCCAGATTCCTCTTTCTTAGTGTAATAATATATAGCAATTGAATCTCTAGATTCCTCCTCTGGACAATTTAATGGCTCGGGATGTCCATGAAATGAAGAATCATTTGTATTAAAAATAATCATATTATTGAATAAAATAGGAATTTTTTTGAGTTCTGATTTCCTATCTGGAGACCAAAATTCACACTCACCACCCCAACTCGTATTCCAATTTTGATTTAGATAAACTATAAGATTAATTCTTCTGTAAGCTTTTAATTTTGAGCTCCAATTGAAGTCGGTATGAACTTTTAGAAAGCCCCCTTTAAAAGTTCTATGCACACCACCACCTTCAAAATTTGCGTCAGGAATAAGTTCTTCAATACCAGTTATATTTGTCAGAGTATTAAGCCAATCATCAGAGTTAAGAAAGGTCAATAGCTTCCTTGTATTTTTTGGCAGAACATTAATATTTGATTCGGTGAATTTTTTATCAGCGCCATAAAAACTTTTTTCTACACTAGGATTAAATTTAGAAACCTCATCAGAAACCTTCTTCAAGAAGATTTTATCAATAGAATTCGAAATCATAACGTGTGGAAATGGAGTATTAATCAAATAGCTATTTTTAAAACTTTGATTGATAAAATCCTTATTTATATCCAAGTGAAAATTATAATTAATAAGATTTTTCATGATACTAACCTCCTGTAAAGAAAGGAGAAATATAAAAGGCTCTGTAAAAGAAATATGCAGAAAAAACAATCAAAAGACTGAACCCAATTATTCTTGATATTTTTGGCAAATAAGGAACCCAAACGAGATAAGAAAATATAGTTATTTCAAGGAGTCTTTGAGGTAATACAGCAATAGATTGCAATCCAAAGAACAGGCCAATACCCAAAAGGGACATATAAAACCATGGCAAAACATTTTTTGGTAAATAATTTTTATTCCAAAATCCTATCAAAATTAACGCTACCAGAGTAATGACCCGAGAGGAGAAAAGATTTACACTATCGGACATTTGTATATAATGTGCAAGCATTGGAAGGAAGTCAAGTTTAACTAAGGTCTCTATTGACAATAAAATAAATAACGAAGGTAAAACTAAAACAAGAATTATCAATAACAATGATCGTTTCTTAAAAAGTTCTGTAAATAAGACTAGTGGCGCTAATAAAATGACACTATAGTGCATTGATATTCCAGTCAGTACCCACAATATTCTTTTAATAAAAGAAAGCTCTAAGCTGGAACTTAGAAATAATGCATAAAATATTATTCCAGAAGCTAGTGCAACTCTGATCTGCATCATTTCATGAAGTGGAAGAATCAACATAGAATAAATTACTATCATTAAAGGAAAATTCCTAGCACGTGACAGTATTGAAAACTTAGTAATAAGCGCAATAAACGTCAATACAAATAAAAATAGTACAAAAGTTTCAGAGCCAAATACTAATTTGAAGATATTAGTAATAAATTCAAAACCAAATTCAAATCGAGTATTAATTTGAAAAGATGAATTGATAAATCTTTTCAAATAGTTAAAGTAATCCCTATCAAAACCAAAAGGTCTTAGTGCCGCAATTACTGATAGAAATAAAGCAGTAAGAAGAACATAGAATTTTCTTTTATTTATAACCACACTGATAAATTTAAATCATTCTTTGATAAATGTAATTAGACTCCTGCAGACAAAATCGATGTCTTCTTCAGTAAGGTTAGCAGCTGCAGATAATGAAATACCACGATCCTCAACTTTTTTTGCGACAGGATTAGGAAAACGTTGCTCAAACATAGGGAAGCGACTCATCTGAGGAAAGCCTGGGCGACAGTGAATATTTAAATCTTTAAGTTTTTGCAAAACCACATCTCTATTAGCTTCAACTGTATCTTCAAGAAGAATTGATGGGTAACAATAATTACTCTCACAACCCTCTTTCTCTTTGATAACTTTAATACCTGATACATCTTTCAAACGATCATTGTACCAATTAAAAATTTGCCGTTTTTTTGCTAGTAATTCATCAACACGCTCAACTTGAGCGAGAGCGAGAGCAGCTGTTAGGTTTGCAATAGTATATTGATAACCTATCATATCTGACCAGAAAACTGCTTCAGAATCAGTACGCCCCATAGATGCAATCAACTGAGCTTTTTTATACAAATCTTCATCATTAGTGACAAAAATTCCACCTTCGCCACTTACTGTCAACTTAGCTCCCTGAAAACTAAAACAACCAACATCCCCAAATGTTCCAACCTTTTGTCCATTAAATTTTGCTCCTAATGCAGGAGCTGCATCCTCAATAACACGTAAATTATGCTTTTTTGCGATCTCCATAATTCTATCCATTTTTGCCGGATGCCCAAATGAATGAACAAGCATAATTGCTTTTGTTTTTGTTGTAATTGCAGCCTCAATAGCATCAGGATCAATACACCAAGAGTCTGGATCAATATCAACAAAGACACACTTAGCACCTGTATATGCAATAGCATAAGATGTTGCCACCCAACTAAAGTCAGTAACAATAACCTCATCCTTAGAGTTTAAATTCAAAGATACAGCTGCGAGATGAAGTGCCATCGTACAGCAATGAGTTGCAATTGCATACTTAACTCCAAGATATTTTTTTACTGTATTTTCAAGTTTCTTTGTATGCTGGTCATACGTATCATAAAATCCATTAATTGTCGCATCTGCAACATAATCAAGCTCTTTTTGTGTAATCCATGGCCCTGCAAAACTAATTTTTTTCATATATTATCCATTTTTATTAAAAATACTTTAAGGGCTTATAACTTCAATAATCTTTCACATGCATCATCTAAAATTTCATCAGACTTTGCAAAGCAGAATCGCACTAAATTTTCTCCTTGATCACTTTTATAAAAAGCACTCCCTGGAACAGTTGCAACTCCAATTTTATTTAAGATAAATAAAGCTTTTTCCTTACTATTTGAGCCTGGAATAGAGCTAACATCTGCAAGAATATAATAGGATGCCTCTGGTACGATAGGCGTTATACCTATATCAGACAAAACACTACATACTTTCTGTCGCTTTAAAAAATATTGATTACATAATGATTTGTAATATTCAGGCGGCAGTTCACTTATTCCCCTTGCAACTCCCATTTGTAAGGGTGCTGGCCCGCAAATGTAAATCAAGTCATTAACATATCCAATCATCTTGGCCCATTTTTCATGGCATATGACATATCCAATTCGCCATCCGGTGATGCTAAAGGTTTTAGAATATCCTGAAATAGTAATAGTGCGATCCGCAATAGACTTTAGAGATCCAGGACTAATGTGTTTATGCTCATCATAAAGAAAATACTCATATATCTCATCAGTGAATACAAATAAATCATGATGAATAGAAAATTCAGCCAATTGGTCTAATTCTTGACGAGTGAATACTTTTCCACATGGATTTGAAGGTGTACAAATCATAATACCTTTAGTTTTTGGAGTTATTACTTTTTCAAGACTCTTAATATCAAATGACCAATCTGGAAGAGTTAAAGACACATAAACTGGAACAGCGCCCGCGGCAATCAATGTGCTAGAGTGATACCCATAATATGGCTCAAAAAGTATGACCTCATCTCCTGGATTAAGTAAAGCTAAACATGCACAATAAAATGCTCCAGTTGCACCAGCAGAAACTACTATATTTGTATCTGGGTTAGTTGAAATTTCATTATAGCTTAGTGTTTTTTTTGCAATTGTCTCTCTAAGAAACTGTAAACCATCATAGCGAGTATAGTGGTTCTCACCATCATCAATTGCCTCCTTGGCACCATATTGAACAGGAAATGGTAACTCAAGATCACATATCCCTTGTGACATATTAATGCCTCCTATTCGGTCACACTCGATAGACATATTTCTAATTTCAGAATGTGCTATTTCACTTGAAAGTTGACTAATTTGTAGAGGCATGATTATTTTTTAATTTATTAGAATATAATTTTCAAAAAAAATTGGCAATATCAGATGGATTAAGTTGCATACGCGTAAAAAAACGATCCGGTTTTCTATTATCACCTTTTAAAAGAGGCAAATGATTAATTTCTCCATTTTTCTCAATACGTCTCAAAGGCTCCTGACCAGAAATTACAAAGCCCAAATTAGTATAAAAACTAATTGCATGTTCATTGTCATCTAAGGTTCTCAAAAAAAAGCCATTTGGTTTAAATGTTTCATTAGCCCATTTCAATAATGATTTTGTAGCAACGCTCATTAAACCCCGATCTTGTCCTTTAATACCGCGAATAACATTATCAAACTCCATCAAGTGATCTTCATTTAATACATTAGCAAAACCCATGTGTCCAATTGGCTTCTCGTGAGAATTTACAACTAAAAATAAAATTCTGTCTGGCACATCTAACAACAATTCACGCATCCAAGTAGATGTACTTTCTACTGTAACATTAAACTTATTATGGAATGTCTTTGCATCTTGACGCCATTTTGTAAGTGATGCAATTAAAACCTCATCATTTGTATGTAATTCACTTACACAAAGTAGGTAGCCCTTTCCATTTAATAATGGAATGCTATTAAGTACTGCTTTATCAATACTTTCAGTTGATTTCAATTCCAAAAATATTTTTTTTACACGCTCATGATATTTTTCTTTATATTCCATATTTATATTGTTTTATTACATCTATATTCTCAAAATATCTATTAACCTTTAAATAGTTGGGACTCAGTCTTAATAATTAATTCAATTAGTTATTACTTAGATTAATGATTATCCTTTTTTGAAGTAGAGAAAATTTATGGAATCAAGTCTTCTGATTTCTTATGCAATCCCATAATCATTTCTTTTCTAAGCTGATCTCTAGGAAGTAATGGAGATAAGTCTTCTAAAGGGGGAGAAATAATTGATCCATCTCCTTTGGCAGAAAGTGATAATTTAGGATAGAAATATTGCTCAGGATCCATAAAAACATCACAAATTACGGTTGAACTTGATTTTTGCACTTTAGGAACTATATCCTCAAAGTCATCCCAAGTTTTTATAGAATAATATTTAATTTTAAATGCATTAGCTATTCTTGAATAATCTGGACAAGTTACCCCACTCTCCCCATCAGTAGCAACATATTTACCTTTAAATAAATTTTTTTGAGTATGCTTTATCATAAGGTATCCATCATTATTAAAAATAAATATTTTAATTGGTAACTGATGATGGACAATTGTCTGAAGTTCCTGAAGATTCATCATCATTCCACCATCACAATTTAAACTTATGACCTCTCCTTTTCCTAAGGCAAAGGATGCGCCTATAGCTGCTGGAAGTCCATAGCCCATTTCCCCTAGGCCTGTAGAAGTCATAATCCGCTGATCTTGATTAATAGTAACTACTTGATGGCCAGACAATAAGGCAGTTCCTGCATCGGTTGTTATCACCTGATTTGGCTTGAGATAATTACTCAATTTACTTATAAAATTATAAGAGTTAATAAAATTATCATTGTCATTATGCTCTGGTCCAATATATGGATATCGTTCTTTATATCCATTACAAGTATTAGTCCATTTTTCTAATTCATCAGATTCAGCATAAGATTGGTTATTAAGCTCAATAAGCTTTTCTATAAAAAGGCCTGCATCTGAAAGAATACTTAAATCAACTAAATTTTCTGTCTTTAACAGTTCCATATTATCGATATCAATTTGAATAATTTTAGCTTCACGAGCTAATTCTTCATGCACATATCCAATCATAGGAATCGCCATTCTATTACCAATTGTTATAACTAGATCTGAATTTTGAAGGACAAAATTAGCGGACCTATTTCCATAAACACCGGCTCTTCCAAAATTTAATGGGTGATCACTATCAAGCATATCAAGGCCTGCCCATGAAACCAATGCAGGAAATGGATATTTTTCAAGAAGCGAGGCTAACTTGTCAACGGCGCCAGATAGTCGAATACCATGTCCTAGCCAAAAAACTGGTCGCTTGGAAGATCTAATCAAATCACGAACTTCATTCAAATCTGACTCAGAAATAGTTTTAATAGTCTTTATTGGGACTTCAAACTGCAATAAATCCTTTTTTGAAACTTTTGAACCTTGGATATCCATTGGAAAATCAACCCAAACAGGTCCTGGCCTTTCATCACTTGAAATATAGTAGGCTTTTTCTAACTCAAATATTGACTTATTTACATCTGTTACTTGAACAGAATATTTAGTAATTTTTTTGACCATTTCGGCAATATCAAAGCCCTGAATACCCCACATTCTCATATCCTGCATAGATTCTATAAAACGTAAGTTTTCTTGTCCAGAGATAACAATTCCAGGTATTGAGTCTGCCCATGCACTTAGAACACCTGTAATGGCATTTGAACTTCCACCTCCAGCTGTAACTATTGCGGCTGAAATTTTTCCAGTAACTCTATAGTAACCTTGCATTGCCATTGTGGCCGCTTGTTCATGATGAACACAAATTATTTTAGTATATCCAAGTTCATTTATTGAATCAAATATATGGCTATTAGCTGAACCTATAATTCCAAAAATATACTCAATATTTTTTTCTTTAAGAAATTGAGCAATTTCATCACTTACTTTTAATTTATTCTGCATATTTAAATTGTTTTTTATACCATTCAACTGATTTTTCAACTGATGTATCAATATCAGTAAAAATTCTTAGACTCAACTCTTTTTCTGCCTTTGAAACGTCTGGTATTAGAACTGAATGATTATTATTATCTACAAGCGCTGTGTTTAACATTATTCTTGGAATTTCGCTAAAGCAATTTGCGACCTTTTTAGCAACATCTTTAAGCATATAACCATCACTACTTCCTACATTGTATATCTGTCCATTTTTTGCATGTAGTAATATTACAAGAAGCCATACTGCTAAATCAGACCCATACATATAACTTCTAACTACCTCTCCATCATGATGTATACGAATGGGTCTTTTATTTATCGCATCATTAATAAAGTTATTAATTGCCCATGGAGAATCAATACTTTGATATGGGCCACAAAATGTGAATGGCCTCATAGTAACTATAGGCAGTCGCAACTCACTTCTAGCTGCAGCACAAAGTGTCTCACTATAAATGTTTGCTTGAGAAAAATAATTTGAAAGTTTATTATCGCGATATATATTTAAAAGATCTTCTGAGAATTTCTCTTTAGATTCAAACTTATCAGAATAAACCGCACTCGAACTCACATGAAGAATATTTTCTAGATTTGAAAGTCTTGTTGCTGCTTCTAATATTGAACCTGTTCCAAGAGCAACTGTTTTCATTGACTGAAATGGTTGAGATGCATGGAAACGACTATCAGGATTAGCGGCAGCATGAACAATATAATTGACTGATTTAGGGATAACGATACTACCTGTAACATCTGAATATATAAATTTAATATTTTTTGAGTTTGCAATATGAGGTAAATTTTGCTCAAATCTAGCTTGGTTTCGAGCCATTAAAAAAAGCTTTATATCCATTTTCTTCTCATGATTCATATAATGAACCAATTCACATATCCAACTTCCCATGAAGCCTGACCCTCCAGTAACCAACAAAGTTTTACCTTTTAAGCTTTGTAGTTGCTTATGTGCTCCTGAAAAAGACCTTGCGCAATCATTAGTGATAAATTTATTTTGATTTTCTATCATAACAATTCAATTAGGAATTAGAAAGTTTTTTAGCTACTTTAATAATAATATCCTCCTGTCCTGCCACAACTTTTTGTTCTCCAAGAGCAAAAAATAAATCTCTAGGATCAATATTATATTCTTCAGCTATTCGTTTAACAGGTTTAAGATAACCAGAAAATACTCCTGATAAGCCACTAACAATACTTGTTGTTGAAATAACTGGCAAACTTTTTATTAATGCACTTTCTGCAATATCGCTAGCATCCAGCATCTTATAAAGATCAATATTAGTATGGTATCCTAATCTCTCAAGAACTGATACTAGAACCTCCAATTGAGCATTGCCAGCTCCTGCACCAAATCCTTTTGCACTTCCATCTAATAATGAAGCTCCTGCTTGAATTGCCGCAATTGAATTAGCAATTCCCATTCCTAAATTATTATGTGCATGAAATCCAATTGATACTCTAAGATGTTTTTTAAGAAAGGACACTTTTTCCTCAACATCTTTTGGCAAGTAATTTCCAGATGAGTCCATTAAAATTATTGCCTCTGCACCATAATCTTGCATTTTTCTTGCTTCATCAGCAAGTATAACTTTATTAGCCATATGACTCATCATTAAAACACCAAAAACTGTTTTTCCCTGAGTCTTGCAAAATCTAATATGTCTCTCAGTAATATCTGCTTCAGTACAATGTGAAGCAATTCGAAATACATCAACACCATAATCAATAGCTGGTTTTAAATCTCTCTCTATAGTAGAAAAACCTGGAATAACATGTATCCCAAGCTTAGACTTTTCTAGATATTTTCGAGCTGTTGTTAACATAACTTTATCTGTTACAGCAGACTCTCCAACCTGAAGAGAGGAGGCGCCAAGCCCATTGCCATGTCCTACTTCGACAATTGCAACACCAGCAGAATTAGCCGCTTCACAATAAATTGCAATCTGTTTTTGAGAAATTTGATGTGAGATAGCATGATTTCCATCTCTGAGTGTAACGTCAGTTATAAGTAATTTTTTTTTAAGATTGTTCATCTTTCATTCACTTTAGCATATTCTTCAGACATTGCAATTGCTGCGCAATTAATAATATCCAAATTTCCAGCATACTTAGGGAGGTAATCACCCAGACCTCTAACCTTAAACATTATTATTATTCTTTCATTTTCAAGTAATGGGCCTAAAATAAGTTCATAGCCTGGAACGTAAGATTGTACCTTAGAAGAAATTTTTGCAACCTCTTTCTTTAAGGCAGATATATTTGGATTTTTTACTTTACATAAAATTGTAGTCGTCATATTTATGCAGGGAATTGCTGGATTAAGGATTAGTATTGCTTTGGTTTTTTTTGCCTTTGAAAAATGTTTTAAACCATCTTCAGTAGTTTGAATATATTCGTCAAGATTAAGTCGCGTTGCAGGTCCAGCACTCTTTGAGGCAATAGAAGAAACAACCTCAATATATTCTATGTCTTTATGAATTGATGCAATAGCTGCTGCAATAGGAATAGAAGCCTGTCCACCACATGAAATCATATTTATGTTTATTTCCTTCAAACAATCCAAAGAGTTCACTGAAGGAACACACATAGGTCCAATTTTGGCAGGCGTGAGATCAATACATTTTATGCCAAGGCGTTTAAAGATTGGCGCATGAATTTTATGATCTTTCGCTGATGTAGCATCAAATACAAGATCGATACAATCTGAATGATCAAGAAAATAGTTAATACTTTGATCTGAAATAGTAACCCCTAGTTTGAGTGCTGTTGACATGCCTTGAGAATTAAGATTTCTTCCCACAAAAGCAACACATTCTAATTCATTAGATCTTTGAACTTTTATTAATAAATCTGTTCCAATATTTCCTGAGCCTAGTATGGCAACTTGATATTTATTTTGTGACATAAAAAATTTAAAAATCTAACCCAAAAAATTCTTCAATTTTTTCAGCAATATAATTTAGCTCCTCAATTCCAAGTGCTGGGTAAATTCCAACCCAAAAGGTCTGATTCATTGTTATATCCGTATTAATTAAACTCCCTTCAACACGATATTCTACATTTTCAAAATATGGTTGTTTAGTTAAATTACCTGCAAATAATAAGCGAGTATTTACTTTATTATTATCTAAATATTTAAGCAAATCAACACGTCGAAAAATCTTTGACTCTTTAATTGTGACTGGAAACCCAAACCAAGAAGGTTTTGAATTTGCAGTTGGCACAGTAAATTCAAGAAACTCAGAGAGCGTTGACATTCGTTTGAGTAAATAGTTAAAGTTAGAGTTTCTTTTTTTAATAAAGCCTGGTAATCTCTGAAGTTGTGCTAGACCGCAAGCTGCTTGCATATCGCTTATTTTCAAATTATATCCCAAATGTGAGTATGTATACTTATGATCATAGCCTTTAGGCAGGTCTCCTAAATTTTGATCAAATCTTTTGCCACAAGTATTATCACATCCAGGATCGCAATAACAATCTCTACCCCAGTCCCTAAAGGATTCAGCAATAGTAATTAATTCTGAATTATTAGTAAAAACAGCACCGCCTTCGCCCATGGTAATGTGATGTGCTGGATAAAAACTACATGTTGCTATATCACCAAAAGTTCCTACATGAACTTCATTATATGTGGCACCTAAAGCGTCACAACAGTCTTCAATTAACCATAGATTATATTTAACACATAGTTCTCTAATCTTTTCAAGATTAAATGGGTTGCCTAAAGTATGCGCTAGCATAATTGCTTTTGTTTTAGAAGTTATTGCAGATTCAATTAAATCAACATCTATATTGTGAGTTTTTAAATCAACATCAACAAAAACAGGAATTGCCCCAAACTGTATTATAGGATTAACTGTTGTGGGAAAGCCTGCTGCAACTCCAATCACCTCATCTCCTTTTTTTATTGCTTTATTCCCTAACTTTGGAGAGGTTAGTGTTGAAAAAGCAACTAAATTAGCTGAAGAGCCTGAATTAACAGTAATTAAGTGCTTTATGCCTATAAACTGAGCTAATTCAGATTCAAATTTTCTATTAAACCGACCTGATGTAAGCCATCCATCTAGAGATGCTTCAACCATATATTGAAGTTCAGTAGAGCCAATTACTTTTCCAGAAGCAGGAATTGGAGTTCTGCCTAGTTTAAATGACTCATCCTTATACTTAACCTCAGCATACTGAGCCACAAGCTTTTTTATTTCTAACCTTAATTCTTCAGCAGTTTTCATTATCCATTTCCTTCATATACTCTTTAATTTCTGTTAGGCATATTGATTGCATATCTTCTTTTTTAAGCCAAGCCTGATGCCACTTAATTATTTTTTCTAATGTATAGCTTAATTCCCATACTGGACTCCAGTCAAGTCTAGATTTAGCTTTTGAAATATCCAATTTCAAAAAACCTGCTTCATGTGGAGTAGAGCATGAATCAAGCTCCCAATTCGATTTTGGCCATTTAGAAATCATTTTATCCAAAATCCAATCCACTGGCTTAACATCTTTTTCTAGTGGTCCAAAGTTCCAGCCTTCTGAATAATTTTTACTGTAATAAAGTTTTTGAGCCAAAATTAAATACCCTGATAATGGTTCTAAAACATGCTGCCAGGGACGAGTTGCCCTGGGGTTACGAATTTTGACTGATTCATTCTGTTGAAAAGACTTTAGGATGTCTGGAATCAAACGATCTTCAGCCCAATCACCGCCTCCAATGACATTTCCTGCACGTACTGATGCAAGATTAATTCCTAATTCTTTTAAAAAAGAACTTCTAAAGGCTGAAGCAACTAATTCAGCACACCCCTTACTACTACTATAAGGATCATAGCCACCCATTGGATCTGTTTCTGCATAACTCTTATCATATCCAACATTTTCATAGCACTTATCACTAGTAACATTAATAATTGCCTTTAAATTACTACAACTTCTTGCTACTTCTAGAACATTAGCAGTTCCTATTACATTCGTTTCGAATGTTTCAATTGGATTATTATACGAATATCTAACTAAAGGCTGAGCAGCCATATGTATCAGGATATCTGGACAAAAATTAATCATGCTTTCATATAGCAATGAATGGTCTCTAATATCACCAATTTTTGAATCGACTAAATTATCTACTTTTGCAGCATTAAATAATGAAGGTGAGGTTGATGGTGAAAGTGCATATCCATTTACTGAAGCTCCTAGATGGTTTAGCCAAATAGAAAGCCAACTTCCTTTAAAACCAGTATGGCCTGTTAAAAATACTTTTTTACCATTCCAGAATTCTTGATCAATCATTTACGCTACCAGGTTCTCCATGGTGCCTCATTCTTATCCCATAAATACTGCAAGTAGTTCTTATCCCTTAAAGTGTCCATTGGTTGCCAGAATCCATCATGTTTAAATGCACAAAGCTGCCCTTCATTTGCAAGAGCTTCCATTGGCTCATGTTCCCAAAATATACTATCATCTTTTATTAAATCAATAACTTTTGGAGAAAGAACAAAAAACCCACCATTAATTCTAGCTCCATCTCCTTTAGGTTTTTCTTTAAAAGCACGCACCTGGCCATTTAAAATTTCCAAAGCTCCGAAACGGGCTGGAGAAAAAACAGCAGTAAGTGTTGCTAGTTTTTGTTGATTTTTATGGTAATCTATAAGTGCAGAAATATTAACATCACTTACTCCATCTCCATAAGTAAGACAAAATAAATCTTCGTCTTTCACATATTCAAATATTCGTTTAATTCTGCCACCAGTCATAGTATTTTCACCAGTATCAACTAGAGTAATAGTCCATGGTTCAGCCCTTTTTTGATGAACATGCATTTTGTTATTTTTCATATCAAAAGTAACATCTGACATATGAAGAAAATAATTAGCAAAATATTCTTTAATCAAATAACCTTTATATCCACAGCAGATAATAAAGTCATTTACTCCATAGATAGAATACTGTTTCATTATATGCCATAGTATTGGCTTACCCCCAATTTGAATCATTGGTTTTGGGATGTTATCTGTCTCTTCACTAATTCTAGTCCCAAGACCACCTGCTAAAATAACTGCTTTCATTTTTACTCCTTATTTTGGCAATACATAATAATGCAATTAATTTCTTTTTTTAAACATTAAATTAACAAAACTCACTAATTTAACTGGAATAAATGCAATAAGTATAAATTTAAATTTAGCATGATTGCCAATTGAAATATCAAAATATTTTTTATGCTTCTTATAGTCCTTCATACTATAAAAGCCTTTACTGCGTAATTTTAATAAATTTTTGAATGAAAATACTTTGCCCTTCTGATTATGCATCTGTATTGTCTTTAATTTACCATCTAAAGAGTAAATTGGTGACAAAGATAAGACAAAACTGGCCCATTTTTTGATCCATATATCAAATGCATTCTTTTGCCATCCTATTTTTTCCCTCAAGTCTTTATTTCTTAAAACTTCTATTGATAGTTCTTTGTTCCATTTCACAGAAATATTTTCTTGATAAGCAAAATATTCCAATGCAATTCCAGTTTGTATAAAGTTAGTTCCATAAAACCTTACATAATTTGCATTTTTAATAACTTTTTTATTATAAATTAGAGTTGACATTTGTGTCATATTCCATCCCAAAGAAGTTAACAAATATTCTTTATCTGATATTAACTGGGTCTCTACATCTGTAACTCTCCCATTATCATTCAATAGAATCATATCGTAAAAAAATTTACTTTGTTCCAATACAGAAACTAAGACCTCTTTATTTATTTTATAAGAGTCACCTAAAAGCCATATGTACTCAGTATCAGGTTTATTTAGTGCTAATTCAAAATTAAGATCACCCCCCAGATTTTTTTTATTTCTAAAATAATATAAAAATTCATATTTCATCATCCATTTATTTACAATTTCTTTAGTATTATCGGGAGATGCATTATCAAAAACATAGAGTGGAATATTGAACTCCTTAGCCAAAGGTATATGGCTTTCTAGAGAACAATCAAGGAATAAATCACGATTATAAGTAGGGATAACAATTGATAACTTTTTGTTGATTTCAGAATCCATAAAGTTAAGTAATGTTTAAAAAATCTCTTGAATTTTAGGTTGATTTAACACATGATTAAAAATTAAGTGTGCTTTTTTTTCAAATTCAAGCTTTGCTTCTTTTGGTGAAAATTGCATCCAATAATTAATATTTTGCTCAACCTCATTAAAAGGAATTAGAATTCCAGCTTCACGCAATAAAGCAATCAATTTAATAGCATTATCACTTTGTGGATACAAGACATAACTATCAACTATTAAAAAAGGTCTCTTAGTTAATATTCTGGTATAGAAAAGTGAATTACCAATCCTGTCATAAATAACTAATTGTGCCTTTTCATGTTGCCTATATCCAATACCTAGCTGTATATATTTATGTCCAAACTTAGGCCCGTTCGGATGGGCTGCTATAATACAAGAAATATGCTTATTAGTTAGCTTTTTTACTAACCCAACATAAGGCTTAATAGTTGTATTATCTTCCTTATCAGACAGTACAATTATAGCTTTATGGCACATTTTTGAAAAATATTTATCTCTATATCTAGTTGGATATACATTATTGTCACCAGTGCCCCAATAATACATAAGGTCTGCCCCATCATCTTCTATCTTATGTGTGAGATGATTTTTGTTAAGACCATAGCCTCCACCATGCTGAACATATACTAACCTGCAGTTATTATTCTTTACCAAAAATGATAATAAAGGATCGCCACAAATTCCTGCCATACTAGTAACCACTGTATCTATTTTTTTGATATTAGACATCTCGTGTGCTGTAAATTTTAAGTACGACTCAAGGTGACTAGTAGGGAATAAAGATGTTAAATATTCAACCAATATTGGCTCAAGCCCAACTTTACTCAGATTGATATTAAATAAATTGCGCAAGCCTATATCTTTTTTTTCATCACACTTAAAGAATAAGCTGGTTAGATCTGGAATAGTAAAACTTGCATATCTAAGATGTGCGGTATAGTGAACTATAGTGCTAGCATGTTTTAACCTATGCTTAAGAAAAATTAAATGCCTTGTTTTTATCAATAGAGCTCTTATTGCAATAAGAAAATATCTAATTCTTTCTGATAATATCTGAGCTTGTTTATTTTTTTGCCTTTTTTCTATCTCTGCATTCCATATATCTATCATCTTATAAAGAGTAATCTCTTTATGATCTTTGATCTTAACTGTAGTCTTATGTTGAGAATTTGGCATGTGAAGCATTAATGAATATAAAAACATTTTTTCTTCATTACCAGCAAACACCCTATCTGTTGCCTTTAAATTTAATGTTGCCACCACAGCTTTTCGCAACTTTTCTGAAATTATATTAAGCTCTTGATAACTAGGTAACATTTTTATAATATTGACTCAATAGTTGAAATTGAGAAACTGAATGGTTTAATTTTAATTGCTTTTTTTACAGTATCATCTATCTCTTGAGTTGAAAAAAATACTCTAGAAAGTGCTCTATCGTCAAATAAAGCGTTCTGCAACATAGGCATCACTGCACATTCACTTGGATCCCATTGTAAATTAACACTTTTCTCATTGTTTCTAATTTGGATTTTACCAGTAGTTGCGCCCAACCCTCTAGATGAAGAAACAAGAGTTGATGATGGTTTTGTATGATTAAATTCACCACTAAAATTAAAGGTTTCATTATTTTTTCCGCCATTAGAACATGATAATTTTGTGTTTTTATGACTAAATTGATTCAATAAAGTAATAATTCCGAGCTTAACACTACTAATAGCCTTATCCCATTTTGAAAAATTATAATTTAACGAAACTTTTTCACTAATAGTCGAAACTTTCACTACTTTAATAATACTTCCAAATTGGGTTCTAATTTCTGCACGAATCTCAATATTTCTATTATCTTTTATTAAGAATCTTGGCTCAACTTTTTCAAGATCTGTAACCCGTCTTCTTTGCAATGGCAACTCAACTACTACGCCTCCACTATAATAATCTGCGCCTAGAGAAATGCATGGAAAATGTCCATGTGGCAATGTGCCAATACATGGTTCCATTTTATGTGAAGAAAAAGCAAGACTCTGTATCGCTAAACCTCTTCTTAAATTTAATTCCAGTTTTATATTTTGAGTAGATATAGAAAGCAAAATACCCTCTTCATCCAAAGCTATCGTAGCCCCCCCATACTGACCAATAGCACTTTTCAAGGAATCATACTGTCCATCCACCTGAGGGACATTACCAAAAACACTATCAATACCTTGTTGATTTAATAGTACATTCAGCTTTTTCTTTGCTTTATCCCATCTTTTATCAGTAATGTGTGTGCGTAAATCACTTGACCATAATTCACACAACTCTCGCCAATCATTATGATTATCATTTTTAGATTTGGTCAGATGTTTTTCAATACGATGACACATCGTATTAAGCCAGAGATCATCTCTTCCTGTAACCGCCCATCTTGCAATGTTGTATTTTCCCTGTTTTTTTACGGGTATAGGGTAAGCCGCATTGACAAGTTTTGACACAAACTTATCTTTTTCTTTATTACTAATTTCTAACGCTTCTGTTGGCGAAACAAACTCAATTTCTGTTTTAGAGGAGATAGACTTAAGAAGCCTCTCAATCCTATTCCACTCACCCTCATGGTGTGTTGGTCGCTCCTCGCTAAACCGACCTGGGCGATAATCAAAAACTTCAGCATCATTGCAATAAATAGGGAGGGTCAGTTCACCATCATCAATACGATTCTCAAGATAGCCCAAATAATCATTAATTGATATATCGCCATGTGCAAAATGTTGCACCTTTTGAAATAGAATTGAATCAGACCATAAAACAGGAATTACAGCACCATTATCCCCTTTTGCATGGGTTGGTATTTTATTAGATGTTGAATTGCTAGAATGTAATGCTAATTTGATATTATCACGGTCCATAATAAACCCTTTGTAATCAAATTGGCTATACAAATCTACCAGGCTACTTGAGAATACCATTTCATTTACCAGAACAATTTTCGGTCTACAATCAAGAATTTTTTTATAAGCATCTATACCTAATTTCTGATTCCATTCGTTTACTTTATATGGAACTAACGGGCCAATTATTTGACAATAACCACTACCAATGAGTTCACAACTCCCTGAATTCAATAGTGATTTAAATCGTTTAATCCAAGCAATATCAATTCTTTCAATCTGTTTTAAGGTCCAACCTGTTAATTCTATTCCAATCGGAATTCTAGTTTTTTCAATCAAATCTAACAATGGGTGGTAGCAAGTTTGAATAACATCCATCCATGCTTCTTCTTCAATAGATGAAAAAGCTATATTAAGATGAAAAACTAAATATCCTTTTGGTTTCATTTGGGCTTTATTAAAGAAAAAATTTCTTTAGAAAGTTTATTTGCACCATTAATTGACATTTTCTTTAATGCATTCATAGAGTATTCTTTCGCAATCTTGTCATTCTTCATGAGTTCAATAAGGCTTTCAATAGGATGTTCAGAACCATTCACAACAATGGCAACGCCCTCTTTTGATAAAGCGTCCAACTCGTCATTGTCTTTATCTCCATAAGGTGAAAAAACAACTGTAGGAACTCCGTATTGTAATACTTCAAAAAATGATATGCCAAACACTGTCATTACATAATCACTTTGCACTATTAGCTCATCTAACTGCTCAGGCGCATTGTGAATAACCCAATCTAATCGGCACTTTTTTGGTAAATTAGGCTCGCTTGAAAATGGCCCTCTAACCCAGTGTATTTCAGTATTTTTATCTAATAATTCATCTAATTGAGCAGGAAGGACTCTCCCTAATTTTGAGACATCGCCCCCACCAGTTAAGATTAACACTTTGGATCCAGGAGTCCAGTCCTTATTCTGGAGTCGTTTCTGAATCAGGAAACTATCCCAACCTGACTTTAATACACTGGTACAGTCAATATATTTGTTACAATCAAAATTAAATGATGGAATCCAGACAAGATCTAAGATATTGCAATGCTCAATTAAAGAGTCGATACTAATGAGACAAATATTACGCCGCTTCAGTTGTATAAATAATTCGCCAAGATTATCAACATTGTGTCTTGGGTAAAGATCAAATATTAATGCATCAAAATTATTCATCTCTAAAATATTTTCAATCGAAGCAACAAAGTCATCTGTAAGTGAAAAAGCATGGACAGTAAAATTTGCTAGCTCATCTTTTTTAATAAAGTCACCAAAAATCAAGAATTCTGGAATAATATTTTTATCTTTTTTTAGTGTGCCTGCTAATGCCAATAATCTAGATAAATGACCAATTCCTATTTCAGAACTCACATGACATACGAGTAAGGCGCTATGCATTCTTTAATATAATTAAGATGAGAAAGAATTACGAGTAGATTTAAGTGGTCTTAAGCCGTCTGTTGGATCTGTGCGCCACAAGCGATCAGATATTTCAGATGGTACTGGTTGCTTAATGCCATCACCATCAGCATCTTTAGCATGTCGAACTTGTTTGATTACTGATCCTATTTGATCTGGTAGCCAACAATGTCCTGACTCAAACTCTTCACCTTTTCCTTCTAGGTCTAAATGGAATTCAATAACCTTTGCATCCCATTTGTGTATTGCTCGATGAACAACTCCCGGGTCAACAGTATGGTCTGACCAGCCAACTTCACAACCAATTGTCTTTCGGATAGTTTCTATAGCGGATAAATTTGCCTCTTTATAGGGGGTTGGGTATGCGGATGTGCAATGGAGTACTATCGGCTCACAATTATTATTACGTAAAACCTCCACAGCATGTTTTATCTCATCCAAATTAGCCATGCCGGTTGAGATGATCACAGGTTTTCTAGTGAGGGCGCAAGCGATAAGCAATTCATCCCAAAGTAATTCATAAGAGGCTATTTTATAAAAATCAACATAAGGCTCTAACTCTTTAACCGCATCAAGATAAAACGGCGTACAACTAAATTGAACACCTTTTTTCTTACAACGATCAGATAATACCGGCAAGAATTCTAAGGGCAGTTCCCACTGCTTTCTGTCTCTGTGTTGCTTCGATTTTTTTAAAACTTCTGGCGCAAATAATTTTTCAATCTTGAATAATTGAAACTTAACCGCATCACAACCAACTTTTGAAGCAGTATCAATAAAATCTAATGCTCTAGCAATACTCCTTGAGTGATTACTGGATACTTCTGCTATAAATAAACTCATGTCTAAACCTTTATTTTATATTTTTTTGGATAGCCGAAAAAATTCCATCACCATCTAACTTAAGCCTCATAATTATCAGTCTCTATATTTAATAAATTAAGCACTTTATTGACTCTAGAAATAGACTCATCCCTGTCGCCACCTTCAACAATTACATATCCAAATCTATCGGGATGCATTTTTACAATTGGCTGATAATCACCTGCCTTTCTAAAAAATCCATATTTAATTAAACCTGGATATTTTTTAATTTTATCTTCTCCTTTTATAGATTTAATTTTTCCAGGTTTTGGAAACCAATACCTTACAGATGTTGATTTATCAATTATAGGAGAAAGCATTTCTTTAGTTACTTGAATACCAAGAGCCTGTTTCATAACCAAATCAACTAAATCGACTCCTGAAGTTGTAATAATTTGATTGCTTGCAAACCACCCTCCCGATAAACGAAGAGCTAATTCAATTATTTGCGGCTCTCCGTATTCATCAATAACAATATCACCCTTTACAATTCCCTCAATAACCCCTATTGATCTTGCCCCGTCTTCGATTAATTTGTCAATCTTTTTTTCCATGCTATCGTCAATAGGGGCAGGTATCGTCCCTCCATCTTCAATAATATAAGGAGAAAACTCCTCTAGCCTAGAGTAATTTCTCTCGGATAAGGCGGGGGTATGTGCTTTGCCACTTAACAAGTAAGACTCTGATGAAATTTGCATTCCTGATATAAACTTTTCTACAATTAATATTTTTTCATCACTCCAGCTTAAAGACTCTTTAAAAGCCCATTCTAAATCATCTTCTTTATTTAATAGCAACACTCCACGAGCACCACGTCCATCTACAGGTTTTATTACAAATCTATTAATCTTTTCACGTTTAACTAATATTTTTAACTCGTCTAAAGTTGATATTTTCCAGAAATCTGGACATGGGACGCCATTACTTCTAAATGCCTTCTTCATTAAGAATTTATCATGCGCCAATAAAGCACTATCCACCGAATGCCCCTTTAAATTAAAATAATTTGCAACAAATGCAACTGTATATGGGACATCGTTTGCAATTGTCATAACACCATCAATATCACCATATTCTTTACAGTAAGATTTTATTGAATGTAGAGTTTCCTGGGCGTTTCTTGTCGATGCTAAAATAAAATGATCTGCATATTTAACAGATGGTGCATTTGGGTTGTTATCTGTTGCGATAACATAATATCCATTTTTCTGGGCTAGCTCATAAGCATACAATTGTTCAATTCCAGCTCCAACGATAACAATTTTTTTTTTCATATTTTCTATGTGGAAAAAAACATTCCTCCGTTTAAATTGATCGTCTGTCCTGTAACGTAGCTTGCATCATCACTTGCAAGATAAACAACGGCCGCCCCAACATCTTCGACTGTACCAAGTCTTTTGGATGGTATCCCCTCAACTTTCTTCCTGCCGGAATCCGTATTTAATTCTGCTTCAGACATATCGGTAGCTATTAGTCCTGGAGCTATAGCATTAGATGTAACTCCATTCTGACTATAAATTTTGGCAATTGACTGTGTAAAATTGATCAATGCTGCTTTAGCAGCTGCATAATGCACTTGATTGAACCCTCCCCACTGACCCCCAATAGAAGAAATATTAATAATTCGACCCCATTTATGCTTAGCCATATGTGGTATTACCTCTTGCACCATTGAAAATGGGCCCCTTAAATTAATTGCCTGCATTATGTCCCAATCATCATCTGTAATAGTAATAAATGGCTTTTCCTGTGCTATTCCAGCATTATTTACTAAAATATCAATTTGACCTAATTCTGCTACTATTTTAGTAATTGCATGTCTTACAGAAGATCTACTCTCAATACTCATTTTTACAGCAACAACTTCAACGCCAAGTTGTGACAATTCCTTCACTATATGTTCAGATTCACTTAAACTTGAACTTGAATTATAAGAAAATGCAACCCTATAACCATTTCTTGCAAGGCTGTATACAACACCCTTTCCTATACCTCTACTACCACCCGTTACAAAAGCTAATCTAGACATAGTTAATTACCTAGTTTTCTTTTAATTACACGTCTTGCCGCGCTAGCAATAAATCCTGCCGTTTGCTCATACTTTTCTGCTAACTCGTCAGGTTCTCCAGACTCTCCAAAAACATCTTGTGTACCAATAAATTCTATTGGTGAAGGTCTTACCTTAGCCAATGCCTCGGCAATCGCTCCACCGAGTCCGCCAATTACATTATGATCCTCTGCAGTTACAAATGCACCTGTCTCAATTGCACACTTTTCAAGTAAATCTATATCAATAGGTTTTATTGTTGACATATTTACAACTCGTGCCGATATTCCCTCATCCTTGAGAAATTCAGCAGCTTCCAATGCTCTGGAAACCTCTACTCCACAAGCAACTATAGTTACATCATCTCCATGATGTATAACCCTACCCTTCCCGATTTTAAACTTATACTCACTATCGAGTATTCTTTTGGTGTCACTCCTTCCAGTTCGTATATACACTGGGCCAACATAATCTAATATAGCCTTAGTAGCTTGCTGCATTTCTATAGGATCGCAAGGGGAAACAACTACCATATTTGGAATAGAGCGAAAACACGCTAAATCCTCTAAACATTGCGCCGACGCTCCATCTGGTCCTGTATCTAAACCTGGATGACTAGCTACAATTTTTACATTCATACCAGCGTAAGCAATAGAGAGTCTTACTTGTTCAATTGCCCTCAACATAAATACTGAGAATGTCGTTACAATAGGGATTAATCCAATAGCTGCCATACCTCCCGACATTGCCATCATATTTTGCTCAGCAATACCACACTGAATAAACCTGTCTGGAAATTTATCACGGAAATGATGCATTCCTGTTCCTCCAGCAATGTCTGCATCTAATACAACAACATTAGGATACTCATTAGCCAATGACACTAACTCTTTGCCAAAAGACTCCCTTAAAGAATCTCCACTACTGGCAATTAATATTGCTTTCTTACTCATTAATAATATCTCCAATTTCAGTATTGGTTGCGCCCAATTCCAATAATGCTTGTTTAAAATCTTCATTGTTCAATTTTAAACTTCCATGCCAAGTAGGTGAGTTCTCCATGTACGACACTCCCTTACCCTTGACGGTATGTGCAATAACTATTGTCGGCTGTTTCATGGTATTACGCGCAGCATCAAAAGCTACTTTCATATCTTCATATTTATGTCCATCAATTTCTAATACATTCCATCCAAATGAAGACCACTTGTCTACCAACGGCTCAAGCCCCATAATATTCTCATTTAAATCATCACTCTGCATTTTATTGTAATCTACAATAGCACATAAATTATCTAGCTTATGATGAGCAGCGAACATTGCACCTTCCCACACCTCTCCCTCCTGTAATTCACCATCTCCAAGCATTACGTACACCCTATTATCAATTGACTGCATTTTCAGAGCTTTAGCTTCACCAATTGCAAAAGAAAAACCCTGCCCTAAGGAGCCAGTACTCGCCTCTGCCCATGGGGTAACAACACGATGAGTATGAGCTTGTAGTTCATGGTTTATCTTCCTTAACCCATTCAATCTATCTTCCGATATGATTCCTACCTTAGCTGCAACCGCATAAAGTGCAGGCGCACTATGCCCTTTCGAAAGTATAAAACGATCACGCTCTAACTTTTCAAAATTATCTACACTGTAATTCATTTCTTGGCTAAACAAAAAATCAA